>Ga0209616_1000435_pt1 | contig 11502 bp, 10 predicted proteins | sample FlocCalmetaG_FD_184153 | JGI IMG/M metagenome (GOLD analysis project Ga0209616, IMG submission 184153) | Freshwater bacterial and archeal communities from Indian Creek, Illinois, USA - Floc-Cal metaG (SPAdes) (version 2) | ecosystem: Environmental > Aquatic > Freshwater > Unclassified ...
TTCCCGGTCATATGTTCGACACTAACTTCCACCAGGCAAACTCTCTCCCAATGCTTTTTTATTTCATTTTGACCTTCCGGAACGTAGTCTGGCGAATATTTCCTAATTAAACTCTCAAGAGCTTCCATACGTTCCTTACACAGCCTTTGTTTGCGCCGTTCAGAAATACCCCATTTTTTTGAAGCTTCTTAAACAGAAACATAATCCATTCTCATTTTTACCCCCGAACAAGCGGTACAATGTTTAACGATTATCATTTCCCCAATACTCACACACGAAGCCGCTCTCTTAATGCTTCCTGTAGCACCTGAGAGAAATTAACGCCTTCCTTTTCCGCCACTTCATTTAACCAACCCGGTAAAGATACATTTTTACGAACGGTACGCTTTTCATTTGCTCTGCGATAAGCCGTAAAATCAATATCTACAAGAGTTACAATTTCATTGTCCTCATGACCTATGCTCTCTAATAATATAGTTACTGGTTCAGGGATTTTCCTTCTGCAATCTTCTTCTGTAATTCCCCACAAACCAATCGCATCACGGGCCATATTAATTGCATCCACTATATCATCCCCCTCTGTATTTATTTGTAAGTCAGGTACATATACCACATATCCACGTTCAGCGGGAGTCAGCACAATTGGGTATACCTTCTTCATATAGATTTTGCACCTCCGCATTAATAACAAGAAGCTTTACTTTAGCCCCTGTCGCTTTATTATTGACTTTGCAAGCAGTTCATTTACTTCCGTATGACGAGGGATTGGTTCACTTGCCTTTCCATTTGTGTAAATGTCATGGTTTGCACCTTCCCGTAGCTTCCACCAGCCCTCCTTTTCTAACTTTTTAATTAAAACTTTTCGCTTCATTTCCATACCTCATCATACAGCTATGATTTACTGCTTAAATATTATACACACTTATTGCGCATATCGCAATATTTTTCACGCAGAGAAAGGGAACATCTGTGTCCTCTCAGTCTATATTCCCGAGCAATTCAAGCTTATTTACGCACGACTGGGGATGTTGAATTTCTGCAAATCCTCTTGTCAAGCTTCCTTTTTGCTGGTCAGAGCTGAAGCATGAAAATTTAAAACAATGTTTAGCAATGCGAAAATCCATGATTATGTATCACCAATTTAACAGATTCTGTTAGCGGTTCACCCCCACACGCGTGGGGACAATCCAGGAGAACTTGGGAATTTGTGGAATGACCAAGGTTCACCCCCACACGCGTGGGGACAATGAATCGATGAAAAATTCTAAACGGCAATATCTCGGTTCACCCCCACACGCGTGGGGACAATTAGCTCTTGGAGTTGTAAACTCATAAATACAACGGTTCACCCCCACACGCGTGGGGACAATTCACCAGTTGACCGTGAAGGATATTTTGTACCGCGGTTCACCCCCACACGCGTGGGGACAATTGATGCCGAGGTTTTTACCGCTTGCGCTAACCCGGTTCACCCCCACACGCGTGGGGACAATATTCTAGGAGTTATATCATAAACCTGAATCATCGGTTCACCCCCACACGCGTGGGGACAATTATCTGTTGCTTACTCGGATATATACGGCATACGGTTCACCCCCACACGCGTGGGGACAATTCTTTCCTTTGACTTGATGCTTATGGGTATTACGGTTCACCCCCACACGCGTGGGGACAATGATCCTTCATAAGCTGAAAGATAGATGAAGTTCGGTTCACCCCCACACGCGTGGGGACAATGGTTCATCCACAACCTTGATGTATTGGTCAATCGGTTCACCCCCACACGCGTGGGGACAATCACGCATTTTTCTATTCCTCCTTTTTATATAACGGTTCACCCCCACACGCGTGGGGACAATTACATTAGCGATGATTATTATTGCCACTATTGCGGTTCACCCCCACACGCGTGGGGACAATCTGTAACATCTACAAGCGTTCTAGCCTGATTTCGGTTCACCCCCACACGCGTGGGGACAATACTGGAATTGAAGTCGGTCGTTTGGCTGATTCCGGTTCACCCCCACACGCGTGGGGACAATAAGCTTTGCGGGGTCATTGATGATAACCTGTTCGGTTCACCCCCACACGCGTGGGGACAATTTCCTCCTTTAATCCTTACCGTCAGCGTTACACGGTTCACCCCCACACGCGTGGGGACAATTAAATGACGTTTCAGCCCTTGCAAGCTCCGTTCGGTTCACCCCCACACGCGTGGGGACAATTCAGATTAGCAGCAGACAAGGATACCGCTTATCGGTTCACCCCCACACGCGTGGGGACAATTTTAACTAATAGCCCCCATTGAGTAGCCATTGCGGTTCACCCCCACACGCGTGGGGACAATTCGATTTCTGTGTATCATCCCCTTTTTTCATACGGTTCACCCCCACACGCGTGGGGACAATACTTAAAAAGTGTAGTAATCAAGGCACTCTTACTAGAAATAGCCCTTCTAAGTCTTCTATAGTTCTTTGAGTCTCACCAAAGGATCTGATTCTATATCCTTGTTCATGATCGCTTGAATATAGCATAATACATCCACCACCGCCAGCCATGGAGCATGCTTTCTCCCATAGTCTATCACGAACCACAGCAGATACCTTACCTACAAAAACTCCTGCTTTCGGCTCTATAAACCATCGAGATAGCTCTCCTCTCAAACTTTTCGGAACACAGTCAAGTATCAAAACCAACATCGTCTTCCTCTATCTCATAACCATCAAGTCCATAAGTACGACCGCCAGCCACTTTGCCATCAACCGGATCCCACAAAAAACCTGGACGTGCAACCTCATAATCATAATACTCAAGTTCTTTTAAGTTATCTTTATTTTTTACCATGAGTACCTTTTCGATGTCTTCCACAATCCTTTCCAGCAGACGCGCCGTCTTTATCTCTTCGCGCAGCGCAGTTCTTATCCTTCTTTCTAGATTTTCGTTTCCTTCGGCAGTTGCCCTAAAAGCTATTGGGGTGCATATTTCTGTTTTGTACAAATCTGCTACATCGTAAACAAACGACAGCATTTTTCCTGTGTGAATAAATCCAAGCGCGGGTGAAAAGCCGATGGAAATTATAGCAGCATGACAAATTCCGTATAGGCATGAATTTGCAGCGGACAAAGCCCTATTTATTGGGTCGGAGTCGTTCCAGTTAGTTCGTTGATAGTTTCTCCCAGCCCAGGCAACTCCGCTTACTTTCGCTTCCTTTGCATATGAATCCCTTACACGAGCGCCTTCCATCCCGCGTATTTGCTGCAGAGTTAGTTCCGGTTGAAGAATTTCAGCAAAACGTAATTGGTATAGGTTTCTGACTACTCTCATACGCATGTTAGGATCTGCCCAAAGTTTAGCCTGATGCATTATATTTGTAGCGCTACGGGTTTCGCCCGACCCTGAAGCGTAAAAACGCACTCCCTCCTCTCCGCACCAGGCGACCAGACAACCATGATCAGCCAATACTGTTATTGCGGCATGAGTAACAGAAGTACCAGGTCCCATCATCAATAAAGCCAGAGTAGCGCATGGAACAGGTATTTTCCCATCTTTATCGTGTATAGCTATAGCCTGATCTTCTTTATCAATCTTGCAATGCTCAACATAAATGTAGCTCCATCCGTCTCTAAACTTAGGTAGTATGTGAAAGTCATGAACTCGCATCTCATTCCTCCGGTATAATAGCTCCCACCGGAGCTATGCTCAACAAACCAAATCCGAATGCCTTTGCAGTACCTATTCCACTGACTATGATTTTAAGAAACTCATCAGGATCTGTAACCTCAAGCACCCCATCATAGACTGCTGCATAATGAGTCATTTTGTGGCTTATAGTTTCTTTGTCACCATTGAGATCAGATCTTGCAACTTTTGAGTATTTTTTGTTGACAGTCTTTCCTTCGGGTCGTACTTTGACACAAGATATCGAGCAAATCGTACCGTTTTCGTCTTCAATTTTCTTTTGCGGTATTAAAAAGCCCCCGCTAAATGCCCCGTTAATCGCTTTACCTTTTCTTATGAGCCAATTAATTTGATCCTCTTCGGATGACAATTCAACTCTTTTGCCTTTTAAGTCACCTTCTGAATTCCCTATGCGCTTAGTAGGATTTGCGCGTAAACGGAACATAAATTTCTGTTCGCATCTAATTTTTTGATACATTGGCCATACGTCCTTGCATTCGCATTCTGGCAGGTACGTGCTTTTATATAGGTAATTCTCAATATTATAAAGATAATCCCAATCAGGCTCAAAAAGCGATTGTACGTACACTTTTACTTCATTCTGTTTATTATCATGCTCGGCGCGAAACAACATCCCCAAACGACTTCGAGCATCAGTTTCCGGTTCGACCGTAACCTTTCTGAAAGCATGCATTAAGGTACGGTGCATCTCATAAGGATGTAGTAACTCATTAGCGACACGCCGGGAATGCGGATCTAGAATAAGTCTCGAAATAAAAAGTTTCATGTACTCCTCCTTATCAAATCGGGATCTATTTCTATACGTTTGCATCTGCGAAAATCATAATAGCGCAGATCATTTAAACGCAAAGCATCCTGTCGCTCATATTTGCCATCGTCGCATTCTATCCAAGCCTTAATTTTCCCATTACGCCTTACTCTAGCCGATTTCCTTTCACACAGCGGTTCATAGTTTAAAGCTTCCTCAATACAGTCATAATCCGCGCTTAAACGTTCAAATAACGGACGCGCTGGAACGCAGCACTTTCTTCCGAGATAAACAGGCCATACAGGATCTTGAAGGTAATGTGCGATTCGTTCAAGAAGCGCGCTGTTTTCTTCGCCCCAAGTCTGCAAAGCAACGAGAAAAGCAGCGTCATAAATATAATCGCGCATTGAAACGATTACATTTTCCTTATGCTCCATGGCTTTTACTAAACTTTTAGCCGAGCCATCCATATGTTTGTATTCACTATCCGCTGTCAGATGGTATCCTGAAACTGTATGAAAATCTGTCGCGATCACTCCTTCATAATCAACTCGCACTCCGAAGCGGAGATCTTTATCAAGTCGTTCCAACTCTTCATCGGTACGGCGAATACCCATAGCGCATCCAATCAAGCCTAGAACGCCTGACTTGGTCGGCTCCGGACTTGTATCCCGCACATCCCACCGGGATTTTGTTCCCCATGATTGAATAGAACCTTCAAGTCGAAGAAGCAGCAAAGACTTAACCACGAAGTACCTCCGCCTCCAGTTCGTCTAGGAGGACTTTAATATTTTTCGCAGGGTGCACTCCCAACATTTCAATGCCATCGTATTTTGATAACAGCAACCTCTTGCAAGCTTTCAAGTCATACATACAAGTAAGCTTCTCGCATTCGGTCTTAAGGTAATTTATTGATGCAAGTTCCAATCCATCTTTTGCCCTCGGTTTTACCGGCTCAATAAAAGCATTTGAATAACTGACAGGCATATTCTTATTTCTAATCTCTACCCAGACTAAACCCGGCAGCTGGTGAGCCGCAAAAGAGTTTTGCTTGCCTGTCGGCGTTACTCGGCACGCAGCCTCAATCAATGCTCTAGCGGCGGCAGCTGCCAAGACACGAGCGGCAACTTCGTCTTCTTCACATACCTTTCGATTAAAAGCTTTGCCGGTCAAGTTATCAATCAATCCATCGACATGAACATTAAAATACTTATAGTAACAAGCAGAATTGAATTCTATATCTCCAATCATATCCGCCCCGCTTCCCGCTTCATCATCCACTGACCTTTCAAGATCGTCAACCGCTGTGAAAAAGTCAAACTCGTGGTCGGTCTTATGTGTGCTAATCGCATGGGCAAACTGACTTGAAGCTTCAACATCGATTAAAGCATTGCTTGTGGTCATACGTCCGAAAAGCGCCACATCAACCGTAATCGGACGGTATCCTTTGTCCTCCATCTGTTTCTGCAATTTTTCCGATTTAATTTCCCTGAATTGCTTTTCATCTTCGGCGATTAAGTCAAAAATCTTCCTCGCAATTGTATCGACGTCATGTGAAGTTAAAAACATCGTCTGTGCTGTTTTGTACTGACTTGGGCTATCCGATTTTTTTTTGGTTTCCTTCTTCTCGGTTTCATTTTTTTCATTTTTGCTGGAAGTCCCGAATTCAGCAACCTTCTTCGCTGCTTCCTCGGCAAGCTCCTTACTAATACCTTGTTCAAGCAGGTTTTGCCTTACCAACTCAGGCAATTTTCGTGTTCTGACTGCCAAAGAGCCAAAAATATCGGAAACAAAAAAATCAGATCTGCGAATACTGCGCTTAAGGCATTGGCTCGAGATTCTTGCCCGCTTGTAACCCCCAAAAATGGCATCCTTAGGACTCCCTGTGTCATCTCTGTTAAGATTACTCGGAGAATGGTTTTGTAAAATGTGCACTTCAATTAACATGTCATTTACTCCTCCTATTCATTTATAGCATCATCCTGACGCTGATTGCCATAAAAAGATCGCGCCCATCGCTTTTGAACATATTTATCCGGATGATTCCATAGTTTAATATCGTCAAAAAGCTGCGGCCAATCGACTCCTAATCTCAAATGTGCCACGTATCTTATCATCTGCCTTAGCCTGTAAGGCAGATCTCCTTCTCCGGTGTAAGAATTATAATCTGAATCTAGCAATATAAGAAAACGTCTTTTCATCGATTCACTGCCTGAAGCGTTAAACGCCTTCTTCAAAGTGCTACCGAAATCGCCTTCATCTCTGTGAGACCCGGATTTTATTTTTGACGTACTGTACTGTGCCATAAGACTAGCAACAAGATAAGAAGTCGTTTCATTTCCTTCTCCGCGCAATACTCCATAAAACCATGGACATTTCCCTGCTATTGCGTCGCGTTCACCACAACCGCGCCTTAGCATCGCAAGCTTTCCTGTGTCAAGCTGCTCGATTCGTTCGATAAACTCTTCCTCTCTTTGAAGATTATCATTTTTCATCGGCTATCCTCCTTAACTTTTTGAATAGATAGTTTTCGGCATTCACTCTGCGCATAATAATTTCGCTGTCAGTATCCATATCTTCTGTAGCAATCGCAAATTGCTCCTGAGCATTGTTTTTCATTGCTTCACGCCAATTCGCCCTAGCTTTTCTAATAAGTTCGGGATTGTCAGGGGCATCATGGGGAAGATCATTAAACCATGACATCAACGAATCGAATTCCGTTTCCATTTTAAACCAATACATTCGCTCTGTACGAATAATCAATGTTTCAAAAGGTGATTTGGCCTTCTCGCCTTTACGTGGATAGATTAATTTTATTGCATACCTTAGATCACGCGCTATACTTGAGGCGAGTTCTATCTCCTCATGAACAAGACTCCCCAGTCTGGTGTTGCGTCCAAGTTTGGAAGGAACGGATAAGTAGGATTTCATCCATTCAAAGACTTTTGCATTATCCGTTCTCATGCCATATAGATTAACATTTAGTTCCGAAGCTTCGTCGAACAACTTAAATGACAATTCAATAACATCCGGCCTACTGTATCCCGAATCCTTCCCCGCCGTTTTCGCCAACTCATCGTTAAGAAGCAAAAGCGGACCAGCATCTCGCCATAATGGCCTGTTTTCTTTCATGCGAACAGGGGAAACCTTGTCTTTTCTGTATATGTATGCAATATTTGGGTCGATCCACTCAAGCCTTGTTCTATCCCCTTCTTCGAACTTGATACGCTTTATGACAACCTTCCCGTCAACAGATAACACCGGTACAAGTTGTATTCTTCTGGGTCTCCATGTTAGCGCTTCAAGAATACTAGCCTGATTGCGTTCCTTACCAGGCATATCATCTCTTCTCCACGCAACTGCACTCTGACCTTTTGTCGGCTTAGATCTTAGAGGGATATTCATTATAAGGGTTTCAAAAAGATTTTTACCCCTCGGCAACACATATATTGGCGGCGCTCCATTTATAGAAGGACTTAAACCTCGCCCACCGGCAATAGCAAACGGAGACAGTACTGTTAGCCAGCGGGCTGCAGTTTTTGCATCTATATTAAAGTCTTGTTCATTTCCGTGATACCATATAGTCGAGTTTGTGCCGCTTGGGACATCAGGCGAAAGATTGGAAGCAGATTTGAAATCATCAGCTGGTATTATGGTTTGCAAAAAGGGATTGCAAGGATCAAAAAGGTCGAATACATTACCGCACAAATCTATGTATTCATTAATACTATCCCTCTTAAAACAGCCTTTGCTCAATAAATCCAAAATATCATAATGGTCTTCGGGAAATTGATCCGACTCATTTAAAGAATCAATCACAAAAGCTAAAAGCAGCCTGTAAATTCCAAATTCGATTATAGGCGATGAATCCAGTACTTCCTGATAATTATGTGCATTGAGAAGACATTCGGTTATCCCCACTTCTCTAAATCGCCCGTTCAAATCTTTTACCGGTATCCATGATTCGCTAAGCACATTAAATGAAATACCGCTCATGGTAACCTCCTTATTTCCAACCCAAGAGTATTATTATAGGAAATCTCATAGTTATTCCCATTATAGTCTTTGCCTTGCCAAATACCATGTTCAGATAATGACAAAAGTAATACACCCCTTAGTTTTCTCTTTGCTTCCGTTATACCCATAAACTCTGGCAAAGGATTCAAACCGGCAAGGTAAGCAGGAAGCTTAAAGCTATGTCTGTATAATTCCTTTACTTCAAAAGATGAAATTTCGCCTTTTATCAAATAATCAAGCTGCCCCGACTTCACAAACAAGGCCGTTCGCTCTATTACTCCAAGTCTTGTTTGCGCCCTCCATCCGTTCCCGTCATCACTGTCATCTCCAATAGGGTCATTGTTTACAGGCGTAAAGCTTTTTTCACTTGGAATTTTAAGCGAAAATGAATTCCCTCTGGTGCTTAACTTTTGTCTTTCCGAATCCCACTCTGAGTCTGCATTTCTGATAAGTTCCCATGAAATGGCGTTTTGCTTCCATTCTTCTTTTCCGTAGCAACGTTCTATAAGTAGTCTTAATTCAGCCGGTATTTTTATTCTATCAACGCCGGAAAGCATGGCATGTGTTCTCAATAGCGGTTTTACTGCGTATACATAGGCAGTTCCACCGTAATCAGCAATATTTCCGCCATTTTGCGGAATCAGCACATGCAGCGCAGGATCATCCTTACGTTTATAATGTCTGTGTAATCTGCCGCTTCTTTGCAACAAAAGATCTATCGGCGCAATTTCGCTTATCATAAAATCAAAATCAACATCAATGCTCTGTTCTACAATCTGAGTAGCTACCACAACAAACCTTTCAGGTCTTTTTCTTCTGTCTTTTCCAAAAAGCTCAAGTACAAGGCCAGTAATCCTTTCCCTGTCGTTAGCGGTAAACCGGGAATGAATAAGCAGCTTTGATTCTTGGTCTAATTTTAGTTCATTAAAAACTTTCTGAGCTTTTTTGACAGTATTTAAAATAACGCAGCAGCATCCTCCCTCTTTCACCATATCAAATGCCAGATCTGCCAAATATCCCGATTCTTCCATATTTACCTTATGCGTTAGGATTTCTAGTGTTCTGCTTGAGGCAGCATCGGTCATCAAGACTCGGCTTTCAACGCCGCTTTCAGCAATCGTAATCAGAGGATAAGCCAGCATAGTGTTAATTGCTCTATCTTCCGATCCATACGCCTCAATAAACTCTTTACGCTGAGATATCGACAAAGTAGCTGAAAGCAGAATTACGGGAATTGAAAGACATTTGCACCACCTTAGCAAATTGCACAAAATTGAATTCATGTAAGCGTCGTAAGCATGTACTTCATCAATGATCAACACTTTTCCAAAAAGTCCATATAGTCTTAAGAAACCGAATTTGGTGTTCATTGCTGCAAGCATAGCCTGATCAACCGTTCCAACCCCATGTGCTGCCAGCATAGCACGCCTTGTCGGCCTAAACCACGCTTGCGCAAAATCACTATCATCATCAGTTTCATCCGATAAAAGCAACTTTTCAGGTTCGACATTGTCCCTTAACCATGCCATTCCGTGAACAAGCCTGACATCCTCCCCATGATGCAGCTTTTTAAGATAATCATTTTTGTATCTGTTATACAAATTATCGCTGGTAGCCATAGTCGGCAACGCCATGTACATACCTCTGTAACCCTTTTTTCTCCATTTCTCTGCTAGAATCCATGCCGCCTCAGTTTTCCCCTCACCCATTGGCGCTTCAATTATAACCATTGAAGCGGGTATATTCTCTTTCAAAATGACGCTTTGAATGGGTCTTGGAAAATCGACTACACCCTCGGGATTACCTTTTTCATCTCCTCGTCCGAGATTGAGTTTTTGAATCCATTCAACGGCAATTTTTTTTGATATTAAAAAATAGTTCATTGGATCATCGGTACACTTAAGCCTAAAATCTGTATAGAAGGCTTCGTTGCTGGCGATCCAGTCACAGAGAACTATATGTCCGCTTAGCCTCATACCGAAAGCGCTTAAATTATTAGGTCTAACCTTTGAAAACTCTTTGACTTCAAGTAAATCGACGAGCAGTTCACACATATCCTTCTGAGCTTTGCTATACTTTGTGCCAATATCCCTTGCGTCTGTTTCCCAAAAACCGTGATGAACGGCCAGTGCCAGGGCAACTGTGTCGGCAACACGCCGATCAAGCCCTCGTTGCATAAGAAATTTCCTTATAAATTCAGCCGTTATACGTTCATGTCTGCATCGAGAGTCAGCAGTACGATTGAAACCAGCTTCGATGAGCATTATTGATAAGGCTTCATCTCGGTGCTGAAAATACGGATCTATTTTACCTAAGTCATGGATTGCTGCCAAAAAAGATATTAGTTTGGATTCCCACTCAAAATCGCCGATAGAACTGCATAGAGCCAAAGATACCGCAGCCGTGTCAAGGGCGTGTTTCCATAAAGGATGATATGGCTGACTTTTAGCCCATAAAGCATTTAATTCTGCTGATACTATATACATGGTCAATCTCCTTGTAAATATCAACAATACTTTTTATGCAGGTTAACTCTTTAATGCTGTAGTGTAGCAAAATTCCACTTGCTGTGTGCAGCCTTATACGACTCAGTAAAGCAATGTATTAAGCATTTTAACACATAAAACTATTATTGGCAAATTCTTACCGTCAAATTCTGTCAGGAAACATGTGTTCGTATTAAAAATAAAAGACGGCTGCTATAGCCGCATTTTCCAGCGTCTAACATGGAAAAAGCCCTTGCTGTGCAAGGGCTTAAGGGGAATTCCGAGATTCACTGGTATGGCTACACTGCCACTCCAAGTAGTTTCAAGAAGTGAGTCTGTTCTTCGTTCGGGGTAGAGATGATAGTGGTTTGTGCGTCCATGAAAGAGACGGTCTCTTTGCGAATAGCTTCGAGAGTTTTCATGATATAATTGAAAGAATATTTTCTGTTGGGACCTATGCCGTCTATCTCTCTGAGCGGAAGCAATCTCTGGCGCATATGCCACATGACATAATAAGCCAACATACAGATGAAAACATGGCATTTTATACGG
>Ga0209616_1000436_pt1 | contig 11477 bp, 13 predicted proteins | sample FlocCalmetaG_FD_184153 | JGI IMG/M metagenome (GOLD analysis project Ga0209616, IMG submission 184153) | Freshwater bacterial and archeal communities from Indian Creek, Illinois, USA - Floc-Cal metaG (SPAdes) (version 2) | ecosystem: Environmental > Aquatic > Freshwater > Unclassified ...
ACGATCAGCTTGATTCTTGATATCTGCGTCAATGCGGAAGCTGACATTGGATGTTCTGTTATTCATTAGATTCACTCCTTTCGTGGTTAATCACAATATATCATAAAATTCGGCTTTTGCAAAGCTATTGAAGCGCAATGTACGTTTTAATAGCTTTGCATTCAGGGAGAGGCGGTCTGCGAGACAGGTCGCGATGCGAAATTCAAGACCGTGCCAATGGTGCGCATTCGAGCAATAAGGGAAGAACGACGGCCCAGGCCAAAGTTTCCACCGAGATGCACAAAAAGCTTAGCCGATACAGGAACAAAAGGGACGGTTCTTTTTGGAAATCAACCGTCCAATCCGTTCATAGGCTAGTCGTCCTGCAGCGCCTGGTACACCTTGGTATGCGATGTTTCAAGTGTTTCGGCAGCCTTGCGGAACGTGAGGCCAGCGTTCTGCGTCAACTGTCGGCAGATTGCCGCGAAGATTTCAGGACTCTGCTTCAGCTGGGTTGCTCTTTCTATGCCGTGGATGGCACAAAACCCCTCTAAGCCCAGGTGTGCAACAGCCCACCTATAACTTTCGCGGTCTTTGCTAGTCTCCAGATACAGGGTGAGATCGCTTTGGCGGTGAAACTCTGTGAATCCGCGCACGCTTCCCCCTAGCAGCCCTAACACAACCCCTTATTCAAATATAAGTAACGCAACGCTCCGAGCAAGTAGGCGTCGTCCTCGATAGCCTCACTGCGGTAACGGTCGCCAAAGACAGGGCCCACGCGCCGGTGCATGCGATTGTACCGAGCTGCGTAACCCAAGGCGATGACCTTAATCGCCCGCGATAATGTCTCGAGCTCGGCCTTAACAATTGTCTGTAGATGGCTACTCATAATGCACCAAGCCGCAAGCTCTAACTTGTCACTAGTTTGCTGAGCACAAAGAAGCTAGAGCAGGAGCCGGCTCTCGGCATCACTCTGAAAGGCAAACTCCTTATTGATTCCGCGAATCATAACGTGACAATAACCGGAGCTGCTCGCCTGACGTCCTACTCTTGGCATGCCCTCACCTCACACCAATGCTACCTTACGCTCAGTGAAGAAACAAGAAGAACCGTCCCTTTTGGCTGCCGGCGGTATATTCCTGGATCCTGACCCGGTGCCGCAGCTTTCCGATTTTCATCACCATACCGCCTTTCGGTAGGAAAAGAGCAGGGCTTTGAGCACATGGATCAGCTCGTCGCTATCAAGCTCGTTTCGTTCCTCAAAAAGCTTGGCCACGGCGTAGTAAATAGCGTGCTTGACCGGCTCAGGTACGCTCTGCGCAAACTCGCTCAAAGGGAAGCGCAGGACGCCTTCCACAAGCTCTTCCGCCGCTTCAATCAGGCTTCCGATGAGCGCGTCCTCCGTTTCACCGTCAACTCTAAGCCAGGCTTTCGTATCTTCAAGTGTGACCACCACCGCGCCCCCCTTCCAGAACGCGGCAGGCAGCCGTTTAGGACTGCCTGCCATAGATTAAACTACGCCTTTTGCTGCAATATCTTGATGGCTTCCGGCAGCACCAGCTTGCCGTCCACGCGCTGGGTGGCGATAAAGCCTACCTGACCCGTGGCCGCGAATAGTTCGTTTAGCCGCTTGAACACCCGACCCTGACGGTCTGCCACCCAGTAATAACCGAAATCGCCGAACACCACGGTTTTTGCCCCCGCCTCGATTACCGGCACATAGGCCGAAGTGTAGAGAGGCCGGTTGAGGATGGTATCAGGTGTCGCTTCCTTGATGGACGGCTGCCACAGGTATTGGCCGGTGCTGTCTTTTAGCTTACGGATGGCCTTGACCGTCGCGTCGTTCATGACAAAGACGGCTTTTTTGCGGTAAGGGGACTTGAGGTTGTAGAACAAGTCCAGGATTTCGTCCAGCGTGATGGCTGTTGCGGCGGCTGTGGTCACGCCAACCTGCCCGCCGCCTGTAGCGGCAAGGATGCCGGTTGGTTTGCCAAGGCCGTCGCCCACAAAGAAAGATTCCTCCTCCTTGGCGCCGATACGGCGGGCGAACTCCCTGGCGATGTAGCTTTCCAGATTGAAGACGCTGTCGTTTAGGAGCTCCTCGCTGACCTTAATCATGGTGGCCAGCTTGAAAGCGCCGATGGAGACCTGGCCGAAGCTGTCGTCGCTTTCGGGGATTGCGCCTTCCTCATCCACCCAGGAGGCGGTGCCCCTGCTCGCCACCACGGGAATCTTACGGTCGCCGCTGGAGGTGGTGATGACATTGGCCAGCTGACGGAAAATGTTTTCTTCCTCAAGCGACTTCACTAGGGTGCGCTCAAACTCGTCAGGCACCAGGTAGCCGCCCTCGGTATCCTCGCCGACTTGCAGCGCGTTTTGGATGTCGGCGGTGCGTTTGCCGCGCATGGCGTTCCAAAATGCCCGCTTATACTCGGCGGCAGCCCGGCCGGTCTTGGTCTCGCCGTGGGCAGAGGGCTTGTTGGTTATGGGGGCGTTGGTCGGCTGGGAAAACTCCAGATCAAGGGCGGACTGCCGCTCCAGCCGCTCGATCTCCCTGCCCAGCGCCACCACGTCGGACTCCATTTTCTCGTAGGCTGCGGTGTCCTCGGGCGAAAGTAGCCCGTTGCCGCCCCGCTTGCTGTCAAGGTATGACTTGGCGGCCTCCCATACTTTCGCGCGCTTTTCGCGCAGTTCCAGGATTTTGCTCATTTTGTTTGTCCTCCTTAAAATTTAGTGGGAGATTAAAGAGAGCCGCTTATAGAGCGACTCAATCGGGGTACACGTTTTCGGTTTGGGCTTGGGGATTTTCCCAAGCAGGGAGTTGGCGACCGCCATGCGGCTGAAGATCAGGCCTTCCCCTGAATCTTGCGGTTCCGCGTCGGCTGTGAACAGGATTTTATCCGCAAAGCCCAGTTCCACAGCCTTTTTCGCGTTCATCCATGTTTCCGCATCCATGAGGTGAGAGAGTTTGATGCGCGACAGCCCGGATTTCAGCTCATAGGCGTTGATGATGCTTTCTTTGACCTCATCCAAGAGCGCTTTGGCCCGGAGCATTTCCTCGCTGTCGCCGATGGCGATGGTGCTGGGGTTGTGGATCATGAGCATGGAGACGGGCGACATATATACCTCGCCGCCGGCCATGGCGACGACCGAGGCGGCACTGGCGGCGATGCCATCAATCTTGACAGTTACTTTGCCGGTATAGTCCATGAGCATGTTGTAAATCTGTGCCGCCGCGAACACATCACCGCCGGGGGAGTTAATCCACACCGTGATGTCGCCCGCGCCCGACAGCAGCTCGCCTTTAAACAGCTTGGGCGTCACCTCGTCGCCCCACCATGTTTCCTCGGCGATGGGGCCGCTTAGATAGAGGGTGCGCTCCTCGTCGGAATTGCGCACCCAGTTCCAGAATTTCCTCATGTGCTGACCTCCTTCGGTTGGTTTTGGTAAGCGGCACCCACGTCCTTCAGCTTGACCATATTGCCGTTAAGAACATAAACATTTCCGCCCTCCTCATCAGGGATTAAGTTTAGATCCTCGAGTCGGCGTACATCGTTCGGAGAGAAAAAACCGTTTTGTATACCAACGGCGTAACCGCTCATGCGGCTTTGGTAGTCGCCCCGCAGCAGCCCGTCCACATTGAACCTGACAAAGTAGCGGGGCTTTTCCGAAGGCAGGAGGAGGGACTGCTGCAAAGCCTGCTCCCAGCGCACCACCCACGGATCGAGGGTGTACTTGACGAATTCCAGCGACTGCTGCTCGATGTTGGAAAAGCTGGACTTCTCAAGATCTCCTATCATGTGCGGAGGTATCCGAAAAATGCGGGCGATTTCGTTGATCTGGAACTTCCGTGTCTCCAGAAACTGCGCTTGTTCCGGAGGGATGCCGATGGCCTGGAACTTCATGCCCTCTTCCAGCACCGCGATGCGGTGGGAGTTGCTGCTGCCCTGGTAGACCGTGTTCCAGCTTTCCCGCACTCGTTTCGGGTCTTTGACCACGCCCGGATGCTCCAGTACGCCGCCCGGATTGGCCCCGTTAGCGAAAAAGGAGGCGCCGTACTCTTCCGTCGCCATGGCCATGCCGATGGCGTTCTTGGCAATGGCGATGGGTGAGTAGCCGACAAGCCCGTCGAAGCCAAGGCCGGGGATATGCAAGACCTCGTCCCGGCGTAGGGTTACAGTTCCGCTGTCGGGGCTGACCCGGCTTTCCTCGGCATCGCGGCGGTAGGTATAGGTCAGTTCGCCGTTTGCACTTCTCGCCACATCCATCTTGTTCGGCAGAAGGGGGTAGAGGGCCATGACCTGGCCGCGCCCGTCCTGGATCACCTGCGCGTAGGCGTTGCCCCAAAGCAGAAGATGACTCATCAGTGTTTCCCTGAACACAAATGATGTCATCTCCGGGTTTGGTTCGTTATGGAGGAGGTGGTACAGCCGGTGCCCCACAGCTTTTTCCTTGCCGTCGTCGGCTTTGTAGCGGTATACGCGCAGCGGCAGCCCGGCGATAGCTTCGGCCAGTATGCGCACGCAGGCATAGACCGCCGTGGTCTGCATGGCCGTCCGCTCGTTGACAGTCTTGCCTGACGCCGTGCCGCCAAACAGGAATGAAAACCCGCTGCCCAGGCGGTTTTGCGGCTTATCCCGCGTTCGGAACAGCCGGGAAAAGATGCTCATAGAACAAGTAACCCCCTCTCATCATAGACTGAAGCGCCGTTGTGGTCGCTGCCATTACGCAGGGCGCGGTCTAGGGCCATAATCGTTGCCACCGCGCCGTCGATTCTCTCCGTGGATTTTTCTTTGTCCGGTTTGATGTTGCCGGCGGGATCAGTGCGAATAAAGATATTGTCCATCATCCAGCGCAGGACGGGCTGACCGCCATGGGCGATTTTTTCCTCTAGAGTCAGCTTCATCAGCTCCTTTGTAGGCGGCGACATATCCTTAAAGCCCTGGCCGAAAGGAACGACCGTGAAGCCAAGTCCTGCAAGGTTCTGGGTCATCTGCACCGCGCCCCAGCGGTCAAAGGCGATCTCATGGATGTTGTAACGCTTGCCCAGTTCCTCAATGAAGCGCTCGATGAAGCCGTAATGCACCACGTTGCCCTCGGTGGTGAGCAAATACCCCTGCTTCTCCCAGAGGTCATACTGCACGTGGTCGCGCCGGACGCGCAGGCCGATGTTGTTCTCCGGCATCCAGAAAAACGGCAGGACGCTGTATTTGCCGTCCTCATCTTCCGGCGGGAAGACCAGCACGAACGCCGTGATGTCGGTGGTGGAGGAGAGGTCAAGCCCGCCGTAGCAGAGCCGCCCCGCAAGGCTTGCCGCATCCACCGGGAAAGCGCAGGCGTCCCATTTCGCCATGGGCATCCAGCGGACGGCCTGCTTCACCCACTGGTTCAGCCTAAGCTGCCGGAAGCTGTTCTCCTCGGCGGGGTTTTGCTTTGCCGACTCGCAGGCGGCCTTCACCTTGTCGATACCAACCGTAATGCCTAAACTTGGGTTCACTTTCTTCCACACCTTGGGGTCGGTCCAGTCATCCTCTTCCTTCGCCCCGTAAATCACGGGATAGAAGGTGGGGTCGCGCTTTCTGCCTTCGAGGATATCCTTCGCCTTTTGGTGCGTCTCATAGCAGATACTCTGGGTGTCCGTTCCCGCCGTGGTGATGAGGAAGTAGAGCGGCTGCCGCCGCGCGTCGCCGGAGCCTTTGGTCATCACGTCAAAGAGCTTGCGGTTAGGCTGGGTGTGCAACTCGTCGAACACCACGCCGTGGATGTTGAAACCATGTTTGGAGTAGGCCTCCGCGCTTAGCACCTGGTAGAAGCTGTTGGTCGGCAGGTATATCAGCCGCTTGGTGGAAGCAAGTAATTTAACTCGCCGGGAGAGCGCCGGGCACATTCGCACCATGTCGGCGGCCACCTCGAACACAATGGACGCCTGCTGGCGGTCGGCGGCGCAGCCGTACACCTCGGCGCGCTCCTCATTGTCGCCGCAGGTGAGCAGCAGAGCGATAGCGGCCGCCAGCTCAGATTTACCCTGCTTTTTCGGGATTTCAACATATGCCGTGTTAAACTGCCTGCAGCCGTTGGGCTTGAGGATGCCGAAAAGGTCGCGGACAATCTGCTCCTGCCAGTCGATCAGCTCAAAGGGCTTTCCCGACCAGGCGCCTTTGGTGTGAGAGAGGGCTTCGATAAAAGACACAGCGTAATCAGCGGCGGCCTTGTCATAGAAGGAATCCGCCGCCATGAAGGAGGTCGGCCTGTATTTTTTCAGTTTGCGCAAAGGCCCCGCCTCCTTTTTTGGGCAAAAGAAAAGAGCCTCCATGGGAAGCCCTGTTTCCACTTGTTGTCGCTGCTTGTGCGTTATCCAATCCTATATCCCGGATCCGTATCCCCTCATTTTTGTTTACCAAAAAGCCGGCAATTACCGGACACACATCCCAATGCGGCACATGTCTAAATATCCTTTCAGTTCGAGCATTATCTCGTCGTGAAGCTCGCTTAATGGTCTAGGATTCATCCTGTATTTTTCAATGTTCTTAGCTTTGAACCCTTCAATGACGAAAAGTACCAATTCAACGGCTTTTGCTGGGTCAATATCGGGCCTTAACTCCGAAAGATCAAGGTTATACATAATTGTTTGCATGGCGCGTTCTAAGTTATCTTTCTTCATTTGGGCAAGTCTCTGTTCGATGTCGGGAGGGCAATCTAGAAGCAGTTTTGCCAGAAAATCATACTCCCATGGATGTTTTTTAGACAAGGCCCACTTACGCAGGGTGAGATTGATCATGCGCTCAAAGATGTTTTCCCTATCAAGAACGATTCCATCGTAAAAACTATCCCTTAGTTTTATCGTGCAATAATCAATGAGATACAAAAACAGCTCCTTTTTGCTTCCGAAGTAATAAAACAACAAGCCTTTGGATATCCCTGCGTTTTTGCACATGGCGTTTGTAGAGGCGCCGCTGTAGCCTGCGCGCACAAACTCCAGAAGACATGCTCTGCGTATTATCTCCTGTTTGTTGGTATCAAGGTTCTCAAATAGATTGTTTGTGTCCAAGCGGTAAAATCCTTTCTAAATTGGAATAGCACAAGGCGTATGCTTAGACAGTATCACATCTCTCTTGCCTGTCAAAAACCCAGCTATTGAATGCGCATCAGCCGGTGTACCGCAAATCCTCCCAACAAGACCATTGCAGTCGCGAAAATGCTGAGTAAGGCGAGGGGTTGCCAGACATCGACCAAAGTTCCTCCCTTAAAAAACACAAAATGAGATATTTCAACCATCCATGTAAGAGGGAACATGCGGCTCACCGATTGAAGCCATTCCGGGAAAATCGCTACAGGATACATAATCCCTGAAAAAAACATCATCGGCATCATGAGTGGCAGTCCCGCTACCACCCTGAAAGTTCGTTCGTCTTTTACGTACGCGCTGATTGCATAACACAAGCCCATAAGACCAAGACCCGCCAACAATGCCGCAAGCATGAGAAGCCAAAGCGACCCTGTTGGATCGATGCCGAAAAGGTATATGGCCATAAGCAATGCCAAACCCGTTGAAATTGCTATTAGTAAAGTATTGGCCACAAGCTTCCCTAATATGATCCATATACGGCTTATCGGGGCCAAAGCTAAGAAGAAAATCGTTCCCGATGTTTTTTCCGATATCAGAGTAAACCCGCTGAAAACAAATGCGTTTGACAACACGACCATCGCAGCTAGCCCTGCTCCTAGAAGCCTTAACAGATAGGTCGGGTCATTCATGTCAAGGCCCCATGCCTCTCTAATTTCGAGGGCTGCTGCAAATCCGGCCGCTGGCGCACCTTGCGCATTTTGAGCTCCCGGGTAGGCTTTTATAAGGAGGGTGGTTATGTTTGATAGCGCGGCTCTAGCTGCCGCGCCTTGTGTGTCGTCGAGCAGCACCCTAAGCCTTCCGCCCGGAACCGGAGTAAACACCGAGGCTATAACTTCACCGTTCAATACAGCGTCTTCCGCTTCTCTTACATTGGGAAACACTATGGCGTTAACTTCTTCGGCTTCGGTTAAGACTAGTGCAACGGTGGTTCCTTCCACCACACCGATTCTCAGGTGATGCATGGGCTGTGCCTGAAGGCCTGCAAGATAACCCCAAAGGATTACCACTAGTATTGAGTTTATCAAAGACATAACAAAGAGCTTGGTCTTAAACTGCATGAGAATTTCATTGCGCACTATGCCTGAAAATGCCGTCAAGTTTCTCATTGTCGCTTAAACTCCTTTCCCGTAAGGTTAAGGATGACTTCTTCTAAGGTTTTTTCGCCGCCTGTCTTGAGCGATGCAGGAGATCCGTCGGCGATAACTCTCCCCTTGTCGATAACGATAATCCTCTTGCAGAACCTTTCCGCTTCTTCAATGTAATGTGTCGTGAGAACTATAGAACGATTCTGAGCCGAGAAACTCTCTATGTCCTCCCAAAGCGTATACCTAGACTGCACGTCGAGCCCCGTTGTGGGTTCGTCAAGAAACACCATTTGCGGGTAATGGAGCATCGCTCTGGCGTAGACCAGCCTTCTTTTCATTCCTCCCGAGTAAGTGGATACCGGCCTGCCTGCGACTTCGAGAAGCCCTATCTTCTTGAGCATGTCGGTGGCAGCCTCTTTTGAGGCTTTTCTGTTCATGTTGTGCAGGGCCCCCTGCAACAGCAGATTGTCCATACCTGACAAGGGCTCATACAGATTGTTCTCCTGAGGCATAAGGCCGATAAGCGCTCGCACCCCAATTGGCTCTTTTTTGACATCCATGCCTGCCACAAGCGCCTGACCCTCAAATCGCTTCAGCATTGTCGTCAAAACATGTATCAGGGTCGTTTTCCCGGCTCCGTTAGGGCCTAGGATTGCTGTAGGCTGTCCGGGGTCAAGCTCAAGGTCTATGCCCTGAAGAGCGGTCACCTTGCCATAGCTAACGCGCAAGCCCTTTACTGATACAGATTTAGTTTTCCTATCCAAAAAAATCACCTCCAAAAACATTGACCACGTAGTCAAGTATAACACTGACTTGACCAATCGGTCAATGCTTTTTTAGTGAGTTGAATTTGCATAAAGCAAGCTCCAGTTTTCCTCATGAGCCCGATGTTATCAAAAACCTTCAGACTGCACTAAAGCTATCCAATTTATAATAAAGGGTAGAGTTAATTTATTCCAAAGTATTTGGGTCAAAAGGTCTCTTGATATCCGCTTCGCCGGTCAGGATAAAGCGGCTGTACTGGGCCTTGTGTTCCTCAAGGTACAGCACAAGTTCGTAGAAGCCGCGCTCATAGGCTTCCCGCTGGACGCGCGGCACGTCAAACATAATTGGTGACGCCGCTTGCCCGGATGGAGAGGATTTGCCCCAGTATTTTTTCAGTCATGGGCGGTTTCCTCCGTTTGTGCCGAATCGATGGTCGCCTGGCGCAGGATATCCATATCGAAGCCTGCATCCTTGTAGCCTTCCAGAATGGCGGCGTAATAGTAGCAGCTTGGCTGCCCGAGCGGCCTGCCCTCGTTCATGATGTACACCATCGCCCTGACGGTCTTGCGGTCTATCGTCACCTTAACTGTTTCTTTGCGGTAAAAGAAGGGCCAGCCTTCGTAGCGGTCAAGCGCCGCTTCGTCAGCCGGGGTGATCTCCCAGACCAGCACCGGGACGCTGCCGCCTTCAAAAGGCTCCACGGTCGCCACCGCGCCCTCGCGCGCGCCCCGGAAGAGGAGCCGCCAACCCTTCATCGCACCCGCCCCGACGACTTTTGCCGTGGGGCATCTGTCCGCCATCTGCTCCCGGTTCAGGTTGGAACCGTAGGCGGCGTATAGCTTGCTGTTCTTATCCATTGTCATTATCCTCCTTGCTCGCTGGCTCCGGGGGGCGACTCAGGCCGCCCGAAACCGCCATGCTGCCGAGCCGTTTAAGTGTGTGGTCAAATGCTCCCGGCAGTTTGCAAACTCCCCGCCGATCAAGCCGATGCGGTTTAAGTAGGTCCGCATGGCGAACTTCTCGTTCTCGGCCTGGGGCTTCTTCGCCGAGGCGCTTTTTTGTGTCAGCGCCTGGTGGTTCAGGGCCAGGGCGAGGACTATGTAGCTGCGAATCTTTCCGGCGTGAAGCTCGCTGTTGAAGCCGCGCAGCTCGACCGTGCGGTTGCCGGTGAAAAAGCTGTGCAGGTTCAGGAAATGGTACCGGCTGGAGTGGTAGTGGCGCTCTTGGCTTTCGCTGTAGCCCTCGTACCAGATCTCCTCAATCGCCCGCAGGGTCTTGGGTTTTCTGCGGTTCAGCTTCTCGACCAAGAGGCTGTCCATCTTCTTGCAGTAGTTCATCCGCTCCGGCGCAATCCGCAGGGCTTTGTAGAAAAGGTCGTTCTTGCTGGCGATGATGTTCACGAAGTTGCGCAGGCTCCTTGGCGTGTGGTGTGCTCCGTCTAAGTGGATGTGAATGCCGCAGGAGTTGTTGGTGAAGGCCCCGGCCTCGCGCAGTTTGCGCACCAACTCCTGCAGGTTGTCGATGTCCTCGCGGTAGGTGAGGATGGGGCTGACCAGCTCCACGCTGGAGCAGAAGGGACGTTTCCTTTTGTTTCAACAATATCTCATTGGCGTCACAGGCCCGAGGTTGGGCGTCATGACTAGGTAGGTATGTGATACTGCGAGGCCTCATACCAGAGCGCCTTTGTCCAAATCATACCCTTCTCTCAGTCGAACAGAAATCCCTGCCAGTTTAGGGCTAATTCTTTCGTCACCATTTGTCAATATTGCAGAATTGCTTCACCATTGGAGGCTACAACTGCTTTCTCAGGAAGCAGCATAAAGAGGAAGGCGCAGCACAGGTTACGACCGTGCTTTTTGACCACGACTACGAGTTATTGCATGATGCCGTGGATCTTCAGGCTGTAAACCCCATTACAGCGGCCGAGTATTTTGTGCGTGGTAATACAGCCCTACTAGATGCTGTGGGTCGCACCAGCGGTCGCGTCAACGCGAGGGCTGATAAGGCAATTTTTGTTAGCATCACCGACGGATTCGAAAACGCCAATGTGGAGTTCAACTATGCTCGAGTACGCGAGATGATTGCAGGGCGCATGGCAGCCTTTGCCAAAGGTCGAACGGCGGCCATGTATGATCCGATGTCCCAGAATGTCAGTGAAATTCGCAAGGGGAAACAGATGCCGCAGGATTGGGACAAAGGGATCAAGGGGGACGATAAGCTAGACTAAAAAATCTCCCATAGCAGCTTTGACGGACTTGCTGAAGCCAGAGAGAGGGGTGGCAGCCCCTCTTGTTTCAATATTGATTGCTCAAAAAAATGAGTTCCCCCTACTGTTTAGTAGGAGGAACTCAATACGGATGGCGCAAACAAAACCTTGCAGAAGGGCGGAGATTTCTCTATATGCGCTTCTTCCTTTTTCTGGCCCTCCCGATAAGACCCATCGCGATCTGGGCAACTTCCTGGGCGATGGTGATGTAAGTGCCTATATTGCTGGCACTATCCTTGACCGCGGTCACTGTCTG
>Ga0209616_1000437_pt1 | contig 11476 bp, 16 predicted proteins | sample FlocCalmetaG_FD_184153 | JGI IMG/M metagenome (GOLD analysis project Ga0209616, IMG submission 184153) | Freshwater bacterial and archeal communities from Indian Creek, Illinois, USA - Floc-Cal metaG (SPAdes) (version 2) | ecosystem: Environmental > Aquatic > Freshwater > Unclassified ...
GGCCATGGCTTGATGACCACCCATTCAGGGCCACACGCCCTCTAGGCTATTTGTCAGGACGAAGCTGGGTCAGCAACTCCACCAACTCGACAACCGCAGTGTACGGCTCGGGTACCGTCCGGGCATTGAACTTGGCCGCCAACGCCTGGGCGCGTTGCGTGGCCAAAGGCAAACGCTCCCGGGTAATGCAAAAAGCACGCGTCGCCCCCTTCTCATAATCAAGGATGTGGGTTTTGAGGCGCTGCATGACCTCGTGGCGATGGATCGGCGCCCAGATGTCCTCGTAGTGCAGCAGCAGCCACAGCTCGAAGCTCGGCACCGAGGCAATCGCCTTGAAGCGTACGGCTTGCTGGTTGTCGTTTTTCAGTTTGCCGTCCAGCGACTCTGCCATCGTCAAGGCATCGAAGTAGCTGCCGTGATCGTCGCGGTCAAACACTGCATACACCTGCTCGAAGGCGCGCGGCTGGATGTGCTTGTGCTTGTCGCCGCGCTCGAACAGTTCCTTGGCGTATTGCACCACTTGGTCTGGGGCGGTACCGAGTTCGCTGGGGCGAACTTTGACGTTGGCCGTGTGCAGCCGGTAGGCCTGCCGGATCTCGCCGAAATAGTTGGGCTCGGTCTTGCTGCCTTCCGAGACGATCAGGATGCGGTCGTAGCTGGCACGCCGCCCCTGTTTGCGTTCGAGCTGCTGGCGTTGGCGCTCTTTCGCTGCGTTGTCGCGCGCCATCAGTGATGCACCCCGAGCGTGTGGTTGAGGAAGGGAATGCCGCCATAGCGCCCCATCAAGTAGCCACGCTCGAGCGCCTCGTTCTTGCGCGGGCTGAATTCCGACAAGCTCACCAGTTCCGAGGCCTGATCACGGTCTTTCTCGACGAACCAGATCTGGTCGCGCCGCAACAGCCCCGGGGCATCGAGCAGGGATGTGTCGTGGGTGGTGAAGATCAGCTGCGCACCGCCGGTGTTGATTTCGGGGCGGTGAAACAGCTGCACGAGCTCACGCACCAACAGGGTGTGCAGGCTGGTGTCCAACTCGTCGATCACCAGCGTCAGCCCTTTGCGCAGGATGTCCAGCACCGGGCCGGTGAGAAACAGCAGGTTGCGGGTGCCGTTGGATTCATCCATCAGGTCAAAGACGGCTTGGCCCTGCTCGGTCGCGTGGGAGAAACGCAACTGGTGCTCTTCGACCTCCTCGTTGCGCACTTCGGTCTTGCCGGCGACCAGATCAAAGTGCACGGCCTGACCCTGCACCTTGCGCGTGACCACTTCGATGTCGGCAATGCTGATGTCGGCGGCTGACAAGAAGTCGCAGATCTGCCGGCGGCCTTCGGCTTGCTGCAGCATACGGATCGAGACCTGCGGGCTGAGCTGGGCCTGCTCGTTGAAGATCACCAGTCCATTGACGAACCAGTCGAAGACCGGACGAAGCGCTTCGCTGTTGAGCTGCACCGCCATCGACAAGAACAAGGCGTTCGGACGCGTTGCCCCCTCCCAGAGGTGCTTGGGCCCCTTGAGGCTAGGGCCAAAGTCATAGACGTCTTTGCCCGTCTGGGCATCGTAGCGACGCTCGTACCAGCGCTGGGGCTTGAAGGCCTTATAGACCAGCAGGTGCTCGCTGACGATGCGTTGCGGCGTCAGGGCGAAGCCGTACTGATACCGGACTCCGTCGATGATGAAGGTCACCTCGAAGGCCGTGGGCTCCTTGGCCGACTGCGCATCGAGCCGAAATGGCTGCACGGCAAAGGTCTGGCCAGGCTGAATGACGGTCGCCGACTCGGCAACCACGCCACGCATGTACTGAAGCGCCTTGATCAGATTGGACTTGCCACTGGCATTGGCGCCGTAGATGGCTGCGCTGCGCAGCACGCTGGGGGCCGCCTTAAGCCCCGTGCTCTGCGTGTGCGTATCCTGCAGCGTCTTGTCCTTGGAGGCGACCAGGCTGAGCACCTGCTCTTCACGCAGGGAACGAAAGTTCTGCACTCGAAACTCAACCAGCATCGTCCAACTCCTAAGCGCAACTGTAAAAGGCTATTTTGCACGCCATGCGCAAAATAGCAAGTTATTTTACATTGAACGCCAAACCCCCCCGCCCCACCACCCATGAAGGCAGTGAGAGCGGGGGGGATCGTGGCTTCAGTAGTCGCGCGTGGCAACACCGCTCACCTGCCCGGCCCGCGCCACTTATCGAAGCTGCGCGCCCCGGTGTAGCCCAGGTAGCCAGCACCAAAGAGCCACCACAGGCTCTCGGGGATGGCGTTTAGGAGCCGGTTTAGGTTCTCGGCCGCCTGAAACGTGTGCTCGGGCCACCAGATGCCGATGATCGAGCCCAGCACGCACAGCAGGATCACGCAGTAGATCAGGTACAAGAAGGTGGGCCGCGCCCGGCTCGTCCACGGGTCAGCCGAATTGGCCTCGGCCAGAAGCACCGACAGGCTGGTTTGCATCTCTTGCAGCGCCAGTTGGCCCTCGGCCTGCAGCAGCGCCAGCTTGGCTTTCTCGCGCTCGGCAGGGTCGGGCAGCAAACGGTCGATCAGGCGGCTGCCGGCTTGCAGCAGGCCCGGCGCCAAGGGGGTCAAGATCGGGGCCATGGCTGGTACTCCACAAATTCGGTTAAGCATTTCATCACTGATACTCCCAGATCACGTTATTGGGCAGGCCGCGCCCGCCCAGCCCCAGGTGGACAAAGCTGCTGTGGATGCCGATGCGCGTGATGCCGTGCTTGAGCGCGAGTTGCACCAAGCGAAACCGATCGGCGCCGTTGTCGCAGGCCACGTCGGCGCACATGCCTTGGGTGTGCTCGCCGTGGCTGTGGGTCTTGCGCGCCTCCACCGGGTGCGTGGGGTGGCGGTAGCCGCTGGTCACGCGCATTGGCCGGCCAAACTCGGTGCGGATGGCTTGCAGCACGAGCATGAAGTCGTGGCGCATTTCGTTGCGCCCGGTGTGGCGGCAGTTGAACTCGTCGCGGCTGAAGTTCGGGTAGGTGCCCCAGAGGGCCAGTGCAGGGGTGGTCATGGCGTCAAGCCTCCAAATAAAGCCCAGAGCCACAGCAGTGGCGCGATCAGCAAGAACAGCGCGCTCATCGAGCGCTCCCGTTGCGGGTCGCCCGAGCCTGTTGCTCGATGGAGCGATCCAGCTTGTCATTCATGCGCTCTAGGTTGCGCTCGATTTTTTGCAGGTACTGTGTGTTGGCAGCATCCGTCCTTTGCACCCGTTCGGCCAGCGCGGTCTGCTGCTGGCGCAAAATCTCGAGGTCGGTGCGAATCTGCGTGATGTGCAGGATGCCGCCGACTGCCAGCGTCAAGATCGCCACCAAGGTGGCAATGGGGATGCGCTTGTCCAAGTGCCAGCCCTCGGGCTCGCGGCGGCGGTCTGCGCCTTCGTAGTCGTCCATATCGTTTCCTTCGATGTTTAGCTCGCGGCCGCCGGGCCTTGAGCGGGGTTGCTGGCTGGGTTGCTGGCTGGGCTGGCTGCGGGCGCTGCAGGGGCGTTGGCGCGCTCGCAGTCGACTTGGGTGGTGAAGCCTTGGGTGCTGATGCGGTGCACGACGCGCTTGATGCGCCATTCGGCCGGCACGCCTGGGCGCACAAAGAGCATCAGCTTGCCTTCGGCGCTCAGGCGCGTGTCGCCCGGCAAACCAAACGAGAGCTCGCCTTGGCTGCGCTCGCCGCTTTGCTTGCGCGTGGTGGCGGCGGCTTTGGCCTCGGCTTCGGTGGCGTGCACGTAGCGTATGTCCTCGAAGGGCTCTGAGCCGACGCTGACGCTGCGCTGCTCGCCGGCCTCCATGTCCCACCAGTAGGCCCGCACGCCGCCGCCGCTGGGCTTGGGCGGCGCTTGCGCGGTGTCGCCCGTGGTGGTGCCAGCACCTGCGGGCTTGCGGGCCGAGTGTTTGTAGCGCCACTGCGTCAGATCGCTGGCGTGCAGCCAGACGGTGGGCAGCAACTGCCCGGCGATGGTCTTGGCCGCGCCTTGCTTGGCCAGCACCAGAAACCCGGCCACGGGCTTGGCCACGGCGTCGTGCTTGGCCGCTAGGCGCGTGAGCAGCGCCATGTCCGATTCGGCCGTCTGGTCGAGGTGCGGGATGGCGAGCGCGCCCAACTCGGGGTCGATCTTGTCCTGGTAGCCGTGCTCGCCGGCGATGGCTTGCACCAGAGCGCCCAGCGTGGTCTCGTCCCAGGAGCGGGTCTTGGGGCTGCGAAACGGCCCCACCATGTCGGCGGCCTTGGCCGATACGGTGAGCGTGGCTGCGGGCGCGTTGAGCTCGATCTCATCGACGATGAAGCGCCCCATGGCCACCAGCCGCGTTTGCGCGTAGCCGATGGAGACGGTGAGCACTGTGCCCACCTGTGGCAGCTCGGCAATCGCGCCGTTCTCGCGCCGCCGGTCGTCCAGCGTGAGCTTGAGCTCGTCCGACTGCGTGCCGGCTTCGTCGGTGAGCACCAGCTCGAGCAGGCGGTCGCGCACGGCGGCGGTGATTTCGCGGCTGCCAGCGAGGATACGAAACAGAGGTTGCATGGCGGCCCTCCCTCAAGACCAGAGCCGGATCAGCGGCACCTCGCCCGGCTGCGGCAGCTCGGGCAGGTCGATGACCACACCGGCGGCCAGCACCGGAGGCATTTGGGCCAGGTGCAAGTTGGCCTCGAGCACTTGGGCCAGCACGTCGCTGCGGCCGTAGTGCCGCCAGACCAGATCGTCGAGCACGTCGCCGGCGCGGCTGATGATGCGCTTGCTGCTGCTGCGCTGGGTCATGGTCGGTCGTCTCCGTAGGCTTTGAGCTTGATGCGAAACTCGAGCTTGCGCGGCTGGCCGTTGTCGGCCAGCACGGTGCGCGTATCGCTCAGGTCGGTGATCACCCAAGCGCCCCAGATGCGGCCCAGACCATCGACGAGCTGCAGCGCGCGGCCGGTGTTGGCCAGCGCGCCCATGGCGTCTATTTGGCCTAGGCCGCCCCTAAAGCTTGGGTAGATGACGCCATCGAGATCGATGGCATCGACGTTGCGCCCGACAAACTGCAGCGCTGGCTCGCGGTTGATGCGCGCCTGCTCTTGCCAGCGCCAGCTTTGGCTGAGCGCGAACTTTTGGTAGGCGAGCGTGCTGACGTCGAAGCGAAACCAGCCCAGCGCCAGCATCACACGTTCGGCCATGGCATACCTTTCGATAAAGGATCAGGATCAGTCGTGCATCGCTGCCGCTGGGCTGCTGCGGGTGCTGGTCTGCACCAGATCGCGCAGGCGCGCTTCGATCAGGTTGGCGATCTCGCGCGCATCCATTCCGGGCGGCGCGTTGACCGTGATCGGCGCGGTCAGGCTGACGTTGGTGCTGCCACCTCGAGCCCCAGCCAGCGGCTGCGCGGCCAGCGGTTGCGCCCCGGCGCTGGCGGCTGGAGCCAGTGCGGCAGCGGCGGCCACGGGCGCAGAGAACATCTGCTGCACCGCCGGCAACACCGGAGCCATGGCGGCCATGGGCTGCTGGATGAACTGCTGCACCATCGGTGCCAAAGTGGTCACCGGAGCCAGCGCCAGCCCCAGCGCCGCGCGCCCGACATCGGGCAGGCGCAGACCCGGCTGGCCGGGCTCGGTGGCATCCATCGACTGCGCCAGTTGCCCCACAGCGCGTGCCGCCACTGGCGGTGCCAACTCGGGGCTCGATAGCGCCAAGGGCACGGCTTGCAGCGTGTGCGCCAGCTCACCTACGGCGCGCTCGGCCACTGGCCCAGCCGCTGCCAAGCCTTGCGCCAAGCCCAGCGACAGCGCCCCGCCCAGCGCCGCAAACACCCTCGAGGGGCTGCGGATGCCCAGCATCGACTTGAAGCGATCCCGCACACCGGCGGCCACCTCGCCCACCGCTGCCAGGGCTTGCTTGGCGGCGTTGCGCACGCCTTGGGCCAAGCCCAGCAGCATCGCGCCGCCCATGGCCGCAAACTGTGCGGGCAAACCCGCCAGCGCCGCCAGCATCGAGCCCAGCACCGTTTGCAGCGCCTGCAGTGGGTTGGGCGAGCTCAGCACGGCGCTGAGCTGCTGCCAAGCCGACTGCGCGCCACTGACCACGCTGCCCCAGAGGCCACCAAAGAAGCCCGCCACCGGCTGCCATGCGGCGCTGATGAAGCCCAGCGGCGCAAACGCTGCCAAGGCCCTAAAGCCATCGAGCACCCAGCCCGCCAGTGTGCCCACCGCTCGAATGGGCAGCGTCAGCAGCGTAAAGGCCGCGCCCAAGACGCCGCCGATCACCGTCCCGAGCGACCGCCCCGAGGCCGACAGGTGCTCGAACTCGTCGCTGGTCAGCGTGACCGGGGCGAGCAACTGGCGCACCCAGCCCACCGCCTGAGCCAAGCCGCTGGAGACAAAGCCCAGCACCGACGACAGCGCCTGCCCGATGGGTGCCAGTGGCTCCAGCGCCGTGCGCAGGCTGTCGATGGCCGGCTGCACGCCGCTGCGGATGCCCTCGAACACGCCGCCGATGTAGGCGGCGAGCGGATTCCAGTATTTGCGGATCACCAGCGCCAGCCCCGCCACCGCCACACCGATGCCGGCCACTACCCAAGTGATCGGGTTGGCCAGCAGCGCCGCTGTGGTGGCTCCTATGGCTGGCAGCATGGCCCAAAACGACAATGCCGCCGCCTTGAGCGGCGCGAGCAGCCCGAGCGCGCTGGCTTGCAGGCGCTGCCAGACGATGGCCAAGAGGCCGCTGCTGGCGCTGGCCGTGGTGGTCTGCAACTGCAGCAGCGCCAAGTGGGCGCGGGCCGACTGGAATGCCACCTGCGCGGCCAGCACCGGGCCGGTGATAAACGTCCAGGCAAAGCCCAGAGCAATGGTGGCCACTTGCAGGGCGATGACTGCGCCCACCACGCCCACGATCACCTGCGTGACCAGCGGGAAGCGTTCGGCCAGTGCGGTCAGGCCTTCGATGGGCTTGGCCACCACGCCCACCAAGGTGTTGATGGCCGGCAGCAGCACGTTGCCCACTGTGACCGCCAGCCGGTTGACGCGGCTGCTCAAGAGCTGCATGTTGTTGGCCGTGGTGGCCGAGCGGGCTTCGAACTCAGCCTGCATCGAGCCAGCGTAGGCGGTTTGGTCAGCCACCAAGCCCACCGCGCGCTCGTAGGTGCCCAGCGATCCCACCAGCTTGGCGATGTCGTCGGCGTATTCAGCGCCGAACAAGTCCGACAGCGTGCCCATCACGTCGGGCGCTTGCTGCACTTGGCGCAAGAAGGTGGTGAGCGCGCCTTGGGCGTCGCGCTCGATCATCTGGCTCATATCGGCCGCTGACAGGCCGATGTTCTGCAAGCCCTGCTGGAAGGCTGCGCTTTGCCGGTCGGCGGTGGATAGCCGCATGAGCAGCGCGTTGATGCTGGTGCCGGCCACCTCGGCCGGGGTCTTGAGCGCCAAGAAGGTGGCACCCAAGGCATTGAGCTGCGCGCCCGACAGACCAAAGAGCCGGGCGGTGGAGCCGGCCCGGTTGGCGATGTTGAGCATGTCGGATGCCTTGGCATCCATGTTGTTGGACAGGTGGTTGATGGCGTTGCCGAGCTCGACCACGCCGTCTTGGGTCAGGCCAAAGATCGTGCGCATACCCGTCATGGCCGCGCCGGCTTGCTGGCCGGTGAGGTCAAAGGCCACGCCCATCTTGGCGGCGTCCTCGGCAAAGCGCAGCAGCTCGTGGCGCGCGATGCCGGCTTGGCCAGCGGCGGCGACGATGGCGCTGATGCCCTCGGCGGCCATGGGGATGCGGGTCGAGAGCTCGAGCACGTCCTTGCTCATCTGCCCAAACTGCTCGGGGGTCTCGAAGTTGACCACCTTGCGCACGTCGGCCATGGCGGTCTCGAAGGCCACCGCCGGGCGCAGCAAGCCGTAGAGCGAAGCGCCCAGCGCGATGGCGTCCACCGCTTGATCACGAAATGCGGCGCGGTTCTCGAGGTTGGTCGCTTGCGCCTGCTGGGCGCGGCTGAGGGCTTCGGTGCGCGTGCGCAGGGTCTCGAGCTGGCTGCCCAGGCGCGCGGCCTCGGCGGCCTGGGCGCGGGTGTTGACACCGGCGCGCTGCAAAGAGCTGCTGAGCTCATCGACGGCGGCGCGTTTGCTTTGGTAGGCTTGGGCGGCGCGGTTTGCGGCGGCTTGGGCGCGCTCGAGCTCGCGCGTTTGTTTGGCCGTGGCTGCGCCTTGCTGCGCGGCGATGTTGGCCTCTAGGCCGGAGACCTTTTGCTGTGCGGCGCGCATGGCCAGCGCGGCGTCGCGGGCTTGCGTGCGCAGAGTCTCGAGCTGGCGCAGGCCCGACTGGCTGTTGCCCAGCTCGGACATGGTCGAGCCCAACTGGTTGAGTTGCGCCTGAGCGCCGCGCACCGCCGCCCCGAGAGAGGCCGCCAGTGTGGCGCCGATGCTGATTTGCACGGGATGCGCGGTGGTCATGGTGGGTCTAGCCTCAAGGTGTGGAGGGCGCAGCCGACAGGCGTCGCGCGATCTGCAATGCTTCGATCAGGTCGCTCACCTCGAGGGCGAGCAACTCGGATCGCGGCCAGTGGGTGTAGAGGGCGAGCTCAACCACGAGGGCCGGCAGCTCGCCCGCATTCATTGCAAAAAACCGCCCAGCACCTTTTGCAGTTGGGCGTAGTCCTTCATGTCCAGCCGGTGAATGGCCGCCGGCGGCAGATCGGCCAAGTTGGCGATCAGGCGAATCTCGCGCTCGGCGTCGGTGCCAGACGACTTCTGCGCCGCCAGATGGTCGCCCACCGTGGGCCGGCGCAGCGCCACTTCGGCAATGGGCACGCCGTCGTGCTCGATGGGGAAGTGCAGGGGGATGCGTTCAGACATTGGAATCTCCTGGTTGGGTGATTTGACAGACGTAACCTAAAGCGTTACTATCGAGGGCATGATTCAGTCGTTTGCCCAGCGCGATGCGCAAGCGTTCTTCGCCGGCAAGCGCATGCCCCGTTTCGTGGCCTTTGAAGCGGTGGCGATGCGCAAGCTGCAGCAGTTGCACGCGGCGCCGAATCTCGACTTCTTGCGGGTGCCGCCCGGCAACCGCCTCGAAGCCCTCACGGGAGACCGGGCGGGGCAGTACAGCATCCGCATCAACGACCAGTGGCGGCTGTGCTTCGTTTGGGAAGCCGGCCACGCTTGGCAGGTCGAGATCGTGGATTACCACTGCTAGGAGCTCACACCATGACACGCGAAGTAGCCCTCAGCCATCCGGGCGAAATCTTGCTCAAGGACTGGCTGGTTCCCTTGGGCATCAGCCAGTACGCACTGGCCAAAGCGATCGGCGTGCCACGCCGGCGCATCAACGAGATCGTGCAGGGCCACCGGGGCATCAGCGCCGATACGGCCGCGCGGCTGGGTGCCTTCTTTGGCGTCGATGCCGAGGGCTGGCTGGCCCTGCAGGCGCACTACGACACCGAGCTGGTGCGCGAGCGCTTGCGCGATGTGCTGCCCCACATACCGCGCTACGACCACCATCCGCGCCACCCTGTGGCTGCTTGAGGGCGCGACAAGTTATTTGACATGTACCGCTGTGTCGGATCCTAAATTGGCGCTATATTTGTAGCCAATGCTTTGAGGAAACGATCATGGACGCGATCTACGCCGACTACTCCATCAGCATGTCTGAGTTCAAGCGCAACCCGGCGCAGGTGCTGCGCACGGCCGGCGAGAAGCCAGTGGCTGTGCTCAACCACAACCGCCCGGCTTTCTACATGATCACGCCCAAGCTCTTCGAGGCTTTGGTCGAGGAACTGGCAGACCGGGAGCTGGCCGATCTGGCGCGCCAACGCCTGGCGCTGAGCGACAGCGCCATCGAGGTCGATCTCGATCAGCTCTGATGTCGCAGCCCGAAGCAAGACGATTCCGGCTCAAGTTTCTGCCAGCCGCCCTTGAGGAGTGGCAGGCGCTGGATGGCAGCGTCAAAACCCTCTTCAAAAAACTGCTGGCCAAGCGCCTCGAGCAGCCTCGCGTCCCGGGCGCTGAGCTGCATGGGCAACTGCGCGACTGCTACAAGATCAAACTCCTCAAGCCTGGCTATCGCTTGGTTTACCGCGTCGAAGATGGCGCTCTGGTGGTGCTGGTGCTGGCCGTGGCCAAGCGCGCGGACATGGCGGTTTATCGGGCCGCCATTGAGCGGCTGATTGCCGAGCCGTAGCCGCCCCCAGCACCCTCAGATGCCGATGGCCGCGCGGATGGCTTCCATCTGGTCAACACCGCCGACTCGTCTGACCAAGTTGATGGCGTCGATCTCGATCAGCTCTTCGTTGTCGATGCTGAGCTTGTAGTAGCTCGAGGCCACCGAGACCTTGAGGGTGCTCTTGTCGCCCGGCTTCCAAGTGCCGGCGTCGAGCTCCTTCCAGCCGCCGCGCAGTTGGATGGCGACCGGCTTGGCCTCGGAGCCTTGGGCTTGGATCGCGCCCCGGATGGTGATCTGGGTGGCGGCGTTGTCCAGCAGGCCAAAGAGCTTAAACACCTCCGGGTCGTAGTCGGAAATGGTGAGCTGGGCTTCGAGTTTGTCCATGCCCAGATCGATCTCGACCGGCAAGTCCATGCCGCCGGCACGGTGCTCCTCGGTCTTGAGGGTGAGCTTGGGCAACTCGATCTCGTCGATGCGCCCGGCGTAGCCCCGGCCATCGACAAACAGGTTCATGTTCTTGAGCACGCGCGGCAGTTCGATAGCCATTACAGAATCTCCTCGAGGTAGTCGTCAACCAAGTGCGAGCGAAAGATGATGTGCTCGGCCGGGTACGGTGGGGTGAAGTCGAAGTTGAAGTACAGCTTGCCGCTGGCGATGGACATGGGCGAGTTCAGGTCTGGGTCGGCCCAGCACTTGCCGCCCAGGATCGCGCCCTTGGCCTTGAGGTGGCGCAAGAAGGCGTTGACGCCCTCGGTGACTTCTTCGACGTAGGTCTTGGTGATGTTGCGATCCACCGCCCAGAGGTGGGCGCGCAGCAGCGATTCGTTGATGATGTCGGCGGTGCGGCGCACGCTCAAGAAGGCCCACTTGGGGTCGCTCGAGCAGGTGCGGTTGCCCCACAGGCGGTAGCCATCCTCTTGGATGATGGTGCTGACCTCGTTCTCGTTGAGCAAGTTGGCGCGGGCGTTGGGGTCTCCGAGCGCAAAGTCCACCGGGCGGTGGCTGCCCAAGATGCCGTTGATGGCGTTGTTCGAGGGGCTCCACCAAAAGCCACGGTCGTTGTCGATCTTGGCGATCAGCCCGGCCACGCGCGCCGATGCGGGCTCGGTGACCACGGCCCCGGCCCTCATCACCAAGACGTGCGGATCGACCACGTAGACGCGCGGCGAGCCCCAATCCTCGCGGTAGTCGATGGCCGCCGTGTCGGTGGTGTTGGGCCCGTCGGCGATGATCACTGCGCGCAGGCGCTCGGCGATGCCCACCAGTTCGGCCACCACCGGGTTGGCCAGTTGGCGCGTGGCGTCGTTGGGATCAAGCGGGCGCTGGTGCGTAAAGCCCGGCGCGATCAGCAGGCGCGGCGTGACCTTGGCTACCG
>Ga0209616_1000441_pt1 | contig 11390 bp, 9 predicted proteins | sample FlocCalmetaG_FD_184153 | JGI IMG/M metagenome (GOLD analysis project Ga0209616, IMG submission 184153) | Freshwater bacterial and archeal communities from Indian Creek, Illinois, USA - Floc-Cal metaG (SPAdes) (version 2) | ecosystem: Environmental > Aquatic > Freshwater > Unclassified ...
CCGTAATGTCAGGGATCGAAACGACTCTTGCAGAACATGCGGTTGAACCTTCGCTGAAAGGACAAACAGATTCTAAAAAAGCTAAATTAAGTAAGGATGACCAAAAACCTATTCTAGCACAATCAGCATCTAAGGATAGAGATCCATTGTCTGAGTGGCCTTTGATACTTAAAGCTGTAAAAGCTCAGAGGGAATCGTTGTACAGCCTGTTAACCGAAGTGAAGGTTCAACTTGGAGACAAAAACGATCTGATTTTGGCATTTCTTCCTGAAAGGGAATTTAATGCTGAACTTGTTGGCAGGGAAAATAATCGTAAGTTTCTGGAAGATCTGATATCAAAAAGTTGCGGCAGGCAATTTGTGTTAAAGCTAATAGTTAAGCAGATTCCAAAACCCGATCGGCAGTCGATGAGTGAGAATTCTTTAGTGCGGAAGGCTTATGATTTGTTTGGAAAAGAAAACGTTGAAATAATAGATGATTGAGGAGGATTGTATGATGAAGGGCGGATTCCCCGGTATGGGGAACATGAATCAATTAATGAAACAGGCAAAGAAAATGCAGGATCAGATTGCTAAAATGCAGGAGGAGCTTGAATCAAAAACAGTTGAAGCCTCGGCCGGAGGCGGCGCTGTTACAGTTGTCGCTAATGGTAAAAAAGAGGTGGTAAGTATAAAAATATCTCCTGCGGCGGTTGATCCGGATGATGTTGATATGCTCCAGGATTTGGTGATGGCTGCTGTTAACGAAGCGTTGCGCACCGCTGAGGACATGAAGGAGCGCGAAATGGCAAAAATTACAGGGGGGCTTGGGATGCCCGGAATGTTTTGATAGGCGGGTGCAGGTAAATGGATTATTATATTGAGCCCGTTGCCAGATTAATCGGCGAATTGTCAAAATTGCCGGGAGTAGGTAACAGGACGGCACAAAGGCTGGCATTTTTTATTATAAATATGCCTCAAAATCAGGCTGTCAGCCTCGCAAATGCTATTTCAAGCGTTAAGGATAAAATTAGGAATTGTTCGATATGCTGCAACATTACAGATTCAGATCCATGCAGAATTTGCCAAAGCCATTTAAGAGATAGGGATATTGTGTGTGTGCTTGAGGATCCAAAGGACGTGGCAGCAATGGAGAGAATGAAGGATTACAAGGGCGTATATCACGTTTTACACGGCACTATTTCTCCTATGGACGGGATTGGTCCCGATGATATAAAAATTAAAGAGCTTTTGACAAGAGTCGCCTACGGAAACATTAGCGAGGTTATTATGGCAACGGATCCTGATGTTGAAGGGGAGGCGACTGCTGTATATATATCCAGATTATTAAAGCCTATGGGTTTAAAAGTAACCCGGATAGCTCACGGTTTACCCGTTGGAGGCGATCTTGAGTATGCAGATGAAGTAACGCTATCTAAGGCTATGGAAGGTCGAAGGGAAATGGGTATATAAATTGATTGACAAGTTCTTGACTTGTTGGTACAATAGCGAGCAGAAAACTCAAGCAGTACTTTTAATTAGTCCTGTGAGGCTAAAAAGGAGGCTTATGGTATGGTTATGATTATGCGCTTTGGCTGAATTAGCGGACACTTTCCGCTTAATTTGGCTTTTTTTATGCTTACAAAACTTATAAAGGATGGATACGTAATATGAGTAAGGCAATACTGGCTTTGGCTGATGGAACGGTTTTTGAAGGGACAAGCTTCGGGGCTCAAAGTGAAACGATAGGTGAGTTGGTTTTTAATACATCGATGACCGGATATCAGGAAATTTTGACAGATCCGTCATATAAAGGGCAAATTGTAACCATGACATATCCGCAGATTGGGAATTACGGGATAAATGCGGAAGATATCGAATCCTCCGGGCCGCCTAAGGCAGAAGGTTTAATAGTAAAGGAATATGTTGATTTTCCGAGTAGCTGGCGTGCGGGAAGATCGAGCGAAATGAAGTTGTTAGGAGACTATTTAAAGCAAAATGGAATAGTAGGATTATCCGGCATAGATACAAGAGCTCTTACCGTTCATTTGAGAAACAATGGAGCTATGAGGGGAATAATTTCAACCGAGGATTTTAATGTTGGCAGCTTGTTAGAAAAGCTGCGCTCTTATCCGGATATTTCCTCGATGGATTTGGTGAGTAAAGTTACAACAACTAAACCGTATGAATGGACGCAAAACCTTTGGGAGAGGGGTTCTGAACAAGCGGAAGATGTAAAGCAATCGAAAGTGGTGGTATATGACTTTGGAATTAAATACAATATCTTGCGAAACTTGGTTTACGCAGGATTTTCTCCGATCGTAGTCCCGGCATCGACAACTGCCGAAGAAGTGCTTGAAATGGGCTGCGATGCGATTTTGCTCGGAAATGGCCCGGGCGATCCTCGAAACGTTGCGTTTGCTTGTGAAAACATTAAGAAGCTTTTAGGGAAAAAACCTATATTGGGAATATGCCTCGGCCATCAATTGATAGGGCTTGCGTTAGGGGGCAGAACCTACAAGCTTAAATTTGGACATCACGGAGGCAACCATCCGGTAATGGATTCGGAAACCGGAAAAGTTGAAATAACTTCACAAAATCACAATTATTGCGTCGATATCGAAAGCTTGAAAGGGCAGGTGCGTTTAACGCACAAGAATTTGTATGACGGTACCGAAGAAGGGATGATTCATACGGAGTTGCCTTTGTTCTCAGTGCAATTTCATCCTGAAGCCGGACCCGGCCCTAACGATGCAGCCCATATTTTCATGAAGCTTAAAAAGATGACGGAGGGTAAAATATAATGCCAAAGCGTACAGATATTAAAAAAGTACTCGTTATAGGATCCGGCCCAATCATTATAGGTCAGGCTTGTGAATTTGATTATTCCGGTACGCAAGCCTGCAAGGCATTACGTGAGGAAGGATACCGGATAGTTTTAGTAAACTCTAATCCTGCCACGATAATGACCGATCCGGAAATTGCGGATGCAACGTATATAGAACCATTGAACACTGAAACGTTAGAAATGATTATCGCCAAAGAAAGGCCTGATGCGCTTCTTCCTACCATAGGAGGACAAACCGCTCTTAATCTGGCTGTTGAGCTATACGAAAATGGAATATTGGACAAATACGGAACAGAGCTTATAGGAGCCAGCGTTGATGCGATAAAAAAGGCCGAGGACAGAGAATTGTTCAAACAGGCGATGCAAAATATAGGGCTTGAGGTGCCAAAAAGCATTGCGGTCACAAGTGTCAAACAAGGATTGGACATTGTTGAAGACATAGGTTTTCCGGCCATATTGCGCCCGGCGTTTACATTAGGCGGAACAGGTGGGGGGATTGCTTATGATTTAGATCAATTCAAACGAATACTTGAACATGGGTTGGAACTTAGTCTTACAAAACAGGTACTCGTTGAGGAGTCGGTACTCGGCTGGAAAGAGTATGAGATGGAAGTCATAAGAGATAAAAACGATAATGTGGTGATAATTTGTTCGGTTGAAAACTTCGATCCGATGGGAATTCATACAGGCGACAGCATAACGGTCGCTCCTGTGCAGACCATGACCGATAAGGAGTATCACAGGATGAGAGATGCATCTATTCGAATCATAAGAGAAATCGGCGTTGATACCGGAGGTTCGAATATTCAGTTTGCTGTAGATCCTCATAACGGAAAAATTGTGGTAATCGAAATGAATCCGAGGGTATCGAGAAGTTCGGCTCTTGCGTCTAAAGCCACAGGTTTCCCTATAGCTAAAATTGCCGCTAAACTTGCTGCAGGCCTATCTTTAGACGAGATACCAAACGATATTACAAGGGAGACGCCCGCTTCGTTTGAACCGGTCATAGATTATGTAGTCTTGAAGTTTCCCAAATTTGCCTTCGAAAAATTTCCGGGATCCGATCCTACTCTTATGACACAGATGAAATCAGTAGGTGAAGTCATGGCTATAGGAAGAACTTTTAAGGAAGCGCTAAATAAGGCTATAAGAAGCCTTGAAATGAGTAGCTATGGATTTGAGCGACGCACCGGAACTATCGAAGAGATAACCGATAAATTGACAGTACCCAATAGCGAAAGAATATGGTATATAGGCGAAGCATTAAGAATAGGGATGTCTATTGCAGAAATTTCAAGTAAAACGGGCATTGACCCCTGGTTTGTATACAACATCAAACAGATAGTGGATATTGAAGATGAGATATCAGCATTTAAGGCAAATGAAGGCGGTAGAATGCCTGATATTCCATCAGAGCTTATTTGGAGGGCTAAGGAAAACGGTGTGTCGGACAGGAGAATCGCCGCATTGTTAAATACAGACGAACTTGAGGTTCGCACTCTAAGAAAGAGTAAAGGAATAACACCGGTATTTAAGATGGTTGATACCTGTGCGGCTGAATTTAAAGCTTATACTCCTTACTTTTACTCAACATACGAGAAACCGTTCTATAAACAGGGAGCGTCAATTCCGGCTGCCGAGTGTGAAGCGGCTCCGTCTGATAGGAAAAAGATAGTGATTTTAGGTTCCGGTCCAAACAGAATAGGACAAGGGATTGAATTTGATTATTGCTGTGTACACGCAGTAATGGCTTGTAAGGAAATGGGATTTGAGTCCATAATGATAAACTGCAATCCTGAAACCGTGAGCACAGACTATGACACGGCTGATAAGCTCTATTTCGAGCCGCTGACTGAGGAGGATGTGCTCAATATAATCGAGAGGGAAAAACCCGAAGGTGTTATTCTTCAATTTGGTGGTCAAACTCCGCTTAAATTAGCAAAAGTGTTAGAAAAGGCGGGGGTTAAGATATTTGGTACGACGCCCGATGCGATCGACATGGCCGAAGATAGAAAAAGATTTAAGGAATTGCTTCATAAGCTTGATTTAAGGCAGCCTGAGAGCGCAACAGCCATAAATATCGAAGAGGCGACTGCCGCTGCCGAAACCATAGGCTATCCGGTATTGGTAAGACCTTCATATGTACTGGGTGGGCGCGCTATGGAAATAGTGTACGATGAGCAAAGCCTTGTGGGTTATATGCAAAGAGCGATTGACGTTTCGCCTGATCATCCGATTTTGATTGACAAATACCTTGAAGATGCGACCGAAGTAGATGTTGATTGCATATCCGACGGAAAAGATACGATTATTGCAGGCATTATGGAACATATTGAGGAAGCGGGTATACATTCGGGGGATTCAGCGTGCTCACTGCCGCCATATTCCTTAAGTTCCTCTATAATCGAAGAAATAAAACAAAAGACAAAAGCATTGTCTAAGGAACTTGGGGTACATGGTCTTATGAATGTCCAGTACGCAATAAGAAACGGCGATGTTTTCGTATTGGAAGCAAATCCCAGAGCTTCAAGAACTATACCGTTTGTGGGCAAGGTAACAGGGATTCCGTACGTAAAGCTTGCGACAAAAGCAATATTAGGGAAAAGTCTTAATGAACTCAATCTTACCGAAGAGATCGAGTTCTCGCATATCGCAGTTAAGGAAGCCGTATTTCCTTTTAACAAGTTCCCTGGTGTAGACCTCTTGCTGGGTCCTGAGATGAAATCAACCGGAGAGGTTATGGGTATCGGGCAGGATTTCGGTGTGGCATATGCAAAGGCACAGATTGCGAGCTTTAACCGTATACCTTTATCAGGAAGATTTTTTATAAGCGTCAAAGATAAGGATAAACCACAAGCCGCTGAGATAGCAAAAAAACTCATAGACTTAGGTATAGAAATCATAGCTACTAAGGGAACGGCAAATTGCGAGCTTTAACCGTATACCCTTATCGGGAAGATTTTTCATAAGCGTCAAAGATAAGGATAAACCACAAGCCGCTGAGATAGCAAAAAAACTCATAGACTTAGGTATAGAAATCATAGCCACTAAGGGAACGGCAAAATTCTTTAATGACAGAGGAATACCCGCCGAAACCGTAAACAAGGTCATCGAGGGAAGCCCGAATATAGTTGATATGATAAAGGAAAAGCAAATAGACTTTGTAATAAACACAGTTACGGGAAGACAGGCGCAAAGCGACTCATTCTCCATAAGGCGAAGCTCGCTTCAATACAAAGTCCCTTACACCACAACTATTTCAGGTGCAAAAGCAGCACTTTGCGCTATTGAAAGATTAAGAACTAATAAGATTGAAGTAAAGTCAATTCAGGAGTATCATGAAATGGTAAAACGGAGTTTATGATTGAGAACAAAGCAAAATCCAATATAGACAACCTGAGAGCCGAGTGCTAGAATATTGCAAACCACGTAAAGACACTAAACGTATCTTTATGCACTTGCCGGGGACGGGGGGGCGGTTCGATTGATGTTTTTTCGCTGTAGTAAAAATAAAAGGAGAGAGCAATGAAAAAGATAGTTTTAGCATATTCCGGGGGATTGGATACATCAATTGCTATAAGTTGGCTTAAAGAGAAATATGATTGCGAAGTGGTGGCTATGGCGGCGGACGTCGGGCAAGGAGAAGAGCTTGAGCCATTGCATAAAAAAGCGCTTGATTCAGGCGCAAGCAAGCTTTATATAGAGGATGTAAAAGAAGAATTTTTAAGCGATTTTGTTTTTCCTATGATTAAATCAGGGGCGCTTTACGAGCAGAAGTATCTGCTTGGTACAGCTATTGCGCGACCTGCTATCGCTAAAGCTCTGGTTAAGGTAGCACTGGCGGAAGACGCAGATGCGATAGCGCACGGTGCGACCGGAAAAGGTAATGATCAGGTAAGGTTTGAACTGACAATCAAAGCTTTGGCTCCGCATTTGAAAATAATCGCTCCCTGGCGGGAATGGGATATTCGATCGAGGGAAGATGCCATAGATTATGCGCAGGTACGTAATATTCCGTTACCTGTGACAAAAGCAAAGCCTTATAGCATGGACAGGAACATATGGCATTTGAGCTATGAGGGGGGTATTCTTGAGGATCCTAACCATGAACCTGACGAAGATATGTTTCTTTTGACAGTCTCGGCAGATAAAGCTCCTGATGTGGCTGATTATGTTGAAATAGGATTTGAGAAAGGTATACCTGTGTCTGTGAATTCGAAAAATATGACACCTGTTGAACTGCTTAATACTCTTAATGTTCTGGCGGGTAGGCACGGCATAGGCAGGGTTGATTTGGTGGAAAACCGCTTGGTCGGTATGAAATCGCGAGGAGTGTATGAGACTCCCGGAGGAACGTTGCTTTATGCTGCGCACAGGGAACTTGAGTCTCTGGTGCTTGACAGAGAGACGATGCACTTTAAAGAAATAATAGCATCAAAGTATGGTCAAATGGTATACTACGGGCAGTGGTTTACGCCATTAAGACGCGCGCTTGACGCGTTTGTAGATGAAACACAGCAAAAAGTCACAGGGAGTATCCGGTTGAAGCTTTTTAAGGGTAACTTGAGCATAGCGGGGCGTAAATCGCAATACTCGCTTTACAGAGAGGACCTGGCTACTTTCGGCGCAGACCAAGTTTACAATCAAAAAGATGCTGAAGGGTTCATAAATCTCTTCGGATTGCCTATGATGGTGCAAGGAATACTTGAAAAAAGCTGGAAGTAGGTGTGAACAGTGAAACCATGGGGTGGTCGATTTGAAAAAGATACAGACAAACTGGTGGAGGCGTTTACCGCCTCCATACCATTTGATAAAAGGCTTGCCGCTCAAGATATCTCAGGAAGCATAGCGCATTGCAGGATGCTTGCAAAATGCGGCATCATAACGGAGGAAGAGAGCGTATCCATTATAGAGGGGCTCAAAGAAATCCTCGAAGAGATACGCTTGGGAACACTTACGTTCCCGATTGAATCGGAAGACATACATATGCGCATTGAGAAACGGTTAATTGAGAAAATCGGAAGCACAGGCGGGAAACTTCATACCGCTCGATCGAGAAACGATCAGGTTGCTCTGGATATGCATATGTTCGTCAAACAGGAGATTCAAAATGCTTTAGGACTTCTAAGAAAGCTTCAACGGACTATAATTGATCTTTCAGAAACCTATATTGATGTGTTGATGCCTGGTTATACGCACTTACAGCGGGCTCAACCGGTACTTTTTTCACATCACATGCTTGCATATTTTTGGATGTTTCAAAGAGATGCGCAACGACTTGATGACACACTTAAACGAGTTGACAATATGCCTCTAGGTGCAGGGGCGCTTGCAGGCACTACTTTTCCTATAAACAGAAAGATGGTCGCCGATGAACTGGGATTCAAAGCTATTTACGCAAACAGCATGGATGCCGTGTCGGATCGCGATTTTGTTGTTGAATTCATGTTTTGCGCTTCTCTTATAATGATTCATTTAAGCCGTTTGAGTGAGGATTTGATATTGTGGAGCACTTCTGAGTTTGGATTTATTGAAATGGATGATGCCTACACAACCGGATCAAGTATTATGCCGCAAAAGAAAAATCCGGACATAGCGGAACTTGTAAGAGGGAAAAGCGGTAGAACAATAGGGAATCTGGTTGGAATTCTGACTGTGCTAAAAGGCTTACCCATGACATATAACAGAGATATGCAAGAAGACAAAGAGCTTTTATTTGACACAACCGACACTCTTATGGCAAGCCTTGAAGTGTACTCTGATATGCTTGGAACTATAAAACCTAACCGCGAAAGGATGCGTAAAGCGGTTGAAGGAGATATGTGTACCGCCACTGATTTGGCGGATTATCTGGTTCGAAAAGGAATGCCTTTTCGGGATGCTCATGCTAAAGTAGGCTTACTTGTCCACAAATGCTTAAGTGAAGGTAAATCCCTGAATCATCTTACCGAGAATGAGTTAAAGGAAGTAAGCGCTCTTTTTGATAAAGACTGTCTGGGAGTATTATCCGCCGATGAGTGCATAGCATCGCGCCGAATCGAGGGTGGCACGGCCACATCAAAAGTACTTGAGCAATTAACGCAAGCAAAGGATAGCTTAAACAACCGAATCGGAGGAATGGAATTTGAATCAACAACTGGTTTTGATACTTGATTTTGGGGGTCAATACACACAGCTTATAGCGCGCCGAGTTCGCGAGGTAAATGTATATTGCGAAATATTGCCTTTTAATGTGACATGTGAGGAAGTAAAAGCGTTAAATCCCAAAGCTGTCATTTTATCCGGAGGAGCCGCAAGTATATATGACGAAAAAGCGCCTAAGCTTAATAAAGATATTTACGATCTGGGAATCCCGGTGCTTGGCATCTGTTACGGAATGCAGTTAATGGCGGGGCAACTGGGCGGTGAGGTTTCGTCAAGTTGTGTGCGTGAATACGGAAGCACACGTCTTTTGGTAAAAAATGATCAAGATATCTTTTCGGGCTTGAGTGATGAGCTTATGGTTTGGATGAGTCATGGGGATCATGTTACAAAAATTCCCGATGGTTTTTTTGTGACGGCATCAACGGGAAATACAAAGATTGCTGCTATTGCGAATAATGAACGCAAATTGTACGGAGTGCAATTTCATCCGGAAGTGGTGCATACCCCGGAGCTATTGCGAATAATGAACGCAAATTGTACGGAGTGCAATTTCATCCGGAAGTGGTGCATACCCCGGACGGTATGAGCATATTGAGGAATTTTCTTTTTGATGTTTCGGGGTTAAAAGGCGATTGGACAATGAAATCTTTTATAGGCGAAAGTATTAGGCAAATACGCGATATGGTAAACAATGATGAGCAGGTGGTTTGCGGTCTTTCAGGAGGCGTGGATTCGTCGGTAGCGGCGGCTTTGGTACATAGAGCTATCGGTGATCGCTTAACCTGTATTTTTGTGGATCATGGATTGCTGCGACAGGATGAAGCAAAGCAGGTAATGGAGACATTTGCCGATACGCTTAATATGAGAGTCATAAAGGTTGATGCTTCAGAGAATTTTCTTGGTAAGCTTGCAAATGTGACAGACCCTGAGGAAAAACGAAAAATAATCGGTGACGAATTTATTCGCACATTTGAGCGCGAAGCCGCTAAACTTGGTCAAGTTGATTATCTTGTGCAGGGAACTGTTTATCCGGATGTGATAGAAAGCGGTACTGCAGCAGCGGCTGTAATAAAGTCCCACCACAATGTGGGGGGGCTTCCGAAAGATATGAAGTTTAAACTGATTGAACCTTTAAGACAGCTTTTTAAGGATGAAGTTCGTAAAGTCGGAGAGGAATTGGGCTTGCCTCAAAAAGTGGTATGGAGACACCCGTTTCCCGGACCGGGACTTGCTATAAGGGTATTAGGAGAGGTAACTGAAGAAAAATTATCGATTTTAAGACTGGCGGATGCTATAATAATAGATGAAATAAAAAAGGCAGGCCTTTATGGAGACATTTGGCAGGCTTTTGCCGTGTTGCCCGACATTCGCTCTGTAGGGGTAATGGGAGATAACCGTACTTATGCTTACACAATAGTGCTAAGAGCAGTGACTGGCTACGACGGAATGACGGCTGATTGGTTCAGATTCCCACATGATATATTGGCAAATATATCAAACAGAGTTGTGAACGAAGTTGCTCATGTAAACAGGATAGTTTACGACATAACCTCTAAGCCGCCTTCAACGATCGAGTGGGAGTAATGACATGAAAGGCGAGTCGCCCCTTACACAGGGTGCGGATTGCAATGTAATTAAATGAAACGAATAATAATCGCGGTACTATCACTTATTGTTTTGTTTTTAGCGGGCATAGGGGCATATATGTTTGTGATGCTTGAGCAAATTCCTCGTTCTGATGTCGAAAATATTATCCCAGTTGAAGACCCGCTGATCGTTCCCGAAGAAGAGCAGAAGAATACACAACAAAACGGGTCGGATACACCTGATGGAATACAGGACGATAATGAGAATATTGCTGACAAAGAGCAACAGGTAAAACCTGAAAATCCAAAGGCTACCGGTGTTATAAATATCTTGTTGCTTGGTTCAGACGAGCATCAAGACGCTGGTGGAGGACGCTCAGATTCAATAATGATTGCTACCGTTGACAAAAGTAGCGGCAAACTCAAATTGACCTCGCTAATGCGGGATATGTATTTGCCAATACCCGGGCGGCGTGATAATCGCCTGAATGCAGCTTATGCTTTTGGCGGAGCTTCACTTGTAATGCGAACTATAAACGATAATTTCGACATGGATTTGGAGCAGTATGTGGTTGTTGATTTTATTGCGTTTGAGCGGATCATTGACATTATCGGCGGAATACCGATTGAGATAAGCGCTTCTGAGTTTCGCGCCCTTAATGCAAGCGTTGGAATAGAAGGATATGGATTGCAGACTTTAAATGGTAGGCAGGCATTGGCATACGCCAGACTTCGAAGTGTAGGAAGAGATGATTTTGACCGGGTTGATCGACAGCAAAAAGTCATAACAAAGCTTTTTGAAAAAGTTCGTACAACCAGTTTCTTAAGGTTTCC
>Ga0209616_1000442_pt1 | contig 11378 bp, 18 predicted proteins | sample FlocCalmetaG_FD_184153 | JGI IMG/M metagenome (GOLD analysis project Ga0209616, IMG submission 184153) | Freshwater bacterial and archeal communities from Indian Creek, Illinois, USA - Floc-Cal metaG (SPAdes) (version 2) | ecosystem: Environmental > Aquatic > Freshwater > Unclassified ...
CGTTCAGACAACGGACGTGCAGAATCAATCTTGGCCTTGTATCGGTCCGCTTTCTCATACAGCCGAGTTAGCACATCGCTATACACCGTTTTCCCTCCGTTCCTTTGAATCGGTCGTTTTCTTCGCGACCCCTGGAAGAGACTCAAATGCGTCGCTTAGTAGCATATTCAGCCTTGTCTTTTTGGTAGAACCTATCAATTTCAGGATACAGCACCGTGTTAAGACCCGCGCTTCTACCCAAAATGGCGTTAAACCTACAGACGTGTATTCTCGAAGTATGTACTCACTCCTGCTCTCTCCGTTTTCACTACACTCACCCACCACCTAGCAACGTTCAGTGGTTGATTGAATTTCAGAAGGCGGTTGCCGCCGACTCTTAAGGTACTTAGCGAAGTATTTCTCTTCGGCCTCTCTTCTGGCCGCGACCGCCTTATCAATGTCCGTAAAATAACCTAAACTGTGCATAGTGCCTTGAAACTGCAGCCTCGCCTGCCACATACCTACGCCCCGATGCCAAGAAACGCCCTTGTGCCCACTGGTGTTGTGGGCAGCCAACGCCCTTGATTTTATTAGTCCAACGTTAGTATTGTCTTGTAGATTGGACGTGTAGGCGCGTTGCGCGTTGTGCTTAGCAGACTCGATGTGTAGGCACCCGCAACTCTTCCTGATCCCAGCAACTAAATTTGTACTCCTTACATGCACCGTAGTCCCACAATCACAGCGACACTCCCACACAATGCAGTTATGCTTGCGAGATTCGGTAGATGCGACTGCTGTGAGTCTACCAAACCGCTGCCCAGTAAGGTCGTTGGTCCTAGTCTCATGGGCAAGACAGCCGCAGCTCTTACGGATACCCCTTATCAGAAAATGGGTCGACACTAAGGTTTCTTGCCCGCAATCGCATTTGCAGCGCCACAAATAGCATCTAGCATGCTTCTGATTTGTACGTTCTGCGGCTACAAGGCGACCAAACCGTTGTCCGGCTAGGTCTTTGATGTTCATCGTAGCCCTCGAATGAAGTCACGTAATACTTCTGAGACTGTCTTCCGTGGCTCCAAATTGGCGGCATATGCCTCTAATCTCTCTTTTTCGGACGGCGACACCCTAACCCTAATAACTTCCGCCAGCGACTCCTCATTACGACTCAGCCCATAGTGCCTGTAAAGGTACTCAGGCAAAGGTTGTCCCTTACTTTGTCTCGGATGATAACTCTTGTATGCAGTCATCTCACCTTGAACGTTGCGAAAGGGTGTAAGTGTGAATTTAGCAAGGCTTCCGTCCGTAAGTTCGACTACGATGTGACTAGGCAGCGCGTCTAGATACCACGCCCCATTGACGACAAGGAGCCCAACATCAGGAGGTACAATATTCCTCGGTGACATAGAGTCACTTTGCGCTAACAGTTTTCCATCGGTTTGCTCACCAACGGTGTGCGTGGCTAATTTATTCCTCGTCATACTTCCCACCTATTTTCAACAAACCGTTCATAAAACATGTCGATTTCAGATGGAGCGATGTCTGACAGATTAAAATCATACGATGCAATTTGATGGTCGCAAAAACTCACAAACCTTAACGCCATTTCGAGAAAGAAATCATCAGGCTTACCAGAATATGGGCAAAAACCACATGGCGGCCCGTCCGCGTCAGGATCCCCGGTGCAGGCCGAAAGCTGCCTCTCTTTATTATCACAGTTTTGGTGAAATCGCTTGTAGAATTCTCTAGCAAGCAATTTGATGCGCAAGTTCAAGCTTTTGTTGGGTGTATAGTCCTTTACCAAAGTGGGGAGACATTGCATGAAATCATCAATATTAATCTGCACGATTGTGTTCGGCAACTTTTTCTTGGCGCGATCTGTCAGGTTGGATTTTCCCAATACAATCAGGACTTCCACCTCCTCAAAACGCCGATCTTGGTGGTGCCCGTGTTCTACATATGAGCCACACACTCTTTCCACCTCTATATAAACACTTTTGCCACCATAGACTCCTTTGAAATCCGGCCCCTCGTCAAAAGGACCAGCGATCTCGGAAAAGCCCAGTTTCTCATAATTATTTTTAACATATTGCTGAACCCAATATTCTCTAATATCACCACTCTCTGCGCATTCGCGAAGTTGTGGGCTTGTTATAGTAATATTGGCTTTTGTTTCTAACGCAAGTAAAATATCGTCCACGCCAGGCTCCCTGAACAATAGACTCTTCCCCGCATCGTGTGTGATTAAAAAATCACAGTTTCGACATTTTATTACCCATATGTTATGCCAAACAGTTCCAGTGTTTTTAACTTCGGATGAGTGATACCTGCCCGTTTTATTACACTTTTCACACTTTACCCAGTGCCCCATGTGCGCCATATCCTCCTTAATGAAAGTTTTTCCTATTTGCGGCCGTCCGCCCGCCTTCGGCGATAGATATCATTCTTGAGTAGAAGAGGCACCCTAAACGTGGCCATAAGAAAACTCAGCCGTGCACTTCTTCTGGCTATCCTTCTCGCCAGCGCGCGATATATCGTAGCATCCCTACAGCATCTTAAACGTACCACGCCCGTGGCACAAAATCAACAGAAGTTTCAAGAAAATATAGAACACAGCGTTGCCAGCCAGCGTGCCCTCGGCATGTCAAGGCCCCAGGCGACGGATACAGGGAGGGCTCCACTCTTTCGCGTGGGAGGAGGCCGTTTATGGTCGCGCCTTGACGTGCTTCCTCACTATGCCCTCAAACAAAGCCCATGACGGAGTAATGGGCTTCTGGCAAGCGCCGAGCGACGTTAACCCCTTCCTCGGACGCTCTGTTCGACTGTAGCGGTAAGATCGCTGCGGGGGAAGACGCGGATGGCCTTTAGGCCTCTATCGGCTGGAGGAGTAGCGATAGAGCGGAAGGAGAACAGGGCGTCTCCTCCGTCCGAAGCACGATGTCCGTGTCCGCAGACAATAGGACTGGGTGTGTAGGAAATACCATCGCGCCCAGTCGGTGCTCGCGTCCTTGCGGCTAAGAATGAGGATCCCTTGGTACTTAACTTAATATCTCCTTCGTCTCTTCGACGTCTCTATCGCGCTAACATGCGCGTCTTTCACACCTTGATCAGCGTGGGCGTAGCGGTGCAACAGCTCGTACGCCTTATCCACGGCTTCCGGCGTCATCGCTCCTATACTTCCGCGCACATCTTGAAATAGTTGCCGTTCGAGACTATATCTTTTGAGCACCAATACATCAGGCGAGGTTGTAGTTATTTTCGTTAGCGTGCATCTATCACTGAAAACAATGTAGGAACGAATTAGGGAATCATCTAAGCCTGTAGACGCAAGAACCCGCTTTACGGCATCAATGTGCCCACGATTCTGCCAGATAGGATTAAAGAATTTGAACTTGGCACGCTCGTGCAGTACCTGCGTCCACAGTTGGCTTTTTTCATCGCCATATAGCCATCCACTATAGTTTTTGGATTCAAAAACAAATATTCCGGCCTCACTTAACATGATCACGTCTACCTCCGTCGTTCCCCCATCCTCCTTAGGAAGGTAGACGTTAGCCAATAGCTTTTTGTACCCTGGACACCACTCAAGAATCCGGTACGTTAGATACTCACCATGCATCCCTTTGTCTCTGATCGTCTGAAAAAATCCATTGCCAGTGGCAGCATAGTACGAAGACGCATGAAATTTTTTGTGCGACCACCAGTAATACAACGCAACCGGAATACCAAAAAGTAAGCTTGCCATTAAAAGTAATACTTCCATTTTCAACGCCTCCTAATCATCGGCTAACATCCTTCGCTCGTCCTAAAACAGCTTAAACGACCTCTGTTTCTTTCTCTCCGGCAATAAAGAACCTAAAACTTGCTTTAACGTTGCCTCCCCTTCCTCTTGGAGCACCGCAGGATCTGGGCACCACGCTAACGGCAATGGAGTAATTCCGGTCGCATCCTTAAACACTTTTCTGTCGTTCTCTGTCCCAAACGGAGAGACAACTGCAATCCTGCTAAAGTCCTCCCCCAGAGCATTGTGCTGCCGCACCAAGTCCATGACTCGCCACGAGGAAGCGGAGGCCACCACTACGGCACAGTGTGACCTGTATAGCTCCCGGAGTTTACTTGCGTCAAGCACACCTACATCCCGTACCACATACTCATAGTCCGCAAGCACCGCGAGCAGCTGATCATAAAGATACCCCTCCGCGTCACGTCGAACATTTAGCGGAAAGACATCCACCGCCCCCATCCTAAAAGCACTGGCGTCCTTACTCCTTCCAGTCGCCAGCCCAGTAATAGCGCTAAATACAGGACGCTCCGAATCTTCCACCAGTGCCACTGCTCCGGCCTTGGTGAGGAAGGAGGCGATCATCAGTGCCGTATGTGTGCATCCTAGCCCTGACGCCAATCCCGCCACAGCAACCGTAACCCGCCCCACAGGACGTCGCTCTATGACTACAGTCTCGCGCGGCTTTTCTACTATCTCCTCCCTAAAGCCACGGTGCCATCGTGAAGCCATCGCGTATGTCCCAGCCTCCCTGCGCAGACACGCCGCGAAATCCTTCGCAAACACATCCTCATTGTCCGTTTCGCAGAGATCATAGATACCAAGGCTCACCATCGCGGATATAGCCTCGTCCCCAGGCTGACGGCCACCCACCAATAAAATAACCCTCGCCTCTGGGCGAGAGATGCGAAAGGCGTGTAAGGCCCTAATAAGAGAATTCCCCGAGGAGATATCCACATCAAGCACCAAGGTCTCTCCAGGCAGCCGCGCCGTCGCCTGGAAGACCTTTTTCACATCTTCCTCCTTGTAGCGACCGACATTCTCATACAAGACTTCTCCGTGTGCTTCGACCATCTCTCGCACACCAGCGGGCGAGGTGGGACTAAGTAACAAGACAAAGGTCATTGCACTACACCTCGAGCGTTGATTAGCTCTGCCGAAGTATATGCATCAACAATTGCCCAAACCGAAAAGACGACGCCACTCAACGGGCATCCCATTTCATTGCGAGAGTGTGCGCGCCGCAAGTACATGTTAATCATACCCATCTCCTTTCCGAAAAAGCGTTAGATATTTTTGAGAGTTCTCTTAAACTACAAAATTCCTTGCCAAATTACCGTCTGTTTTGTTATATATGACAAAAAATTAATACAAATACTGATTGATTTTGTGTGTGGGGGGGGGATAAACTAGAGACGCTACGCAACTATTGCCAAATGAGAGGCAAGAATGGGGATGGCATATTGCTTATGGCAGAAGTGCGCAGAAATTATATTGAAGGCGAGGGATATCTGTGAAGCTCTTAATTAAAGGGATTTCCGTACTACTAGTGATGGTTCTGATGGTATCGACTTTTGCTACTCCAGTTGTCGCTGGGCGCGGTAGAGGGACAGGGGAAGGCCGACAGACTGAATCTGTCGACGCAGAGGTTCGCATGCTGAACGGTCAGATGGTCATTGTTGTTGAGGCTAGGGAAGGGTACGTCACTATTCCTGTGTTATTGTCTGAAAGTGTGCGAGTAGACGGACGGTCCATCCCGCTAGCCCTCCAAGGGAATGGCGTAGTTGTACCGACCGAAGACGGCCCCATAGTTGTGCCTATCGAAGAGTTTGAAGTGATCGTCGCAGGCGGACAAGTGTTTCTCGTGGCAGAGGTTAATCCGCTGTTTACATTCGGACTCGCTCTACTAGCAGCCAAGTATGGTGCGAAACATTTAGGCGGGCAAGCTGCAGCAGCTGGGGTGGGCGCACTCGCTGGTCATAAGCTTGACGCATGGATTATAGACTCGATACGTAACAGTCCCGCCCCAACACCAATGCCGCATAACACCCCCACACCAACTTCAAACCAACCATGAGAACCTCTAGAACGGCACCATAGCTAATTAGTGGTTGAGGTAACTTGACTCAACTACTATATTTAAACTGGAGGGAAGCAGTCGATGTTTATGATTGGAACTGCTCTATGTGCAGTGCGATTTGCCGAGAAGCAACTTGGCGGCAAATTATCTGCTGCATTTGTAGGCGTTTTAGCGGGGATGCCGTTAGATGTGTTGGTATTTGAGTTTCTTGTTGGACACCTGTTTGGCATTTCTTTTCATTAGGATAATCTGCATCAAGGAGGGCAAAAGATCCGCATGTTTACCATTGGACTTGCGCTATTGGTAGCGAGATTTGGGGAAGAGAAACTTGGCGGCAAGCACGCAGCTGCCTGGGTCGGCGCAGCCGCTGGTGTTGTGGTAGATTTTTTTATCGCCGCTGTGGTGCTTGATCGTTTTTTCGGTATATCTATTTACCTTACAAGGTGAGGACTTTTAGCAAGACGAGTGGTACTTCACCTCTTCGCTGGACCCTAGTCCAAGAAGAAGATCAACTCCGTCACCACATTAAACTAAACGGAGGCAGCAGATGTTTACAATAGGAATGGCAATGATCGCGGCGAAATTTGGTGCGGACCATCTGGGTGGCACACGGAATGCCACAAAGATTGGCGCATTGGCAGGCGGAGTACTGGACGGGGCGATTTTAATCTGGACTGTTAACGCCTTAGCAGGAATAGCAGTCTCTCCGCTTGTCTTGTTTCTTTTGCCAGTGTGCTTTGCTGTATCTTCCAATCCATAAGCAAGGAGGATCACGCCTTATAGTGGACATTTCAGCAAGAACCATCGGACTTGTCATCATAATGGCCGCCACTTTCGCTCCCTTGTTTCCTTGGGCGATCGGCTTAAAATCAACCCCCTTTCTGCTCTTTTCCGGCGGACTACAAGGCGTTAGCGCAGGACTCATACTTGGAACTGGACTGGATGGGATAAGGCTTGGGCTTCCTCTTTACTTGGCGATTGCGGTTGCGCCACTACTTATCATGCTCCTGTTGATGCGATTTTTCGTTCAGGAAGATGAGTAACTTGCTATCATCATCAGAAATGCGGCCTAGTATCTAGCTCTTGCGCAAAGGAGGTAGTCAGCGATGTCTTATTGGGAGATCATTGTTGCAGTTGCGGCGGGGATCTTTGGGGTGTCTTTGGGGATAGTTTTAGGATGGCATACTACCACAGCATTGGAAAAGACCTTTGCCTTTGAATTCAGTCTTGCTATGAAGAGGGTAATACTGATTGTGGGTGCGGTATTAGTAGCGTACGTAGGACTCCTATGGGCACTGTCCATCTATTAGAGGTTCCTAGATTGTTCGACCTTCACGACTGTTAGCTGACAAATATCTCCCTCATGGCCAACACCAACACCCTCCCCGGACTAAAATCCGAGGAGGGCTTCTTACATGCGTCAACTTTGCGAAGAGTAGCCCACTAGGACCGGGATTTTTCGCACTTGTCATTCTCTGCAATTCCACCAAAAATTCCTCCTTTGCTATCGAAGTGACTCAAGCAACACCTGTGCCCACTGCACTTGGTATGGTGTGAATTTAAGCATGTCCAAAACCTCTTCCAGCGATTTTAGTCGCAGCACTGGCACAGAAACGAGCTTGTATACCGGTCTCTCGCCAACAACCTCTCCATCTTCGTTGTAAATATTTTCATAACCAACTTTCCTTTCCACTTGTGCAGTACCAACATGTTCAATAAACCTTCGTGCCCTTTGGGCAATTTTTTGCAGTTCCTCCTCCCTTATTATCGGGTCATAGTACATCCGATATGGCTCGTGAGTTACCGCCATCTCTAAGTGAGAAAAGTCTTGTTCAAAGAGAACCGTGTCTATGGCTAGCACTGCTTCCCACTCGATAGGCACAGGTCCATAATAACTATCAGCCGTTGACTGGATAGTTCTTCCCACACCTTCCGCATAAAGCTGTAGCACTACCGGTCGAACTAGCGGGCGACTTAAAAACAGGACAAACGGAGAAACCACAAAGAAAATTGGTAGCACCGCCACAACTACCACCCCTAAAAAAACTTTAGCAGTCCCCTCAGGGTCTGCCACCGCCATCGTTAGTCCTTTTAGCAGCAATTTACCGACCATCGCTCTTGCCTACCTTCCTCCTCCTGTCAGATAAAGAGCCTCGTAAGGGGCCGCCTCGATCTTCACCCTGATCCTCTGGGCACCTGCCACAAGCAGGCCTTCTCCCCTCCCCGCTGTCAGCAAGAATTCCTGCTCAGCCTCAGACAACATCATCAAAGAAGAGAGAACCTGCAAGTCTTTCTCTCCCTGCGCCAGCAACAGCTTGTACGTGGGATTATCTAAAATGGCCTGTCCGTGCCTTGCCACCTCCGGCGACAAGAAGTCCACAACATTTTGGCTTATCACTACCAGCGCCCCCATGTACTTGCGGATTCTCTTACTGGCATCGCGCAAAAACGCAAGTGCTTGCGGAGTTTGCGGGTCAGCCAGTATCCACGCCTCGTCCACCACCAAGATAGTTCTCTCTTGTCTATCCCTCTCTATGAGTCCCCAGGCATAGGAAAGCACGTTAAAATACTGCGCCTTTCGCACTGCATCCTCAGCGTTTTTGAGGTCGTGGATGTCAAGCACCGTAATCCCAGCGTCAACAGTTGGATCGGCGATGTCACTAGACCATAGCCCCGCATCGGTTCCCTCAGCTGCGCGTTTCAACAAAACAGCAAGCCTCGTTAAATCGGCATTTTTTCCGGCTCGGTCAGTGAGGTATTCGTAGAGATGTTTGATGGTCGGCCACTGACTCACCGTAGCTACATCGGTAGTAAGGAATATCCCGTGCTCCTTGTAGACTTCCATAACGGCCTCTTCCAGCAATGCCTTTTCCAGATCCGAAAGGTCCTTTAGGTACAGGCTAAAGAACGTCCGCAGAGTACGCACATGCAAGGACAAAGAACTCTGTTCGCCGCCGGAAGAATCGTCCGGCGGTACAGGTCGTGCCCGCAGAGGGTTTATCTGTCCACGACTCCCGCAGTTAATCCAGTGGCCACCAAGGAGGCGGCACATCTCTTGGTACTCGCGCTCGGGATCAAGAATAATAACACGACTGCCTTGCAGATATTCTCTCAGTACCATCATTTTGGCCGCGAAGCTTTTACCCGCCCCGGGCTTAGCCAATATAGTGAGGTTACTGTTAGTACGGTCGCCCTCACGCCTCCAAATATCCACCAAGACCGCCCCGCCATCCCTATCCCTGCCCAGAAGAATGCCACTGCCATCGTTAATGCCCGCGACCGCGAAAGGAAACATCGCCGCTGCTGTTTCAGCAGGCATGTTCCGCGAAAAGGATTCCTTTATCCCTTCCGGAAGCGAAAGCCACGGTCCCGCCGCCTGTAGCCCCTCGTCTTGGCGAAAAATTGCTCCCCTCGCCCGCATTCCCGTAGCCGCCAGCATAGATTCAATCTGCCGAGTGCGGCGATCCAGCTCCTTGGTGTCGTTGGCCGTAAGAAGCACAATAACCGTCACGTAAAGCACCTGCTGCTGTTCCTGATCAAGCTTCCTTAGAAGTTCCTGCGCGTCGCCCAAGAGCTGTTCGAGCCTTTGAATCGTTAAAGCATTGCCTCCCGCCTCAATGCGTCCGCAGTATTCTCCAATAGCTTTATTGATGGCCTTAACAAGATCGGCAGGATCAGTAGGATTTAGATGTATAGACAACGTAACCCCAGGCATGTTAGCGAGTCTCGCCAAGAACGCAGCGGGAACCTTCGGCGGATAGGCCGTTATAGCCATGACACGCGCCGCTTGGTCCCCTAAAGTGATCGCTTTGGCCGCGAAATCTAAGGCTTGCGGTAGGGTGATGTCTAACATATCCGGTAGCGCGATTAACTTTTTGCTCATAGAAGCACCTTCCTTTCCAGACTTAAAATATGGGGGATAACGCCATTTTGCCCAGTTTTACCGTTCGTTTTAAGACCACGAAAACAGAAAAATGGCCTATAGATACCCCCATTTAGCCGCGATAAATCGCTATAAGCGAGGGGAACGGGGCTGCGTCCTTTGCCGTACCGTTTTCGTCGGTAAACTTTAGACGGCCACGCAAAAAACGTAGTTCAGCCTTGCCGAGGATGTACTCGTGAAAATACGTTGTGTCCGTCCGGGCGGGAATGAGGAGGACTACAGTGGTGCCCTCTTTCTGTCCCTCTCTATAGGCCTTCTCCACCCATTTGCCCAGTGTACGGCCATAGGGTGGGTTAAGGAACACCAATGGAATTTCATTAAACACTGAAATTCCCCACATGCCCCTTACATTCTTGCTCAAGCCCATTGTCTTCTACGGTGAAATACTTCGAGCACTTGGCCGATTTCGGCGTCGCTGCTTCCCGCGCGTAAAATGAAATTCGTCGTCAAGTTCCTTGAAAAACTCCATCGGCGTACACCAGTCCATTTTGGTGCTACTGAGTAAAGCACTGTTCACCGGAACATCGGTGGAAGAACTGTACCCACATTCCCTACCCTCTCCGTCGCCGACTTGTCAGGGTTAAAGAAGCAAAACAACATCTCCATAATTTCCACCCCGTCACACAAAGAAGAAGTTAATCCGGCACCGCTGAGGTGAGTCATCAATTCCCCCGCAGCCTCAACAGCATGGGCCTCATTTTCCGCAGAGAGCAAGAAGTAGAATCGTCTTTCTGCCGTCTCCCCACCAGCCGCGACGGACGCCACATAGCGAGAATAGTCCCTAAGTAACCGCTTACGGGTCTGGTTAGGCTCCTCGGTTGCCTTCTCGTTAAGCCGCCGTAGATAGGCATCCAGATCAATCGGACGGCCTATGGCAAAAATCTGCAGGGGCGTCTTGATGCCATTTAACACCTCATGCAAAGCAGAGACTACTCGCTTTTTTTCATTTTCACTCTTTAGAGACATGTTAATGGGATAAGCCCGGAGGACGGCAACAACCCCTCCACTCCTCTGCTTAATAGTCTTAGATTGGATATCTACAATTGGGAGCCAATCCCGCACACTGTTTTCAGGCTTAATCTTTTTCTTTTTCATTGCGGCAAGTAGTTTCTTCAAATTGATCCTCCTTTCGGCACGTTAAAATATCGCCTTTGGTTAAATTTCCACCGCCTATAGAACAACACTAGCCCAAATAGACTCTCGCCCTCGGACCCTACCCGCGTGACGAAAAACATAAAGCCTGTGGGCACCACTAGAAACACCATGCGTACAAGTGGCGACGCGCCAAGAAGTGAAGCCACAAAGCCAAGTAGCGCACCGACCACAAGGCCCCCGCCACACAGGACAAGTTCCGGCAAACCAAAGCCGGGCACCAGTTCAAATCGTGCTCGAACATTTTTCGGGACAAGATACATGCCCATTCTCCTTTCTAAATAGCTCCCACTTGAAACCAAACCAGAGCCTGCCGTATCACGACAGACTCTGGTTAAAGTAATGACTACCGTTCAACTCGTTGCCTTTCCAGTGGTCTAAGTAGCCACTGCTCTTTAGCAGGCGAGTAATGTACAACCGACCCATCAATAAGGTGAAAACGCTCC
>Ga0209616_1000448_pt1 | contig 11338 bp, 13 predicted proteins | sample FlocCalmetaG_FD_184153 | JGI IMG/M metagenome (GOLD analysis project Ga0209616, IMG submission 184153) | Freshwater bacterial and archeal communities from Indian Creek, Illinois, USA - Floc-Cal metaG (SPAdes) (version 2) | ecosystem: Environmental > Aquatic > Freshwater > Unclassified ...
TGCAGGGCTATCATCATGTAGACTCTCCTTGAGCTTGCGTCAGATCGTACACCAGCGCCCTCATCGCCTCACGAGCGATGAACAACGGATAACGCTTCGAGTCTATACAATCATCGGGGATGCGACAACTACTTCATGTTCGCTTCGAGCAACTGGCAGCCGTGGGCTTTCATGCTGGCGGCATGGTTGATTGGTGTGGCTGTCTGGCGCATTGCTGCGCCGATGTTCGGCAAAGCCACGTCTCTCAAGCGCACACTGGCCCCCATGGTGCTGGCGCGCGAGATCTCTCGAACCTTTCCGGCCATCATTCCAGTGCTTCACCTAGGGCCAGACTTGACCGCCGACAAGCTGCCGCTGTGGCGTCGCCAGACCTTTCCCGAGGACGTGTGGCAACAAGCCAAGGTGGACGGTCAACCCTTGGTCAAGGAGGAGCGGACGCAGGATGAGGCGGGGGCGACCGTTAAGCGCCAAGTTCTGGACCGTGGACTGGTAGAGCGGTTCTTTCGAGGTGACACCAAAAACGACAAGCCCATCGTTCGCAATGGACGCCGCTGGTCGAGCATGCTTGGCTACTTGGCTGTGGATGTGACCCAAGATGCCAAGCGATCCAACGACATCTGCTTTGCCGATCGATTCTCATCCACCGGCAAGGTGATCTATGCCCTGCTGACGGCCTACGCGTTTGGTGGCCGGGATGGGAAGAAGGACTACGAAAAGGCCGCGGCCCAACTCAATCAAAGCTGCGCCGGCCAAAAAAATGGCCTGCCCAACCTGACCGTGGCGCAGTGGCTTTACGACAAGTATCGCAACCAAGAACAGGCTCGCCAGCTTTTTGCCATCCACCACTGGGAGTACACCTACCTGTTTGGGCTGTTCAAGCTGGCCAAGCGCAACGGCAAGATCACGCACACGAACTTTATCTGGCTCAAACCGCAGGATCGCATCCTTTTCTACGCACTCAACACCGTGGGCCGGGCTACGCCTCATACGGAGGCCGCATCCGCTTTTGCGCAATATGACTTTGAGGTGCAGTGCGCCAAGCTCAAGCGCTTCCCATTGACGCTGAGCGAGTCCGGCAAGTTTGAACCAAGCATCGCCGTCGGGCCTGCCGTCGAGGGGCTGCAGATGGAGTACAAGCGTTACCTAGAGGCGCAGGATGACAATGAGCACTGGTGGAAAGAGGCGGCAGGCTCCATCTGGGAAGCGGCACACTCCTTGATCGCTCAAGAAAAAGGTGTTCAGGCAAAGCTGCGCCAGGCTGGTCAGCCCCAGCAGACGGCTTACGACACAGCCCTCGAATCTGAACGGCGCCAGCGCTCGGCCAGCGACTTGGCCTCAACGCTTGCTTCATCCGAACAGAGTGCAGACAGTCGCTATTGAGCGCGAGCCGACGGGGGCCGAGCGTCCGATCTGCCTTTTGTGCTGTTCAGAAACCGAACAGCGCCAACTACCGTTCACCGTGTTGCCCCACTGTTCAGATTCTGAACAGCGCCGCCTTGTTCAGATTCTGAACAGCGCCGGCTACAGCGGTTCTCCTTGGCCGCCTGCGGCCCCGGGCCAGAGGCCGCTGGCCTCGAACAGGTCCGTGGACTCGCGATGGATGAGGTGGATGGCGGCTTTGGCATGCGGCGATTTCTCTCAATTGCCCGGCCCATGCCGCGTCAGGCATCCCGAGTCAACGTCGGCTCGCATCTTTTTGAGGACGCCCAAGGTTAGCGAGAAGGAGCCCTTTGGTGCGCCGTCTTGAGTGATGCAGGCGACCCGCCCCATGATGGCATAGGAGGTGCGCCGATCAGCCCTGCTCAAAACCGACCCGTCGATCTCACGCGCCCAGGCGATCAGGTCGGCATCTGCCTGTTGGGCCTGGCTCATTTCCTTTTCCTCCACCTCCTTTGCGCTCAAGCGCTGCGCCAGGGCCTTCCAGTCCCGAGGTTGCGCTATCAGGGCATGCAGGTAGGCAAACGGATTGCGCGCCTTGCTCAGTGCGTTTTTGGCTGCGGCGGCAACATCCTCCAGCCGACTGCCCGCGTCGCGCGCCTTGGCCATCAGGCTGCAAATGCCTGCTGGTGTGATGCCCACATCTTTGAGCCACTGGAGGCTGCCGGGTAGGCGCGGCAAGAAAACCCGCTTGTGCTGCCTCGGCGCTTCGGCAGCCGATGGGATGCTGGACGCATCTCTTGACATGTCGCTTGACATGTCTGACGGTGTTTCTGGCGCATCACCCTCTGGCCCGATTGTTGTGGCGACGGATTTCTTGTTCAAAGAGCCCTCTCCAGGTTGTCTGTGTAAACATTGTTGGGTATCCAGTAAAGCGTCAGTCACTGATGATCGACGCGAGTCTGCGTACGGCTTGGCCCGTGAGGGTGTCGATCCGTGGCTTGGGCTTGGGCCGGGGCCGGCATCCACAAAAAGCCTATCAACAGCCAAGGGGGTCAAGCGAATTTCTCCGACTTGAAACCCGCGCGCACGAGATTTCACCTGATCGCGCTCGATCCATCCGGCTTCCTGTAAGCCCAGCAGCAAGCGCTGCACCGTGGCGAGGCTGGCACCAATCCAGTCGGCCAACGTGGTGCGCCGAACGTAGATCTGGTTGCCCGGCTGATCTCGATCGGCCAAGCCCACAATGCGCGCCAGCAGGCTTCGGTGCGCGCAACCCAGATCAATTGCCCAACCCTGGGTGCTGGTCAGCAGCTTGGCTACAGCTTGAGCGATGCGCACGGGCAGGTAGGCTGCGCGCTCTGTGGTGGCGGCAACTGGATGCTTGGCCTGGTGCGCTGGATGCCGCCGAGGCGGCGGCTCAGCAAGGGGTGGTTGTGCAGGGTGTTCAGATTCTGAACAGCACGGACGAGAAAAGACACTGGCAACGGCGGACATGCGCGGCTCCTGGCTGATGTTGAACAAAAAGCAGCCGATTCCACTTGCGTTGCGCGCGCACATACTCTAAAATGAAGGCGACGAGAGGCCTTGGTGCTCTTTCATTGAAAGAGCCACCATACTGAGAGCGCGGCGAGCGTAATCGGAAGATCGGCTTGAAAAGGCGGTTGTTGACGCAACCGCCTTTTCTTTTGCCTGCTGAGATTTAGCTGGTGTCGGGGATCATGTTCATCCTTGGCTATGGTTGATTTGATCTGAGCTTGGTGCGCTTGCCGGGGTCAGCTTTTTTCTGCCCACTGCCCCATCAGTTTTTCAATGGCTTCGAGCAAGGCACCGGTCCGCGACTCATGCTCTGGGTCGATCCGAATCGCGATCTGGCGATCCTTTTGCCTGAGTGTGGCCCACCGGCTCTTGGATGCCGTGTGAAACTCTTGCCGGTGGGCGCGACGGGCCGCAGGGCGGCCACGCAACTGCTGCACAGCGGCATGATGGCTGATTTGGTGTGCGGCGATCTTGCGGATGGTCTCACCCAGAACGGATTCGCTCGGGGCCAGCGCTATCAATTCCTGAAGCTGCGTGTAGGTGATGGCCTTGGGGTTTTCCTTGAGCGCATCATGAGTGGCTTTGTCCAGCCGCCCAAACTGCATCAGGTAGCTCAACAGCGTGCGGCTGAGCCCTGTGTGCTCATGCAGATCGGTGTAGGACCAGCCCAGTTGGTCGCGCAGGGCGTTGATGGCGCAGTAGCGTTCGTAATCCGTCAGGTTGGCGGTGATGAGGTTGTCGAGCACCAGAGCCCGACTGGCTTCCTCGTCGTCATACAGCCGCACAATGGCTGGAATGTGGGTGCGGCCCATCCGGCGATACGCTTCGAGCCGGTGGCGACCTGCCACGAGTTCAAAGTGATCGCCCTTTCGACGGACGGACACCGGTGAGGCCAGTGGGTTTTCCCGAAAATTGTCCATCAGGGTGCGCACTTGATCTTCATTCAACCGACGGATTTGGCTGTGCAGGGGGTTCTCGGTGATTTCGCTCAAGGCCAATTCCATTGGGGCACCCTGGGACTCCTTGAGCGATCGGTTTTCATCTGACAGCTTGCGGTAGTTGTCGCTGAACTCCATCAGCGCCACAGGGGCGCTCTTGACTCGTTCCAAGGGCGCCGTTCTGACGCCCGGAGAGAACTCGCTGGAAAGGGATTTGAGATCGGAGAGCTTGCTCAATTTTTGCTCCAGAAGTGCAGTCGAGTGAGCTGGTCGACCTCATCGACCAGGCGGTCATACGCCTGACGCGCACGAAGGTAGGTGCGCGACGAGCCGGTATAGCGCGCAATATCGTAGATCGTTCCCAACTGAATGCCGCTGACAGAGACAGCCGACGTCACCGGGATCTCGGTGCTGGAGAGGTAGTGCCGGTAGACCGACTTCATCCAGTCAAGCACGATGGCGCTGTGCGCCCGGGTGCGATCAACCTTGGTGGGCACCACACGCACCCACGCGTAGGTCTTGCGATCCTCGGTTTTTAGGTGCTGGTCAATGCCTCGTGCCAACTGAGAAAACAGCGTCCAGAACTGCACAGCGGACGCAAAATCCTGCCCCTCCGGCGGCATGGGCACCAAAAGACAGTCGGCTGCCAGAAAGGCATTGATGGTGGTGTAGCTGATGGCTGGCGGAGTGTCGATGATGACGTAGTCGTATTGCTCCAGTATCCCGTCGCTATGCAGGGCGCGCCGAAGCACGTCCCAGAACGCAAAGCCCGGGTCGCGCGCTTGGCGCGCAGGCAAGTAGAAGTCGGCGTTGTTGAGCACCACCGAGCCAGGCACAATATCCACCCCGCTCCAGTAGGTCGTGCGAATGCTGGGGAGGAGCGAATCGCGTTCCCCGCTGGTCAGCGGCACGATCGTGTCCTCCAAATTCACCTCGAACTCGGGGCTGATGCCCATCAGATTGGTCAGGGACCCCTGGGCGTCGAGATCGATGAGCAGCACCCGGTAGCCTTTCAGCGACAGACCTTGAGCCAGGTGCGCGGTGGTGGTAGTCTTGGACACCCCGCCTTTGAAGTTGGCTACGGCGATAACGGCACCGCGCTCTTGCGGCGAGCGCACATGGCAGCGCTTGTAGTGGCGCGACCAGGTTCGGACATCCTCTACAGTAAACAGTCGCTGGTTGCCGGCCTGTTCTCCAGCAGGCAGATCGCTGCCCACCATCGCAGCGCGCTTGGACACCAACGCCTTGTCTTTGTCGATGAACTGGGAAAGCTGCCCCAGCGTGTACTTGGGCCCACGCTTTTGCGCATCCGGTGCGAAGAGGCGCTGCCTGATGTGGGCCAGAAAATCACCTGCGACGCCGCTGAGTTCGTCGATGTCGTCCAGACTGCAGGATGGGGTGGTGGTGTTGTTCATGGACGCAATGTACCACTAAAAACACCGATGTCAACAGAAACAACGCAAAGCAGCGAAAAATCGTTGTCGTGTGCCGGAGCCGACTTGTGGGCGGTTTATGTGTCGGTTTATGTGTCGGGCTGCGGGCGCAGGGCGGTAGCTAAGATTTGCGTCCGATGAGGCAAATTGGTATCCTTCTCTCAGGGCGTTCCTGCGCGCCGAATTCCACCTACTTTTCTGAGGATTCTGATAAAGATGAAAGACTCTATTCGAGTCGGCTACCACGAAGCCGAAGATCGTGCGCTGCGCGACCACCTCAAGCTGGCTTGGCTTGATGGGCACAGCACTCCAACCCGTCGATTGATAGAGGTGCATTTGCAGCAAGGAAACTGGGTCTTGGTGCTGCAGTGGGACGGGGCCGGGGTCGCGCAGGTTACTGTGCCGCAAGACCGCGTTTGGACGGTGGCCGACCTGATGGCGAGTCCCCATTTCAAGGGGCTGGTGCAGCAAATGAAGATGCTGGCAAAGGATGAGGCAGAAAAGCAGTCTGCTGAAACGAGGACAAAAGCGTCGCCTGCTGCACCCCGATTGGGCGGCTCGCGTCTAGCTGTCGCATCCCCGATGATTGTATAGACTCGAAGCGTTATCCGCTGTTCATCGCTCGTGAGGCGATGAGGGCGCTGGTGTACGATCTGACGCAAGCTCAAGGAGAGTCTACATGATGATAGCCCTGCACAAGAACGCGCGCACCACGCCCGCCATCCGCGCAGAAATCGCTGCCAGCAGCGCCAGTGCCGCCAGCCTAGCCCAGCGCTTTGGCATCACCCTAGCCACGGTCTACAAGTGGAAAAATCGCAGCAGCGTGCAGGACGGTTCGCACACCGCACACCGTCTTCAGACCACCCTCACGCCTGCCCAAGAGCATGTGGTCGTGCAACTGCGGCGCACCCTGCTGTTGCCTCTGGACGACCTGCTTGCCGTCACGCGCGAATTTCTCTGCTCCAAAGCCAGCCGCTCTGGTATTGACCGCTGCCTGCGCCGCCATGGCGTGGGCAACCTCAATGCCCTCAAGCCCGCCACGCCCCGTGAGCCCCACAAGCGCTTCAAGAGCTACGAGCCGGGCTACCTGCACGTCGACGTGAAGTACCTGCCGCAAATGGCCGATGAGACGCAGCGGCGCTACCTGTTCGTGGCCATCGACCGCGCCACGCGCTGGGTGTACGTGGCGATCAAGAGCAACAAGACCGCAGCCAGTGCCAAGGCTTTCCTTGGCGCCTTGCACAAAGCCTGTCCGCTCAAGATCCATAAGTTGTTGACTGACAACGGCAAAGAGTTCACGGACAGGCTCTTTGCCTCGCGTGCCAGGCAGCCCACGGGTCAACATGAGTTTGATCAGTTGTGCCAAGCCTTGGGCATTGAACACCGCTTGACCAAACCCAGAACGCCCAGAACCAATGGCATGGTCGAGCGCTTCAACGGCCGCATTGCCGATGTGCTCAAGACGCATCACTTCCACAGTGGGCAGGATCTGGAGCAGACCTTGATGCGCTACGTGACTTTGTACAACCACCAACTGCCACAGTCAGCGTTGAAGAGCAAAACGCCGATGCAAGCCATGAAAGAATGGTACGCTTCTCGCCCCGATCTATTCCACAAACGTCCGTATGATCGTCCGGGATGTGACAATTAGCCTATATTTTTTTGACAACGTGCGGCATAACACGCCGCACATTCATGCGAAGTTTCAAGGCAAAGACGCGTCTTTCTCGATCCTCGACGGATCGGTTCTGGCCGGCGAATTGCCCGTCGCCAAAACCCGATTGGTGCAGGCCTGGATCGAGATTCACCGCGAATCGTTGCTGGCCGATTGGGAGCTGGCCCTGAACGGCGAGAAGCCGTTTCCCATTGAACCCTTGCGCTGAGGAGCTGCCATGGAATCGGTGAAGCAGGTCAAAGCCGGTGATGATTACTCGCTGGAACTGTGGTTCAACACGGGCGAACATCGCTTGTTTGATGCACGCCCCTATTTGAACAAGGGCTTGTTTGTAGCATTGCAGGATATCGCACGCTTCAAACAGGCGTTTGTTGCGCTCGACACCGTTTGCTGGCCCGGTGATATCGATATAGCTCCAGAGACCCTCTACGACCTCTCGGTGCCGATTGATTAGTCCGTCAAGTTGCTGCAAGCCTTGCGCAGCCTGCGCCACCAAACCCAGATCGGCGCAGGCCTGCGCCTGCACGCACTCAGGCACCGCAGTACACGTCTGCGCTCCCGCTGGCGACCACTGAGCCGCAGCCAAGCGGGTCGCCCACACGCCCGGCAGCGCTGCCGTTGACAAACACCGTCGAACTCCCAGCAGTCAAGGTGCTGTCGTGGCACCCAGGGTCTCTGCCCGGCCGGCAGTGCACCGCCCAAGCATCCCCCGCACGGTGCCAACCCAATCCGTTGACCAGGACGTTGGCGCTGGCCTGGGTGCTGGGCCGCGGTGGCCAGCCGCCGTGGCCGGTGCATGAATCACCCAATCGCGTGGCAGCAGACATCGCAGCCCCTTTAGTTCAAATCAATGCGCGGCCCGCTTAGGCGTATGCCGGCGGCGCTCATTTCGATGCGGCTAGGGCCGATCTCGAGCACGATCTTGCCACTGGCTGGCACGGCCAAGCGCCAGTGGTGCTGCGCGCGGTCGTACTCCAGCAGCGCCCCGTCCTTGTAGCGCGTGCGCGAGATCTCGGCCGATTGCGCCGGCGCTGGGTGCTCTGCGCGGTAGATCGAGCCCACCACCACGCCTTGGTTGAGGTCGCCACAGGGCGAGAGCACCAGCACCTGCTCGCCCGGCTCGGGCGCGTGCCACGTCCGGTCGTGCCCGGCGCGCGCGGTCACAAAGGGCAGCCAGCCGGTGGTGATGGCCCCAGCCTGCACGCGCACCCGGGCGCGCACCGCATCGAGCTCCACCACGCGGCCCTTGAGCGCCACGTTGCTCATGCGCCGCTCGGCCTCGGTCATGTCCTGGTGCAGGTTGCGCGCGCTCATCGGTCGGGCTCCGGCTGGCGCGCATCGGCGTTGCGGTAGCTGCGCTCTTGGCCGGCACCGATCTGCGGCGTCCAGCCCACCAGCACCTGCTGCGGCAGCGGCGGCTCGGGCAGCTCAGCGGGCCGCGTCCAGTAGCTGACCTCAAACGACAGCCGGGCTGCAAGCACCGGCGTGTCGCCATCAGCGCCTTGGTCGATCTCGGTGCGCCGCAGCCTTGTGCCCTCCACCAACAGCCCCAGCGTTTCATCGGCCTCGAGGATCGCCTCCACCGCTTGCGCCAGCACGTCGGCCTCTTCGGCCGCTTGCTCGCCGCTGGTGACGATCTCCACCGACAGCTCGAGCAAGCGCTGGCGCAGCCCGGCGTCGGCGTTGGGCCGATCCTCGATGCGCTCGTCGCGGGTGTAGATCAGCAAGGCCGGCAGCTTGCCGGCAAACAGCGGTGCGGCGCGGTGGATGCTGATGCGCGCGGCGCTGATGCGCGGATCGACGGCCGGTAGTTGCGCCGCCAAGCGCTCCTTGACCGCCTCCCGAATCAGGGTGCGCGGGTGCCTCACGCGCGCTCTCCTCTGGCTGCGCCCTTGTGCAGCAGCAGCTTCAAAAAGCCGTGCCCGTCGGGCTGCGCATCCACAATGAGATAGCGCACGCCGCGCACGCACACCGCATCGCCCTCGGTGGGCGCGGCCGGCAGATCGGCCAAGCGCACCTCGAGCATTGGCTGCACCATCGACACCGCCGCGCCGGTGCTGGCGTCCACCTCTTGGTGCGCGGCGCTGAACACACCGCGCCCAGGCAGTGCGTCGGCCTGCCCCTCGAGGTGGAACAGCACCAGCTCGCCAAAGATGTCGAGCACCGTGCCCGACAGGTTTCGGGTCAGATCGTTAAAGGCGCTCATGGTTGCAGCCCCCTTGGCCCTTACCAGCCATTGCCCGAGTGCAGGCGCACGGTCAGTGCCGGGCGCTTGACGATGGGCAGCGGGTTGGATTGGGTGTGGATGTCGACACCGCTGCCGTTGGGCCGCGCCAGTTGGTTGGCGTAGAGCTCCAAGCCGTAGGTGCCCACCGCTTCCATCAGGTTGGCCGGCGCGAAGTAGGTGCGGAAGGTGTCGAGCGTGCCCAGCGGGAAAGCCACGCCTTCGCGTGCCGGGATCAGGCGCGAGACCGCGCCGTTGGCCAGCGTGACCGTGCCGAAATACTCTTCGAACAGGATCGAGCCAAAGCGAAAGCCCCGGCGCACGTCGTCGCGCAGCGGGTTGGTGCCGGCGCTGCCTTGGTAGAAGGCATAAGCCTCCTTGACCGACTTGTGCTTGATCAAGGCGTCGAAGAACTCGGGGCTGACCAGCGCGTGGATGCTGGTCATCATTTCACCGCGCAGGTTCTCTTCGATGTGCCGCGCCACTTGGGTGCAGCGCGTGACGATGTCCTCGTTGCTGCCAAAGCCAAAGTCCACTTCGGGCTTGGCGATGCCAAACTCGCTGTGCCAGTTGTAGAGCGTGCTGCCAGCGCCGTCTTTGGTGATGCCCAGCAGGGCGTTGACGCGCATGTACTCCAGCGTCTGCGCGTGCTTGGCGCGCATGCGGACGAGCTTGCGCATCATCACCGTGACCAGCGGGTCTTCACCCACCGCCATCCCGAGGCCGCGCACGCCCTGCACTTCTTCGGGCAGCACGACGTCGTTGTGCGGGATGTGCGGCACAGCAAAAGAGCGCACCGTGCGTTTGTCGCTGGCACCCACACTGGCCGGGGTGCCAGGAGCGACAGCGGGCAGCAAGCGCAACTCGCCCTCGACGGATTCGATGATCACGTTGCGCTGCGTGATGGGCTCGGGCGCAAACAGGCCCAGTTGGCCGACGCGGCCGTAGGGGTTGGGCAGCAGCTGGATGGCGGCCGACATTTCGGCCAGCGTAAAGCCACCGGCGTCGAAGGGGTTGACGATTGCGGTCATGTGGGAACTCCTGTGGGCGTGAATCAGGCAACCGCGCGCACCACGATACCGTGGGCAGCCAGTTGCTGGTGTTTGATGGCTAGTGCAGCGGCGTTGGCCACCGAGGGGGCAAAGGCCAAGGCGCGGTCGGCGACGATCACCGGGCCGCGCGCCAGCACCAGCGCTTGGCGGTCGCTGGCAGAAGCCGCCACCGGGTGCAGCAGCACCGCGCAGGCGATCTCAGCGCCTTCGCTGCCCGGTGTGGCAGCGGCTGGCGACAGCGTGTAGGTGCCGCTGGAGGCGATGCGACCGAGCACAGCACCCACCGGGTAGGCGTCGCCGGCCCGCAGGGTCACGGTCTCGCGCGTGTAGTCGGGATCGTGCTCGTGCTTGATCAGATCGCCCAGGGTCGTTGGGGAAACAAAGGGTGTGCTCATTTGCGGGCTCCATAGGCTTGTGCCGCTTTGACCAAGGGGCTGTCAGCGACGGTTGGGGGTTTGCTGGCTGTGGCTGGCGCGGTCTGGGCCACGATGTCTTGCGCCTCGTCGCGCTCGGCGGCTTGCTGCAGCACCGTCTGGCGCAGCGCATCGGGGCTGATGCCGCGCGCCAAGGCTTGCGTTGGGTCAACGGCGACACCCAGGCGCTTGGCTTGGGCGGCGATCTCGCTGAGCTCGGCCAACTGGCGGCGCAGCTTGGCTTCCACTTGGGCGGTGATGGCGGCCTCGTTGATCGGCGCGCTGGCTGGGGCGTGTTGCGACTGCACAGCCGTGCCCCCTTGGCTGTCGTCACTGGTCTGATCGTTCATGAATAACTCCGGGTTGAAAGTAGAACTGCGGGTGCTTGCCGCCGCGGCGGCCTTGGTTTGCAATGCACGCTGGGCGGCCAGCGTGAGCTTGCGCTGTAGGGCGGCCAGCACCTCGTGGCGCGTGCCCACCTGATCGGCCAGCCCGGCTTCGATGGCCGCTTGACCGCGATAGACGCGCGCTTCGGTGGCGCGCACGAGCTCGGGTGTCAAGCGCCTAAAGCCCGCCACCAGCGCGATGAACTGCTCGTGCATCTGCTCGATGTCGGCTTGGATGCTGGCCAGCATCCAAGCCGACATCGAGCAGATGCACGAGCAGTTCATCGCGCTGGTGGGGGGC
>Ga0209616_1000449_pt1 | contig 11315 bp, 10 predicted proteins | sample FlocCalmetaG_FD_184153 | JGI IMG/M metagenome (GOLD analysis project Ga0209616, IMG submission 184153) | Freshwater bacterial and archeal communities from Indian Creek, Illinois, USA - Floc-Cal metaG (SPAdes) (version 2) | ecosystem: Environmental > Aquatic > Freshwater > Unclassified ...
GTGCAGCACGGCCTGCTCTAGGCTGATCCACGACTGCGGCACGCCCTGTGCCGACAATTTCAAGACCTTCACCAAACCTTGCCTCCGCGTGCTTTGGCCTTGGCCGCCACGCGCCGCGCAGCCACCCGAACCACCACAGAAACCCGGCCCACCGGCAACCGAGCCAAGGCAGCGGCGGGCAGAGGCGAAACCCATGTGGGTTTGTGTCAATATAGCGCGCTTTGGTTGCGGTTCGGCGACACCCGGCCCAAATCTTTACCCTTTACGCATGAAAATCATCCAAGGCATGGCCAACCTGCTGCGCCAGACCCGCTCCCAAGGGGGCTGCGCGCTCACCATTGGCAACTTCGACGGCGTGCACCGTGGCCACCAAGCCATGCTGGCGCTGCTGGGCAATGAGGCGCGCCACCGCGGCCTGCCCAGTTGCGCCCTCACTTTCGAGCCGCACCCGCGCGACTATTTCGCGCAAAAATACCGCCAGCCCGATCTGGCCCCGGCGCGCATCGCCACCTTGCGCGACAAGCTGCACGAGCTGCGCCGCTGCGGCGTGGAGCGGTGCGTGATCCTGCCCTTTGACGAGCGCTTGGCGACGCTGCCGGCGCAGGCCTTCATCGACCAGGTGCTGATCGGGGCGCTGGGCGCGCGCTACGTGCTGGTGGGCGACGATTTCCGCTTTGGCGCCCAGCGCCGCGGCGACTACGCGCTGCTCGATGCCGCGGGCAGCGCCCAAGGCTTCGACGTGGCGCGCATGATGAGCTACGAGGTGCACGGCCTGCGCGTCTCCAGCTCCGAGGTGCGCGAGGCGCTGGCCGCTGGCCGCATGACCGATGTGGCCGCCCTGCTGGGCCGGCCCTACGCCATCAGCGGCCACGTGGTGCATGGGCGCAAGCTTGGGCGCGCGCTGGGCGCGTCGGCCAGCGGGGCCGACGACGGCTTTCGCACCCTGAACCTGCGCTTTGACCACTGGAAGCCCGCCGCCAGCGGCATTTTCGTGGTGCAAGTGCACGGGCTGGACCCAGACCCGGCGGCACCGCCGCTGCCCGGCGTGGCCAACCTTGGCGTGCGGCCCTCGCTCGACCCCGACGACGCCAACGGCGGCCGCGTGCTGCTAGAGACCCACTGCCTAGACTGGCCCGAGCGCGTGCAGCAGGCCCTGCGCAGCGCCACCACGCCGGGTGAGGCCTACGGTAAAATCATTCGCGTCGAACTGCTGCACAAACTGCACGACGAGCTGCGCTACGATGGCCTCGAGGCCCTCACACGCGGCATCGCACAAGACTGCGCCGACGCCCGCGCCTGGTTTGCCGCCCGGTCTGCAGCCCCCACCTGAGCGCGCCCCTTGGGGCGGGCGCGGCACCCTCTCTGTCAGCCGGCCCGCTCACCGCACCCCTACCGCCATTGCCATGCCAGACGCCACCCCGACCGACTACAGCGCCACGCTGAACCTGCCCGACACGCCCTTTCCCATGCGCGGCAACCTGCCGCAGCGCGAACCGGGCTGGGTGCAAGAGTGGAACGAGCACGGCCTGTACCAGCGCCTGCGCGCCGCGCGCGTGGGTGCGCCCAAGTTCATCTTGCACGACGGCCCGCCCTACGCCAACGGCCAGATCCACATCGGGCACGCGGTCAACAAGGTGCTCAAAGACATGATCGTCAAGGCGCGCCAGTTGGCCGGCTTTGACGCGCAGTACATCCCCGGCTGGGACTGCCACGGCCTGCCGATCGAAAACGCGATCGAAAAGCTGCACGGCCGCAAGCTGTCGCGCGATCAGATGCAGACCAAGGCGCGCGCCTTCGCCACCGAGCAGATCGCGCAGCAGATGGCCGACTTCCAGCGCTTGGGCGTGCTGGGCCAGTGGGACCAGCCCTACAAAACCATGGACTTCGCCACCGAAGCCCACGAGATCCGTGCCTTCAAGCGCGTGATGGAGCGCGGCTTCGTCTACCGTGGCCTCAAGCCCGTCTATTGGTGCTTTGACTGCGGTTCGTCGCTGGCCGAGTTCGAGATCGAGTACCAAGACAAGCAAAGCCAGAGCCTGGACGTGGGCTTTTTGTGCGCCGAACCGGCCAAACTGCTGCACGCCTTCTTTGGCCACAGCGGCCTGCCGCACGTGGATACCGCCGAGCTTGCGCGCCAGCCCATGTACGCCGTGATCTGGACCACCACCGCTTGGACCATTCCGGCCAACCAGGCCCTGAACCTCAACCCCGAGCTGATCTACGCGCTGGTGCACACGCCGCGCGGCTTGCTGGTGCTGGCCGAATCGCTGGTGGAAAAATGCCTGGTGCGCTTTCAGTTGCAAGGCAGCGTGCTCGCCACCGCCCCCGGCCGGGCGCTGGAGCTGATCAATTTCCAGCACCCGCTGGCGCACGTGCACCCCGGTTACGAGCGCTCAAGCCCCATTTATCTGGCCGACTACGCCACCGCCCAAGACGGCACCGGCATCGTGCACTCGGCCCCGGCCTATGGCGTGGAAGACTTCAACTCCTGCGTCGCCCACGGCCTGAAGCTGGACGAAATCCTCAACCCGGTGCAGGGCAACGGCCAGTACGACGAGGCGCTGCCCCTGTTTGGCGGCCTCAACATCTGGAAGGCCTGCCCGGTGATCATCGACACCCTGCGCGCGCACGGCCGGCTGTTTGGCACCGAGACCATCAGCCACAGCTACCCGCACTGCTGGCGCCACAAAACGCCGGTGATCTACCGCGCCGCCGCGCAGTGGTTCGTGCGCATGGACGCGGGCAACGGCGTGTTCACGCAAGACGCCGCCGAGCAGACGCTGCGCCAGTCGGCGCTGCAAGCCATCGAGCAAACGCGCTTCTACCCAGAAAACGGCCGCACCCGGCTGCGCGACATGATCGCCAACCGGCCCGACTGGTGCATCAGCCGCCAGCGCTCCTGGGGCGTGCCGCTGCCCTTTTTGCTGCACCTCGACAGCGGCGAGCCGCACCCGCGCACGCTCGAGGTCATCGACCTCGCCGCCGAGGTGGTGCAGGCGGGCGGCATCGAAGCCTGGAGCCAGCTCAGCGTGGCCGAGATTCTGGCGCGTATCGGCGATGCCGCCGACCCGGCGCACTACAGCAAGAGCAGCGACATTCTGGAGGTGTGGTTCGACTCGGGCACCACCCACACCACCGTGCTCAAAGGCAGCCACGCCGGCGCCGGGCACGAGCACGGCCCCGAGGCCGACCTGTACCTCGAAGGCCACGACCAGCACCGCGGCTGGTTCCACAGCTCGCTGCTCACCGCCTGCGCCCTGTACGGCCGCGCGCCGTACAAAGGCTTGCTCACGCACGGCTTCACCGTCGATGGCCAAGGCCGCAAGATGAGCAAGAGCGTGGGCAACGTGGTGGCGCCGCAGCAGATCAGCTCCAAGCTCGGGGCCGAGATCATCCGCCTGTGGGTGGCGGCCACCGATTATTCGGGCGATCTGGCGATCGACGACAAAATTCTGGCGCGCGTGGTCGACGCCTACCGGCGCATGCGCAACACGCTGCGCTTTTTGCTCGCCAACATCAGCGACTTCGACCCCGCCACCGACGGCGTGCCCGAGTCCGAACTGCTGGAGATCGACCGCTACGCCCTGAGCCGCGCGGCCGCCTTGCAGGCCGAGGTGCTGGCGCACTACCAAGAGTACGAATTCCACCCCGTGGTCGCCAAGCTGCAAGTCTATTGCTCCGAAGACCTGGGCGCCTTCTACCTCGACGTGCTCAAAGACCGCCTCTACACCAGCGCGCCCAAGAGCCTGGCACGGCGCAGCGCCCAGACCGCACTGCACCAGATCACGCACGCGCTGCTGCGCTGGGTGGCGCCGTTTTTGAGCTTCACCGCCGAAGAGGCGTGGAAATTGGTCGGCCACACCGAATCGATCTACACCGAGACCTACCTGCCGCTGCCCAGCCCCAACCAGGCCTTGCTGGCCAAGTGGGGCCGCCTGCGCGAACTGCGCGCGGTGGTCAACAAGGCGATCGAGGACGTGCGCAGCACCGGCAGCCTGGGCTCCTCGCTGCAAGCCAACCTGAGGCTCACGCTCGACGCCGAAGACCTGGCGCTGCTGCGCAGCTTGGGCGAGGAACTCAAGTTCGTGTTCATCGTCTCGGCCGTCGAGCTGCAGCCGGGCGCGCAGCTGGCGGTGCAGGTGCGCCCAGCCAGCGCCCCCAAGTGTGCGCGCTGCTGGCACTACCGCGACGACGTGGGCCACGACCCGGCGCACCCCGAGCTCTGCGGCCGCTGCACCAGCAACCTGTACGGCAGCGGCGAAGTGCGCCACGTAGCCTAAGAAGCTGCACCTTTTTATACAAAGCGACCCATGGCCAAATCATCCCCCACCAGCCTCTGGCTCTGGCTCGCGCTGGCCGCCGCCATCGTGCTGGCCGACCAGTTCACGAAAACGCTCATCGTCGCCACCTTCGACCACGGCGAGGCGCTGCGCATCAGCTCGTTTTTCAACCTCACGCGGCACCACAACCCGGGCGCGGCCTTTTCGCTGTTGGCCGACGCCGGTGGCTGGCAGCGCTGGTTTCTGAGCGCGGTGGCGGTCGCGGCCAGCGCCTTCATCGTCTGGCTGCTGCACAAGCACCACAGCCAGCGCCTGTTTGCGTTTTCCATCGCCTGCATCATGGGCGGGGCCATCGGCAACCTGATCGACCGGCTGCTGCACGGCCACGTGATCGACATGCTCGACTTTCACTTCCGCTGGCTGCAGCCGGTGTTTCATGGCGGCCACTTTCCCACCTTCAACTTGGCCGATATGGCGATCACGCTGGGCGCGTGCGGTATCATCATCGACGAAATCCGGCGCGTGCGGCGCTCGCGCGCATGAGTTGGCACCCCTAGGCCCCTTTTTTGCATCGCCCTTTTCTGCACCGCTTTTTTCTGCCCCACCCTCTGCGCATGGACTTAGACCGCTCCTTGGCTGACCGCGCCGCACCCGCCGCCACACGCACCCGGTGGGCGGCGTTGCAGCGGGCGCTGCTTGGGTGGGCTGGGTTGGGCTTGGTGGGCTGGGGCCTGCTGGGCTCGGCGCTGGCGGCCCAGCCCCCAGCGGCTGCGGCCATTGGGGGTACTGCGCCCGCTGTGGCTGCCTCGAGCGCCAGCGTGGCCAGCGCGACGGCCGCCGGGGCCGTGCGCTGCCACATCGCTTTTGCCGGGGCCACGCGCAGCTTCACCATCGCGCCCACTGCGCACACCACCGCCCCCGAGCCGCTGTTGCACGGTGCCTCGTTCGTGCTCGAGGTGCTCAACCGCCTGCCGCCCGAGCCCGGGGCCGGCTTCAAGGTGCGCACCTTTGGCACTTGGGGCGGCCAGCCGGTGTTGCTGCACCAAGCGTGGTACCTGCACACCGCCGCCACCGGTCTACATGGCTTTACCGGCTTGCAAGTGGTGCGCGAGCCGGTGCGTGGGCACGAACTGGCCTATTGGTGCGAACGCGCCTAGGCGCAGCAGAGCGGCAAGTGGGCAGGCACTGGTGTCCTCAAAAAGCTGAAAGCCAATCGTGCCGGCCTGCCTAGGCACGATCACTCGATCGTCAGCCGCTGGCCGCTGCGGCCGCGCTTCTTGGGCAGCGTCAGGGTGAGCACGCCGTGCTCGTACTTGGCCTTGGCCTCGGCCTCATCGATCTCGAGCGGCAACTGGAAGCTGCGCGCCACCGAACCGTAGTAGCGCTCGCTGCGCAGCAGTTTGTCGTCTGAGGTTTGGCGATCCTGCTGCCGGATTTCGGCGCGCAGGCTCACGATGCTGCCGTCGATGTTGACGTGAATGTCTTCACGCGCCACGCCGGGAATTTCGGCCTGCACTTGGTAGGCATCCGGCGTTTCGCTTACATCGACCTTGATCGACTGCGGCAGCGCATCGCCGTGCAGCGGTTTGATGAAAAAACCGGGCGAGGCCATGTCCTTGAAAAAGTCGTCGAACAGGCTGCCACGGGGAATCAGGTGGTTCATGATGCGTGCACTCCTTGCTAGACATTGCGGTTGATGAGACCCTTGCTGGGCCGCAAACCCTTGCGGCCACACGCACAATCTAGCGGCAACGGATGGCAATTTCAAGACCCCCCAAGCACCCACAATGGCGCCCACAACGGCGCCCGCATCGGCGTCCTCCCGCAGCCTTTAGGGCAACAGCACCGTAGCGCCCACGGTCTTGCGTGCCTCCAGCGCCTGGTGCGCCTGCTGCACCTGCGCCAGCGGGTAGCGTTGTTCGACGTGGATCTGCACCGCCCCGCTGCCCACCACGGCAAACAGCTCGTCGGCCATGGCTTGGGTGCGCGCGCGGCTGGTGATGTGGTGAAACAGGGTCTGGCGCGTGACATAGACCGAGCCCTTGGCCGCCAGCAGCGCCGGGGCAAAGGCCGGCACCGGGCCCGAGGCGTTGCCAAAGCTCACCAGCAGGCCAAAAGGCGCCAGGCTGTCGAGCGAGCCCTCCCAGGTGTCTTTGCCCACGCCGTCATAGACCACCTTCACGCCGCTGCCCGCAGTCAGGGCGCGCACGCGTTCGGCCACGTTTGCGTGCCGGTAGTTGATCGCGTGCACGGCCCCATTGGCCAGCGCCAGCGCGCATTTTGCGTCGCTGCCCGCGGTCGCGATCAGGCGCAGGCCGAGCGCGCGCGCCCACTGGCAAACGATCAGCCCTACGCCGCCAGCCGCCGCGTGGAACAGCACCCAGTCGCCGGCTTGCAAGTCCTCGACCGGCTTGCAGTGGCGCAGCAGGTATTGGGCCGTCAGGCCCTTGAGCATCATGGCCGCGCCCTGCTCAAAGCCGATGCCCTCGGGTAGGCGGCAAACGTTCATGGCCGGCAGCACGCGCGCGTCGCAATAGCTGCCCGGCGGCTGGCTGGCGTAGGCGGCGCGGTCGCCCACCCGCAGGTGCTCCACGCCCGCGCCCACGGCCTCGATCACGCCCGCGCCCTCCATGCCTAAGCGCAATGGCAGCGGCAGCGGGTACAGGCCACTGCGCTGATAGACGTCGATGTAGTTGAGCCCGATGGCGTGGTGGCGGATGCGCACCTCGCCCGGGCCGGGGTCGCCCACCGGGGCCTCGATCAGGTGCATCTGCTCGGGGCCGCCGGTGTGCTCGATCACGACGGCGCGGCTGTGGGTGGTGCTCATGGGCGGGTTCCTGAAAGGGTATGGGTTGAGACAAGGAGGGCATGCCAGCGAGCGGCACAGAAAGGCTGCACCGCAAAGGCTGGCGCCAGCGCTAGCATCGCTGGCAGCTTAGGCACCAATGGTGCCACGAAATCAGCAGCGCCCAAGGCCGGCACTGCAAACCCCTGCCTAGGCCGCGGGCGCGCAGGCGTTACAGTCGCAGCGATGTCTGCCACACCATTTGCGCCCCTGACCTTGGGCACCGCCGCCATGCTCACCATCGCCCCGCTGCTGTGGGCCGGCAACGCCGTCGTGGGCCGCCTAGCAGCGGACTGGATTCCGCCCATGACATTCAACTTCCTGCGCTGGCTGGTGGCGTTGGCCATTTTGCTGCCGCTGGCGGCTTGGGTGTTGCGCCGCCACAGCGGCTTGTGGCAGCACTGGCGCCGCTTTGCTCTGCTCGGGCTGCTGGCGATTGCCGGCTACAACTCGCTGCAATACCTGGCGCTGCACACCTCGACGCCGATCAACGTCACGCTGGTGGCGGCCAGCATGCCGGTCTGGATGCTGCTGATCGGGCGCCTGTTCTTTAACGCCGCCATCACGCGCCAGGCGCTGCTGGGCTCGGCGCTGTCGCTGCTCGGGGTGCTGGTGGTGCTCACACAAGGCCAAGTGCAGCGCATTCTCGAGCTGCAACTGGTGCCGGGCGACGCCTGGATGCTGCTGGCCACCTGCACCTGGGCGCTCTACAGCTGGCTGCTCACGCGGCGCGACGAACCGGCCCCCATCCGCGCCGACTGGTCGGCTTTTTTGATGGCGCAAATCATTTTTGGTCTGTTCTGGTCGGCCGCGCTCAGCGCCGGTGAGTGGGTCTTGTGGCCGGCGGCCACCGGCACCCCCTTGCCGCAGATCGACTGGAGCTGGGCGCTGCTGGCGGTGCTGGTGTTCGTGGGCTTGGGGCCAGGCGTGATCGCCTACCGCTTCTGGGGCGAAGGGGTGCAGCGCGCCGGCCCAACGGTGGCCGCGTTCTTCAGCAACCTGACGCCGCTGCTGGCCGCACTCATGTCCGCCGCCCTGCTGCGCGAACCGCCACAAGCCTTCCACGTCGCCGCCTTTGCGCTCATCGTGGCCGGCATCGTGGTCTCGTCGATGCGGCGTTGAGGGGCGGGCTCGCCCCAACAGCTGCGACAAGCGCAAGCCATCTTGAGCACGCACATCAAGGAGATTCAGAATGCCAGCAAGCTCAGCAATGCCCCAAGCAAAGGGGCGTCGCTCACGGGGCTTGCAGCGCACGATGGTTCATCAGTACACCCCCGGATAAGCCCCGCCGTCGAGCAAAATGTTTTGGCCGTTGAGGTAGCCGGCGTGGGTGCTGCACAGGAAGGCGCAGACGGCGCCGAACTCTTGCGGGCTGCCGAAGCGGCGCGCCGGTATCTGCGCCAGTTGCGCCGCGCGCACGGCCTCGAGCGGCTGCCCGCTCTTTTGGGCCCCGGCGGCTAGGGTGGCGGCTAGGCGATCGGTGTCGAACTTGCCGGGCAGCAGGTTGTTGATGGTCACGCCGCGCGCCGCCAAGCCGCTGCGCGCCAGCCCGGCGACGAAGCCGGTCAGGCCGCTGCGGGCGCCGTTGCTCAGGCCCAAGATGTCGATCGGGGCCTTGACGGCGCTGGAGGTGATGTTGACGATGCGGCCAAAGCCGCGCTCGGCCATGCCGTCCACCGTGGCCTTGATGAGCTCGATCGGGCTCAGCATATTGGCCTCCAGTGCCTGCAGCCACTGCTCGCGCTCCCAGTGACGAAAGTCGCCCGTGGGCGGGCCAGCGGCGTTGTTGACCACGATGTCGAAGGCCCGCCCCGGCCCGCCGGGCACCGCAAACAGCGCCTCGCGCCCGGCTGCCGTGGTCACGTCGGCCGCCACCGGCAGCACCGTCGTCCCGCTTTGCTGGCGCAGCTCGGCAGCCACCTGCTGCAAGCGCTCGGCCCCGCGCGCCGCGAGCACGAGGTTCACGCCCGCACTCGCCAGCGCCTGCGCGCAACCCCAACCCAGCCCTTTGCTGGCCCCACACACCAAGGCCCAGCGGCCCTCGATTCCCAAATCCATCGTCTTGCACTCCAAAAATGGCCCAAGCGGGCCGGATTGATCGATTTGCTTGATTCGATTATCCTCACCGGCTGGGCCGGCTCACCCACAGCACGCCCGCCAGCACCAGCGCAGTGCCGGCCAAAATCCAGGCATTGAAGGGCTCGCCCAGTATGAGCGCGCCCATGAGCAGCGTGGCCATGGGGCCGACCATCCCGACTTGGGCCGTGAGCCCAGCGCCGATGCGCTCGATCGCCAGCATCACCAGCACCACCGGCGCGGCGGTGCAGAGCACGGCGTTGAGCAGCGAGAGCCAGATCACCTCGGGCGCCACCAGCGCCGCTGCCAGCGGGCGCAGCAGCAAAAACTGGCCGATGCACAGGATGCAGGCGACAGTGGTGGCCCAGCCCACCAGCCGCAGCGCACCGATGCGCTGCACCAGCGCACCGCTATAGACCAGATACACGGCGTAGCTGAGCGCGCTGCCAAACACCAGCGCCGCTCCTAGGGCCGTGGTCCAGCCGTCGAAGCGCAGCTCGTGCCCAAACACCAGCAGCACGCCGGCGTAGCTCAGGCCCATGGCCCCGAGCTGGCGCGGTGTCACGCGCTGGGCAAACAAGAGCCAGCCTAACAGCAGCACCAGCGTGGGGTTGAGGTACAAGATCAGCCGCCCCAAGCTGGCGCTGATGTACTGCAAGCCCAGAAAATCCAGAAAACTGGCGAGGTAGTAGCCGCAAAAACCGAGCCCCAAAATGGCCAGCCAGTCGCGCCGCTGCAGCGGCTGCACCGGCTTGGCGCTGCGGTAGGTGGCCCACCAGATCATGGCCAGAAACAGCGGCAGCGCAAACAGCATGCGGTACATCAGCAGCGTGACCGGATCGACGCCGTAGCGGTACGCCAGCTTGACGATGATGGCCTTGCCACTGAAGGCCACGGCCCCGGCCAGCGCCAGCAGCAAGCCGCTTTGCAGGCGGCTGAGCTTGGAAAAAACCGTGGGAAGCAAGGGCATGGCTTGGTTTGGAACGCGGCGACGGGGCTTAGCGCCCGATGCCGACGGATGGCTGGGGCAACTGGCCCATTGCGGATGCGGATGCGGATGCGCCTAGCCCGTCCTCGGGCCGCAGCGCCGCCAGTCGCGGCAGCACGCGCCGCGCGTTGGCGCTGGTCTGGGCGGCTAGGGCGGCGCAGTCCAAGCCGCGCAACGCCGCCAGCGTGGCACCGATGCGCGGCAGCTCAGTCGGGGTGTTGGGCGCTTGTTTGGCACCACTGGCCCGTGCCGCGGCCGGGGTGTAGAGCCACTGGGGCGGCATATCGGGGGCGTCGGTCTCCAGCACCAGCGCCTCGGCGGGCAGTGCGCTGGCCAGCCGGCGCAGGCGCCGCGCCGCCTCGAAGGTGCAGGCACCGCCAAAGCCCAGGGCAAATCCGAGTTCGATGAAGGCCTGCGCCTGCTGTAAGCTGCCGCTGAAGGCATGCGCGATGCCGCCGCGCGCGCTGACCGGGCAGGTTGTTATGCGCGTGGAAGGGCGCGTTGCCGGGCCTGCCGTGGCCGCACCCAGCCCGCTGCGGCCAAACTGGCGCAAGCCGCGCAGCAACTCGTCCGCCGAACGCCGCACGTGCAAGATCACGGGCAGCCCGACGCGCTGTGCCAGCTCCAGTTGAGCGGTGTAGAAGTGCCACTGGCGCTGGCGCGCAGCCGGCGCGCACAGGGCGGGAACAAAAAAATCCAGCCCGATCTCACCCACCGCCACCAGCTGCGGGTCGGCGTGGCAGCGTTGCAACTCGAGCGCCAGCGCCTCGAGGTCGGCGTCGTCGGCCTGCATCACATAAAGCGGGTGGATGCCCAGCGCGTAGGCGTCGCCGGTGGTGTGCGCCAGTTCGCGCACACGCGCCCAGTTGGCGCGCTCCACCGCCGGATAGACGCACACCTCCACTCCAGCGACACGCGCTTGCTGACGCAGCGCCAAGCGCTGCTCATCCGTCCAATCGGGGGCGTCGAGGTGGCAATGGCTGTCGATCCACATGCGCAGCGATTATGCGCTGCGCCACTCCCGCCTGCAGCCAGCGCACGCGCCTAGGCCGCACAGCGCCCCGCCCCTGCAGGGCCTAGAGGATCAGCACACCAGTCCACCAGCCCATCAACAACCATTGGGCCG
>Ga0209616_1000456_pt1 | contig 11218 bp, 11 predicted proteins | sample FlocCalmetaG_FD_184153 | JGI IMG/M metagenome (GOLD analysis project Ga0209616, IMG submission 184153) | Freshwater bacterial and archeal communities from Indian Creek, Illinois, USA - Floc-Cal metaG (SPAdes) (version 2) | ecosystem: Environmental > Aquatic > Freshwater > Unclassified ...
ATTTTATTACGACCTTTGAGCATCGGCTATACTTGAGCAGGCTTCCGCAATAACTAAAAAAGCTGCGGAAACCGCAGCAAAGAAGAATTATTTAAGTCCTCTGGAGGGCGTCTTGCGACATTAGTCTGTTTCATCAGAACCCAACCTTCTGCGGATGCTATAAAAAGCATATAAGTTAAAACCTCAAAAGTCAACTTTAAAAAGCGTTAAGGAATTAGAGGGACAAAAGAAAAGCCGGGATATTCTTTTATTGTAAATTCTGTTCCAGATATTTTATCTGCCACAATTAATCTGCCCGCAACAGGCATAACAATGCGTCCTCCAATCGCGAGAGCATTTTTCCAAGACTCAGGAATGCCTTCGTTAGTTGTCGGAGTATATTCAGCGGCAGAGACAATCCTGTCAAATACTGGCCAATCAGGGTCAATTTTTAGCGCATTGCCACAAACTGCGGTAACGATGCCGCTTGTAATAAGGCCAAATTTTTCTAAATTAGCTTTTGCTATATCCGCAAGTGCTTGAATACGCTCAACTGTAATGACCCTGCCTTCAGGAATAACAAGCCCCGCAAGCAAAGCCGCTTGCCAACCAGAGCCAGTACCAACATCTAGAATATTATTGCCTCTATGAATATCTAAAAGATCTAAAATAAAAGCAACTGTGTAGGGCTGAGAAATGGTTTGATTATGTCCTATAGGCAAGGGTGCGTCTTCTCCGACAAAAGGTTTTTGCTCATTAGATAAAAATTCCGCGCGATTATATTCCCGAAACACCCTCTCAATTTCTGGAGACTTGATATGTTTGGAAATAACTAATTTATCTATTAAGTTTATATACTCGTCGTCCATCATTTTAAATTACAAATGCCCGCGAGTACTCGCGGACATTTGTTTTTTATCTTTTCCCTGATTCTTTATGAGACACATGTTTTCTACACGATGAACAAAATTTTTGCAGATTGATTTTTTTTTCTACTGTCTTTTTGTTCTTGCGGGTATAATAATTCACTCGCTCGCACTCAGAGCATTTAAGCCTGATTAAGTTTTCAGAATATTTAGACTTTGGCATATAAAACTATTATTGCTATATTTGGATAAATTTGCAAGCTATCTCGTAAAAACGCGACATAGTCTTAGACTAGAAACGCTAGATTCCCGCTTTCGCGGGAATGACGGAGGAGAGAAAGAGAATGACAAAAAATCAATTTTCTACTGAAAAACCTTCAGTCCGGCGTTCGATTCCCACGTAGGAAAAATTTGAGCCAAAGGTGGGAATCCTTCCGAGTCGGTTTTACGCCGTCGCATAAAACTGCTCGTAAGCCCTCGCCTCCTTCAGTTTTTCTACTGAAAAACTTTCAGTCCGGCGTTCGATTCCCACAATTTTGTATTTATTTGAGCCAAAGGTGGGAATCGAACCCACGGCCTCTTTCTTACCAAGAAAGCGTTCTACCACTGAACTACTTTGGCAAAGCTCCATTATTTTGTCGTAAATAAAGATATTCCACAAGGAGCTGGAGCCACCTCTCGGATTTGAACCGAGGACCCACACTTTACAAAAGTGTTGCTCTGCCGCTGAGCTAAGGTGGCAAACATAATATTACTTATAAAAATATTACACGAAAAATCATAAAAAACAAATAAAAAACTATTAAATTTATTTTTTAATTTCTCTTGATTAGTGCACAGGGCAGGATTCGAACCTGCGTAGCCCGAAGGCGACAGATTTACAGTCTGTTGTAATTGACCACTCTACCACCTGTGCAAATTACTTACCTGTTTATTTAAACAAATTTTTATTTTATTGCCAACCCCCTTTCCATTATTACATTGGAATCCCCGTGCCGTCTTTCTTTTTTGAATCCGGACGCACTGCTTTCATTTTTTCCGTAACAAGATTATCCGCTTTATTGATGATTATTTTTGTTTTACGAAGAGTTTTATGAATAGCAAGTTTAATCACATCATCAGTTTTATCTAGCGGTATATTTTGAATAACGCGCATCAACTTATTTTTTTGCGAAACAGGAGGAGTGGTCTCATCTTCAATTCTAGGAAGAGCCCGCGCCAAAATAAAAATTATCACGCCTATTCCTAAAAAAATTATGGTTTCGAAAATAAAACTATAAAGCATAGTAACAGAATTTCTCTATACGAATATTTTCGCCAACTTTAGCGATAACTCCTTTGACTAGGTTTTCAACACTAAGACTTTGGTCTTTAATAAATGGTTCGGCAAATAAAGATTTAATGTTTTCCGGGTTCATCGCGGCAATATGCATAGCAATATTATGAGCCAATCCGCGAAAATCATCCGTGCGCGCGACAAAATCAGTTTCACACCTTATATCAAGTAAAACACCAATGCGATCATTGTGAATATAAGATACAATAAGCCCGGAACTAGTCGCTCGCTCAATTCTTTTCTCCGCTCGAATCAATCCTTTGGCTTGAATAATTTGAACGGCCTTCACGACATCGCCGCCTGCTTCTTCAAGCGCGCGCTTAGCGTCCATTACTCCCGCGCCAGTTTGTTCTCTTAGATTTTTAACGTCTGATGTAAGCATTGTAAATTAATATTTATTTAAATAAGGTTTTTATTTTCTTGTTCTTGCTGTGCCGGAACAGAAGCTATCACAGATACTTTTTGTAAGCTACTCTTAAGATAATTCATAATCCACCTAATACTTGAGTTTAATCTATTGTTTGCTGGGATAGGATAGTCAGCAATAGTTGGGTCAGTGTCCGTATTCACAAGCGCAACAATGGGAATACCCATAGCGCGCGCCTCTCTTGCCGCTGTTTTATTGGCTTGAATATCAAGAATGAGCACAGCGCCAGGCAAAGCATTCATATTCGCTATGCCTTCAAAAAAGATTTTCATTTTTTCAAGCTTTTTTTCAAGCAGAATTCTTTCTTTTTTTATGTATTTATTAAGAGCTCCGCTTTCTTTGTCAGCGGTAAGTTTATTATAATATTTAATTCTTGTTTCAATAATACGGAAATTGGTTAATGTCCCTCCAAGCCATCTTTCAGTCACAAAAGGCTGATTTAATTCAACGCCTAATTCCCTTGCAACAGATTTAGCAGATGGAGATGTCCCGACAATAATAATTTGTTTGCCGGCAGCTGAAATTGGTTTTAAGATGCTCATTGCTTTGGCAAGTTCCTTTATGGTGTTTTCCAGATTGATTATTTCAACACCACTTCTTGTCGTAAAAATCCAAGGCTTCATTTTTGGATGAGTCTTACCTTTGGCAAGACCATATAAAACGCCTGCTTCCGCCATTTCTTGCAATAATAAAACTTCCTCGGCTGAAAGCTTGTTTTCCGCAAAGACTATTTTGCTATCTCTTGTTTCAGACGACTCCTCCTCACGAGCCAAATCTTTAAGTTCTTCTTGAATTGTAATCATAATTGCTATTGTTGCAGTATAATCCTTTCAAAGTCTTGGTGTCAACGTTGGAAACCTTTTTTCTCACGCCATTTTTTAATTTTTTCATGATTTCCTCCAATGAGAATCTTTGGAATAGGCCACTTTTCTCCTTTTTTAGGAACGAATATCTCTGGTCTTGTATATGTCGGGTAAGACCCCTTTATTGTTTCTAACGACTCTAATTTCCCTAAAAAACCGGGTATGCGACGACTTACTGCTTCAATGAGCACCATTGCCGGTAACTCTCCTCCAGCAAGAACATATTCTCCGATAGAAACAGTTTCGTCAGCAATATATTTTGCCACACGCTCATCAACACCCTCATACCGTCCGCAAATCATAATAATCCGATTGTATTTAGCAAGACGAGAAATCATTTTTTCATCAAGTTTTTTGCCGCGCGCGGAAAATAAAATAATTCTTGTTTTATTGTTGCTATCTTTCCGCGGGGCAATTTTTTTAATTGCTCTATACACAGGAGCAACTTGAATAACCATTCCAACTCCTCCGCCGTATGGACGATCGTCCACTTTAGCGTGCCGCTCAACTGAAAAATCTCGCAAATCCCAAGTTTTGACGCAAATTATTTTTTTATCTATGGCGCGCTTAACGATCGATTCTTGGAGATAAGAATCTAAAATTCTAGGGAAAATTGTAATAATATCAAATTTCATAACTACGAAAGTTCAAAATATAAAAATTCCGCCTTTGATATTCCCTGCTGACTAAAATTACTCTTCGGAATTATCAAAGGCGGAATATAAAGCGTAATGAATTTTACAATAACGCGTCCCCTTCTGTTCTGGGCTGCGCGCGCTCCGCTCCCGCGGGCTCTTCAATCTTAAGATTGATCCGAGCATTATTCTTAACGCCGACTATCCTAAGCAAAGAGCGAATAGCTTTTGCTGTGCCTCCTTCTCGGCCGATAACCTGTCCCATGTCTTGAGGATTGACTTTTAATAAGAGCAAAACGCCCATTTCGTCAATTTGTCTTGTAATAACGACATCCTCTGGGTGGTCAACAACGGACTTAACGAGAAACTCTAGAAATTGCTGATCAACGGCTAGCTGTTCCATGCGTACGGTTGTTTTTTGAATTTATTGCGACCTTTTACTGTGTGTCAATTATATACCCGATTTTTTAATATAGCCAGCGGCAGTAACAGAGGGCTTAGCGCCATTGCTTATCCAATAAGTGATTCTCTCTTTTTGCAATTCAAATTTATTAGTATGGGGGTCAATCCAACCAAGGTCTTCTACAAATTTACTTTTAAGCTTTGAGCGCGCCTCAGCAACCACTACTCTAAAAGTAGCGTGCCCCTTTTTTCCAATACGACGAAGTCTGATAGATAACATAAATTTTATTAACATACTACGCAAAAACAATACTTGTGTCAAACGCGGAAGCGAGAGCAATCTCGTTTCGCGAGATCTGGCGTAGCCAGACACCCCCCGTCACCCTCGCTCGCCCCCTCCGTCACCCTCGCGGAAGCGAGGGTCCAGGTTTTTAAACCTTTAAACTTTCTGCTATCTGTCATCCCCGTCTACGAACGGGGATCCAGGTTTTTTAAGCTTTGATACTTCTCGCGGGGGAAGCCCGCGAAGTGGTCTCTCTACGCAAGATAGATTATTTTAAGAGAGTTTCAATGATACAAGCTTAGACGAGCCATCTTCGCTTATCGTAACTCCGTATAAGGCGTCAGCCGATTCCATCGTTACTCTGTTATGAGTCACGATTATAAATTGAGTTTTGCCATCAAAGCGATTAAGAATTTCACCAAATCGTTTGGCGTTACGTTCATCAAGCACAGCATCTACCTCATCAAGAATAATAAACGGCGGCGGAGAAATAGATATAAGTCCAAAAAGAACAGTCGTAGCGAGAAGACTTCTTTCTCCTCCAGATAACGCTTCTAGACCTTTGACACGTTTTTTAGGCAAAGAGACTTCTATTTCTATGCCTTGTCTTGGTTCGTCGTTTTCTAATGGCGAAGTCTCTACTTCTTCTACTCCTTCAACAAATTCACGAGCAAGAATTATTGATTCTGTTAATTTTAAAACTATCTTGCCACCGCCAAACATAAGTACGGCAAACTCTGATAATGCTTTATTAATTTTACCAAGAGCGCCAGAAAACTCGTGATGTATTTTGTAGTCCAGCTCTTTAATAAGCGCTTTTAAGTCAATAGATGCCTTTTCTAATTCATCAATTTGAGTAGACACAGAATTATGCCTTTCATCCGCGTCTCGCGATTCTTTGATAATTGATTCATCTACTTCGCCAATGGCGGCAAGCTCGTTTCTTAATCGGTATATTCGCCGTTCAATAGTCAAAAAATCATTCTCTTTAATTTTTTGAGTCTCTGGAATATTAACAAACTCGGCGAAGGTTTTATCTATCGCGGCAAGCTGGTGCCCTAGCTCCGTTTCACGATATTTAATTTTTTCTTTTTCAAAAGAAATTCTGGCTCCTTCATCTTCAAGCGCATCTAATTCGTCTTTTTTAGCTTCCACCGCCTTGATGGCTTGACGAAAAACCAGATTAAAATCGTCTATTTCAGCGGTCAGCCTTTTTTCCACAGCGTCTAATTCATCTAATGCTTTATTAAAAGCATTCATCTTATCGGCAAATTCGGGATTTACGGTAGTAGTTGGAGCGCTAGAGACGACATTAGAAACAGAGATTGGCGCAGGCGAATTTTTCGCGCTTTGTTCTAAACTATCAATAAGCGAGAGTATTTTATCAAGCGCATCACGCAAGCTCTGAATAGAAGTCGCTTCCACAACAGAAGACGCGAGTGTTTTAATTTCGCGGATAACTTCCATAGGGTCCTTTTTATTTTTCGCGAACGCTGGCTCGTCATTTACGCGAGAAGAAATGGTAACAGCAAGAGGAATGTGAAACGCCATGCGTTCGTTGAATAATTCTCTGCGTTTTGTTCTAATTTCTTCAATCTGTTTTTTGACTTGCGGCTCTGAAGTTTCCACTCTTCGCAAATTACTTTCTAAGGCACTAAGTTCTTCTTTTTTCGCGGTGATAGTTTGATGAATAGTAATTATTTTAGGGTCGAGATAAGAAAGCTCGCTCATAATTTCCCTGACTTTCGCTCCATAAAAAATTTTTTCTGAATCTCGTAATTCCGCTAAAAACTTGTCCCGCTCAGTATACCGATGAACTTGTCGGCGAAGCATCTTAATATGAGGCTTCATTTCTTCAAGTAGCGCCTTTGCTTTATCAAGATTAATTCGTGTATTTTTTAATTCTCTTTCCGATCGGTATTTTTTGAGTAGATACTCTTTTAGCCCAAGCATCTCTTCAATAAGCATTCTTCTTTCAATTGGGTCTGCTCTTAAAAAATAATCGCTTTCTCCCTGACTAATAATATTTAATCCCCTCGCTCCAAGACGGGCACGAGCAAAAAAATCAATAACATCTTTCAAGCGAACTTCTGATTGGTTAAGTATAAATTTAGAATTTCCATCGCGGTCAATTCTTCGCGTGATAACAACTTCTTTATATTCAACGGGAAAAAAGCCGGAAGAATTATCAAAATAAATAGAAGCCTGAGCAAAACCGGAACGAGCTCGTTTTTCTGTGCCGGCAAAAATTAAATCGTCTGATTTAGCTCCGCGAAGATTTTTTACTTCTCTCTCGCCCAAAATCCAGCGAACAGCGTCCGTTATATTAGATTTGCCAGAACCATTTGGCCCCACAATAGCCGTGATACCTTCAGAAAAATCTAAAGTGGTTTTAGCGGCAAATGATTTGAACCCTTGAATTTCTAATCGTTTAAGAAACATAAAAAAAATATCTAAAAATAAAACACAAGGCTTAAAACTATCAATGTTCTTGCAACTTACTTGATTGATTATGCATCCTTATTTTCTCAAGCGCTTTTGCTTCAATTTGTCTAATTCGCTCTCTTGTTACGCCAAATACCCTGCCAACTTCTTCAAGCGTATGAGTAACATCATCAGTTAAACCAAAGCGCAATTCTAATATCTTTTTTTCTCTATCGGTTAATTCGTCTAAAATAAAGCGTATTTGGTCCTTTAATAGCTCTTGCGAGGTTGACTGATTAGGGGAAAGAGTTTTTTCATCTTCAAGAAATTCTGAAAGGAAAGAATCGTCTTCTTCACCAACGGGAGATTCAAGAGAAACAACTTCTTGAGAAATTTTTTGGACATAGCGAACTTTTTCTATAGGAATACCCATTTCCGTTGCTACTTCTTCTGCAAGTGGTTCGCGCCCAAGTTCTTGCATAAGCCTTCTTTTAGACTGAGTATATTTAGAAATGGTTTCTACCATATGCACCGGAATACGAATAGTTCTTGAATAATCAGCAAGCGCTCTTGTTATCGCCTGGCGAATCCACCAAGTGGCATAAGTTGAAAACTTAAATCCTTTGCGATAATCAAACTTTTGTACCGCGCGAAAAAGCCCAAGATTGCCCTCTTGGATAAGGTCAAGAATAGAAAGTTGGGGAGAACGATGCACATACCGTTTAGCGATAGAGACAACAAGACGAAGATTGGCTTTTATCAATTTTTGTCTCGCCTCTTCATCTCCTTGAATTACTTTTTTAGCAATTTCCTTTTCGCTCATAGAGTTCAAGAGCGGAGTTTTACCAATCTCTTTTAGATAAATTTGAACATTGTCCGGCAGTTCCGCGCTTATCATAGTGGCTTCGGCAAGTTCTTTTTGAGTTATTTCATCACCAGGAAGTTCTATAAGATTTCCAACTTCAATAATTTTTATTCCTGTTTCATCAAGCTTGTCGTAAAGATGTTCAAGAAAAGCAATATCGCTTTCAATTTTAGGGAAAGCTTTCAATATTTCCACATCAGTCACAAATCCTTTAGAGCGACTAAGCGCCATTAACTCTTCAATATCCACTTCTTCAAACTTAAAATTGGGTTTTCGCGCTGATTTGCCTATTGTCGATTGCGGCAACTTAGTAATTTCTTTTTTAGCGGACTTAATAATATTTTTTTTAGAGGCGCGCTGGGCTTTTGTTATCGCAACAGATTTTTTCTGTGTCTTTTTTTTAGCAGTTTTAGTTATTGGTTTTATGATTGCTTTTTTCTTTAGTTTTAGTGATTTCGCAAGTCCTGATGGATTTGTGGATGCTCTTTTCTTTGACTTTGCTGTTTTTAAAGTCGTTTTTTTCGCTAACTTTTTGGACTTAGTTATCTTTGCCAATTTTTTAGTACCCTTTTTTATTTTTTTATTCAGCATATTTCTTAATTTTTATTGTTTCTATTTTTTTAGATATTTCCAAAAGCATAAACGACTTTTCCATTTTTTCCGACTCTCCTAACTGATTTGATTTAATCTCTGTAGATAAAGCTACGCGTTCTTCTAGCAGACTTTCCAGTTCTAGATTATCAGCAAGCTCTAATACTTCTCGCTCAATATTTTCTTCAGTTAAGTTGGGCCTAAGAGCTAATTCGGCAATTTTTTGCCGCATAGCTTCATTTGGCATTAGCCCTCCTATTTCTTGGACTAATCCGTTCTCTATTGACTCGCGAGATAGAGATTCTAAAACAATGGCATTATAAAGCTCTAATTCCTTTTCTGGCAAATATGTCTTTACTCTTTCAAGCTCCGTCTTCGCTGTGTCTGAAATAAAGTAAAGAAAAAGAAGTCTGTTCGCGATAAGCTCTTTACGGCTTAACTTGCTTGATTTTTTAGAAAAATCTTGAGCAATAGAAAGCGGATAACTATTTTTTTGCAAAGGAACAACATTTAGAGATTTAACTTCAAGTAGTAAGTCCGCCTCTTTTATTCCAGAACGAAAAGAAAGCTCTTTTATCCAGTGGGCGCGCTCAATAGCGCTCGGCAGATTTATTATTTTTTTAAGAATTTCTCTAATCCCCTGTTTTTTAACTCCAATATCAGAGCCCGTTATCAAATGGCGCGCGATATAATATTCCATTGCCGGGACAGAAGAAGTGAGAATATTTTTTAATATGCCTGGCTTTTTGGCGACAATATCTGCCGGATCTTTTAATCCATCCGCTTCAAGAATTCTACTAAAATCTAAAACTTCTACTTCAAAGTCTTTGGCATGTGCTAAATCTATGCTTCTCTCCATCGCTCTTTTACCCGCTTCGTCGTTATCAAAGTTAAGAATAAGTTTATGCGCGTATCTATGAAGTATTGTAAGTTGATCATCTGTAAGAGCGGTGCCTGAAGTGCCAACCGCATTTTTGACCCCCTCTTGATGCGACATTATTACATCCATTTGACCTTCAACTAAAAGAATAAAACCTTCTTCGCGAATACTGTCTTTTGATTTAGAAAGACCATATAAAAGACGAGATTTAGAAAAAATTGGCGTTTCGGGAGAATTGATATATTTACCAAGATCGCCTGTGTCAAATTGAGGAAGAACTCTTCCAGTAAAGCCGATAACTTTCCCGAAAGCGGACTCCAAAGGAAACATTATCCTTCCTCTAAAGCGATCTATGTATTTGCCACGTTCTGTTTTAGCCACTAATCCGGCGCGAGCAGAGTCTGCCATATCAAATCCTTTCTGAAGAAGATGGAGCGTAAGACTTTCAAAGTCATTCGGGGCAAAACCAATCTCAAATTCCTCTATGGAATTTTTAGATAATTTGCGAGAAGCAAGATATTCTTCCGCGACAGGCGCGCGATGCAAGCACTCGCGATAATAATCAGCAGCAGCGCGATTTATATCGTAAAGAACGCCAAACTCTTTTTGTTCGGAAGGGCTTATGCGGCTTAAGGGGATATTGGCTTTTTCAGCAAGAATTTTTAGCGCTTCATAAAACTCAAGATTCTCGTACTTCATTAAGAACTTGAATATATCCCCTCCTTCGTTACATCCAAAACAACGCCATATTTGGCGTTCCGGAGAGACCATAAACGATGGAGTTTTTTCTTTATGGAATGGACAATTTGCCTTAAAGTTTTTTCCGGCAGGCCTTAACTCTAAATAGCCGCGCAGAAATTCCACGAGGTCTAATTTTTCTTTAATTTGTTGAGCAGCGTTATCGGACATTTTGTAGCTTACTAGTTTACAACTAGTTACGAATTTTTAATTTTGAATTTTGAATGAAATTTTATCTTGCTACGCGAGATCTCACGAAGTAGTAAAATTAGAATTTTGAATAATCAGTCTGTTGTGCGTTGTCAGTTACCTTCTATGTCTTTTTATAGACGAGGCGATAATTTTATCTAAAAGCGCGCTATTTGAAAGCCCGATATGATTTGCCGCTTGCAACAATAGTCCCGCAGGCATAAGACCCGGAATAGTGTTTATTTCCAACACATGAAATCTGCCGTCATTGCCGATAATCATATCCGTGCGAGAAACGCCGGAAGCGCCAACTATTCTGTGAGCAGCAAGAGCAATACGCTGAGCCTCTTCTGCTTCTTGCTTTGTAATAGGCGCGGGGGTAATTTCTTTAGCGGCGCCAAGACTGTATTTAGAATTGTAGTCAAAAAAATCAGCGCGAAGAGGAAAAACTTCTGTTGGAGGCAAAGGAATTTCGCCATATTCATCTTCTATCACTCCGCAAGTTATTTCTCTGCCTACAATATATTTTTGTATCATAGCGTTGCGGCTTACTCTAAAAACATTACACAAAGCCTCTTTCGTGCCAAGCTCATTGCGAATAATATTGACTCCAATAGACGATCCCCTATCAACAGGTTTTACGACAATCGGATAATCAAATGGCGCTCTAAAATAAGCCCAATCGCTTTCTCTCGCGACTTCAGCCCAAGCAGGAATATCTAATCCGCGCGCCTTAAAAA
>Ga0209616_1000457_pt1 | contig 11218 bp, 14 predicted proteins | sample FlocCalmetaG_FD_184153 | JGI IMG/M metagenome (GOLD analysis project Ga0209616, IMG submission 184153) | Freshwater bacterial and archeal communities from Indian Creek, Illinois, USA - Floc-Cal metaG (SPAdes) (version 2) | ecosystem: Environmental > Aquatic > Freshwater > Unclassified ...
GTAACAGCTCCGTTTCATAGAATTGAAGCGGTTTTAAAAAGTATAAAGGATTGTTTAGAACAAGAATTGCACGGTTCTCGGCTTTTAGGCGCTTATATCGAAGGACCGTATATTAGCGATGAATATAAGGGTGCGCATCCTTCTCAATTTATCAGCGAAATTGATATAGATGAGTTAAAAAAGCTGGTTGAATATGCGGGAGAAGCTGTGGTCGCAGTTACGATTGCGCCTGAAAAACCAAACGCCATAAAAGCAATAGAGTATTTGATAAGTAAGAATATAAGGGTAACTGCCGGTCACACAAACGCCACCTTTGCACAGGCAAAAGCTGCGTTTGACGCAGGCACAAACATTGTGACACACCTTTTCAACGGCATGAGAGGACTCAATCACAGGGAACCGGGCATAGTAGGTGCGGCTTTAACCGACCAACGCGTAAAAGTTGAGCTTATTTGCGATCTGATACACTTAGCCCCGCAGATTATGCATATTACACAAAAATGCAAAGGCAATTTGAGCTTATTTGCGATCTGATACACTTAGCCCCGCAGATTATGCATATTACACAAAAATGCAAAGGCAATGGGAATGTTGTTCTTATAACCGATTGCATTGTGGCGGGGGGATTAAAGGATGGCCAATACCGATTGGGTGAACTGGATATTTTCGTTGAAGACGGGGTATCAAGGCTTAAAAACGGAACACTTGCCGGGAGCACATTAAAACTTGCTGATGCTGTAAAAAATATGTCTTTGCACGCAAAAATTCCATTTGAAGACGCACTTTCAATGGCTACGATAAATCCTGCGAAAGCTATCGGGAAAGAAGATCTTATAGGCAGCATAGAAGCGGGCAAGAAAGCGGATATTGTGGCACTTGACGATTCTTCTGAACCTGTTTTTGTTATGGTTGGCGGAAAGATAGTAGTTGATAGAACAAGATAATTTGGAGGAAAAATGTTTAGGGCACAGATACAGCTTTTAAATGAAACAGGCCTTCACGCAAGGCCGGCAAGCCTTTTTGTCGCCGCGGCAAAAAAGTATCAATCCGATATAGCTGTTTTAAAAGATGGCGAGGAATATGACGCTAAAAGTATTCTAAACGTTTTGTCGATGGGCGCTTGTAAAGGGGAAAGCCTTTTAATATCAGCTATCGGAATCGATGAGAAAGAAGCCGTTTTAGAATTAATAGGTTTAATAGGTTTAATAGAGGATAATTTCGGAGAGCGGGAGGATTCGCTTTGAGAGGAATAGGAGCTTCGTCAGGTATAGCGATAGGTAAGGTATTTTTATACGATCCCAAAAGAGCAGTCGCACAAAAAAGGGCGATTACCGACGCAGACTCAGAGATAGAAAGACTTAACGCCGCAAGGGCTGAGGCTAAAAGCCAAATAAAAAGCCTCCATGCTAAAGCTTTGGAAACTATTGGGCAACAGGAAGCGATGATCTTTGAAGCCCATCTTGCGCTGACGGACGATCCTGTGCTTTTTAAGAATGCCGTACAAATTATCACCACCCAAAACGTGAATGCTGAATGGGCGCTTAATGAAGCTATTGATAAATTCATACGGATGTTTGAGGCTTTAGACAACAAATACATAGCCGAGCGCGCAGTTGACCTAAAGGACATAAGATCAAGGATGCTTGATATTTTAATGGATGTTAAGACACAGGACATTTCACATATAGATGAGCTAAGTATAATCGTCGCTTTGGATTTGCTGCCTTCCGATACTGCAAAGATCGATAAAGGCAAGGTTTTAGGGTTTGTGACCGAACTTGGGGCAAAGCTTTCTCATACGGCGATAATCGCAAGAAGCCTCGAGATACCGGCGGTGGTGGGGTTAAGCGGTGCGATGGCAAACGTTAAACAAGGGGATCTTATAATACTTGACGGCGATACGGGCGAAGTCATTTTAAATCCGGACAAAAGCACAATTGATATATATGAAAAGAAGAAACAGGAGTACTTTTATTTTAAAAATGAGCTTAAAGTTTTTAAAGGCAAGCCAAGCATGACAAAAGACGGCAAAAGGGTACACATTCTAGCAAATATAGGAACACCAAAGGATGTGGATTCATGTATTGAAAACGATGCCGAAGGGATAGGGCTTTTCAGAACTGAATTTTTATACATGGACAGGCAGGATATTCCATCCGAGGACGAGCAGTTCGAGGCTTACAAAGAAGTCGTATCGAGAATGCAGGGTAAGCCTGTCATTATAAGAACTCTTGATGTGGGCGGGGACAAGGATATTCCTTATCTTGGCCTTTCAAAAGAGGATAATCCTTTTTTAGGTTATCGCGCAATACGATACTGTATCGACAGACAAGATATTTTCAAGGCTCAGTTAAGGGCGATACTCAGGGCAAGCGCATATGGACATGTGAAGATTATGTTTCCTATGATTGCGACTTTAACCGAACTTAGAAGGGCAAAGATAATCCTTAATGAAGTTCGCCATGACTTAAAACTTGAAAATATAGCATTTGATGAAAAAATGGAAATAGGCATAATGGTTGAAATACCAGCCTGCGCAATAGCCGCAGATTTATTTGCGAAGGAATCGGACTTTTTCAGCATCGGCACAAACGATCTTATTCAATACACAATGGCGGTTGATCGCGGCAATTCCAAGGTTTCAGCTTTATACAGCCATTTTAATCCTTCCGTATTAAGGCTTGTTAAGTATGTTATAGACAGTGCGCATAAAAACGGCATTCCGGTTGGTATGTGCGGCGAGGCGGCGTCAGATCCCGCTCTAATTCCAGCCCTTGTGGGTATGGGGTTAGACGATTTTAGTATGAACCCGTCTAGCGTGCTTCGGGCAAGAAGCGTCGTTGGCAAAACCACAAAGGATCAAGCGGCTAAGATAGCGGAATCGCTGCTATCAATGGCGACCGCCGAGGAAGTGGAAGAATATTTGATTTCGGCCGAAGATAGGATATACTAACAGTAGAATGGAGATGTGCAATATGTATACGCATGATCAATTGGATAAAATACTTTATCGTATTGCTCATGAAGCGTCGGATATTTTCGGCGACAGGCTTCATTCTGTAATTTTATTCGGATCATATGCGCGCGGAGATTACGATGAGGATTCGGATATTGACATAATGCTTTTGGCTGATGTCAAACCGGAAGAATTGTTGAAATACCGTAGCGCAGTAAACAAGCTTAGCGGAATTCTGTTGCATGATTATGGAGTCCTCGTTTTCATCGTTGAAAAGGATCTGACCACCTTTAACCGTTATGCTGACGTTCTTCCATTCTACCGGAACATTAGGAAGGAAGGTATTAAGATTGCTTGATTCCGAACTCAGTGATCTGGCAAATGCCAGACTTTTAAACGCAAAAGACTGCTTGCTTCAGGCAAACGCTTTACTCAATGTTGAACAATACAAAGGTGTTGCAAATCGCGCCTATTATGCGGTTTTTCACGCCATGCGTGCGGCGTTGGCACTAGAGGGGTTCGACTCCAAAAAACATTCCGGAATTATAGCCAAATTCAGAGAGGCATATATCAAAACAAACCTTTTTAATGTTGAAATCTCTGAGATTATCAGCACTCTATTCAGAGTGCGTTCAGCAAGTGATTACGATGATTTCTATATTTTATCGAAAGAGGAAGCGATCAAACAGCTTGAAAGTGCGAAAATGATGGTTGTTGAAATAGAGAGCTTCATTTTGGGGTCAAACTTAAACCATCCCGGCGCTTAAAATAAGCTTTAAGCCGTCCTCGACCGTCATGTCGAGTATTATGATCTCATCCTCAGGTATCATAAGAAGAAATCCCGTTGTAGGGTTAGGCGTGGTGGGGACAAAAACGTTAATCAGTTTTTTACCTGCGGCTACTTGAATCTCAGTCCTGCACGCGCTGATTATGAAGCCTATCGAATAAATCCCTTTGCGCGGATATTCAACCATTGCGACTTTGCTGAAAGAATGCTTGCCCTGCATAGAAAAAGCGTCTGTTATCTGTTTTATGGCAAAATAGATTTTGGGAGCTATAGGCACTTTATGCAGCAGTTTTTCAGAATAAGCGATTAGCCGCGCACCTAATACATTTGTAACGACAAATCCGATGAGAAGTATAAGAAGTATGCTTGTTAAAGCACCGACTCCTGGAATTTCGATACCGAAAATTCCTCTTATGAATACATCCAAAAAGCCATCTAAAAACGAGAATATAAAATCAAGAACATAGATGGTGGCGACAAGAGGAATCAGAGCCAGAAGCCCTCTTATGAACAAGCGCTTCAATTGCTGCATCAATACGGTTGACCTCCTACATAAATATACTTTATTATACCAATAAAATAGGAATTATGGAAAGCAAATAATGGGGACGGTTCCATCGATGGGACAGATCTGATGTCCCCGATGACGCACTTATCATTAAAAGGAGAGTATATGGAAAAGAGAATCGGAGTAGTAGGTATAGTAGTAGATAATCCTAAAGAATCGGGAGAAGAAATAAGCCGCTGTATAAGCAGGCATTCATCGATCATAGTAGGGCGCATGGGAATCCCTTACAGGGAAAGGAACATTTCTGTTATATCCTTGATCGTTGAAGGCACGACGGACGAAATAGGCGCATTAACCGGCAAACTTGGGAAGCTAAAAGGCGTTACCGTAAAAAGTGCGCTTACTTCAAAGAATATTAGCGAGGATACTGTTTAAGTGAGGCGGATATGGAATCCTCCCCTACGACAAAAGAGAAACAAGCTTTGCGACCATATCAAATGATCCCGTATGGGGATTTTCTTTTTTTGGCTCGGAATAGGTATCATGTGTATCAGAGTTTTTCATAAAGTCCTCATCTGAGATCGATCATAGTAGGGCGCATGGGCATCCCTTACAGGGAAAGGAACATTTCTGTTATATCCTTGATCGTTGAAGGCACGACGGACGAAATAGGCGCATTAACCGGCAAACTTGGGAAGCTAAAAGGCGTCACCGTAAAAAGTGCGCTTACTTCAAAAAATATTAGCGAGGATACCATCTAATCATGGGCGGATATGGAATCCTCCCCTACGATAAAAGAGAAACAAGCTTTGCGACCATATCAAATGATCCCGTATGGGGATTTTCTTTTTTTGGATCGGAATAGGTATCATGTGTATCAGAGTTTTTCATAAAGTCCTCATCTGAGTTTGTCAGGATCTCATCAGTTGCGTTTAAAGCCTGTGCGATCTTAATAAGCCTTGTGAATTTACCGATATTTGACGAATATTTCTGGGGTATCAGCGGCTTTAACGTATAGAGCAGCTCATCAAACCGCTTTGTGATTTTAGCTACCGGGCTGTCATCCTTGTTTCCCGTGCGCATGATATCAAAAAGTTTATCCGAGATCTCATATGATAAAATAGCATTGTCAAGCACCTGCCCGTTTACATCCGCCTTTATGCGCTTAATTACTTTTACGACGGTATGAATACTTGGTTTCGTTTCACCCATCATAGGTATTTTTATGTGCTGTTTCTGAAAACTGCCGTCGGATAAGCTTTTCGTAGCGGACAATATATCTATAATACCCATTATTGTGTATAGATTATGCTGTACGCCCATATCCAAAAAAGGTGTTATCTCCGATATCGCATTTTTAAATTCCGGAGAGTTTGCCGTATTCATTACTTTTGATTGGATTTTTGCAATTTTAAGCTTATCAGAAGGTCTCGACCAATGATAAAGCGCAATTCCTGCGGGCATCATAAGTGGCAACGCCCGGTTATAAGTACGAGTCTTTTTTATCTTGAACCGACCCATTTTATACCTCCAACATTTAACCTCTAAAATATATTATGTGCATGTGCCTGTTTTAGTGCGAAAAATACTTCTTTCTCAAAAGTCGTAACAGTAATTGCCGTTTTGAATAGTATAGTATTGGGATCGTTTTTAGAAGAGGTGGATTTGATGGATATAAACAGTGAAGATCTAAAGAAAATAGTTCGTGTAGCAAAAAAAGCTAAAGGCAAATCCGATGAAGAACTCATAAAAGACGTAGCGCAAATCATTAAATCAGGGCAGGGTGGGATTGATACCTCAAAAGCAAAAAATTTAATTAAAATGGTAGCTCCGATGCTTGAAGCTCACCAAAGAGGAAAACTTGAGAAATTGCTTAATGAACTGAAAGACTGATTTTATGGACTTTTCCGGACAATACCGCTTTTACCATGTATACATAAAGTGTAAAGGAAAAGATTGTCAGGAGGAAAAGTCATGAGAACTTTTATTAAAAATTTTATGCTGCCTCTTTTATTTGGCGGAAATTTCCCCGAAGGCAAGATCGACCCGAATCTTCTTAAGAAAACCCGCACGTTGGGTTGCGGACCGATTTCAGCCGTAATTTTCTCAAAAGAGAAAGAAGGCTGTTTATGTAAACAATATTTGGAATCGTTAGGAGCGAAGATAAAATACGAACTTCCGCTAATAAATGCTTATGCGGTGGTTCTTCAATTTTATGCTGCCTCTTTTATTTGGCGGAAATTTCCCCGAAGGCAAGATCGACCCGAATCTTCTTAAGAAAACCCGCGCATTGGGTTGCGGACCGATTTCAGCCGTAATTTTCTCAAAAGAGAAAGAAGGCTGTTTATGTAAACAATATTTGGAATCGTTAGGAGCGAAGATAAAATACGAACTTCCGCTAATAAACGCTTTTGCGGTGGTTCTTCCAGCTGAAAAACTGGAAGCTTTGGGTAGATGCAAACCCATAAAGTATATTTGCGACGATATGGAAATAAGCTCGCTTCTTGAAATAGCCACTCAGGTCATAGGTTCTAGGGATGCGAATCGTAAAGGTTATAACGGCAAAGGAGTGGGAGTGGCGGTACTTGATACCGGGGTATACCCGCACCCTGATCTAACCAAGCCGAAAAACAGGATTGTAGCGTTTAAAGATTTTGTGAATTCTAAGGCTGAGCCTTACGACGACAATGGGCATGGGACATTCATAGCCGGGGCGGTTGCCGGAAACGGCTTTTTATCCGATGGAAAACATGCGGGCGTCGCGCCTTTGGCACACATTATCGGTATAAAAGTAATAGACAGCGGCGGACAGGGGCAGGCATCCGACATTGCCGCTGGAATGCAATGGGTTTTTGATAATAGGAAGGAATTCAATATAAAAGTGGTTTCTCTTTCGCTTGGCGGGCGCGCTACGGGATCTTTAAGAAATGATCCTTTGGTCGCAGCTGTCGAGAGACTGTGGAAGGAAGGGATATTCGTAGCGATAGCCGCCGGAAATTCGGGACCTGAACGTGCGACAATAACAACCCCGGGGATAAGCCCATCCGCAGTTACGGTCGGAGCAATTGACGATAAGCGCACTGTAAGCATTCTGGATGATGTGATAGCGGACTTCTCAAGCCGCGGACCGGCTCTCGGAAGACTTGCAAAGCCTGACGTAGTGGCTCCCGGAGTAAATATTATCTCGCTTAATACCGATGCGTCGTATTTACCCGGAGAGAAATTATCAAATCTTAAAGAACCGTACGTAAAAATGTCCGGGACATCGATGTCCACGCCTTTGGTAGCGGGGATAGCCGCCTTGTTATTCGGCAAAAATCCGAACTACAAGCCCGATCAGTTAAAAGAACTCCTTCTTAAAAATGCCAGAAGGTTAAGCGGAGTAAGATTTGACGAAGGTAACGGGATTGTCGATGTTAAGGGGATGCTTGATATAAAAAATTAAATAGTGCGGGAAAATTTAATCCCGCACTATTCTTTTGAGCGCTCCTATACAGGTATCAATCTCGTCTATTGTATTGAATATTCCAAAGCTAAACCGAACTGTACCTTGTCTTTGCGTACCTATACTCAAATGGGCTAAGGGGGCGCAATGCAGTCCTCCCCGGACGGCTATTTTGTGTTCTGTATCAAGTATTTCGGCAATTTCGGATGAATCGCGATCTTTTATGTTTATCGATATCGCCCCTGCTCTTAAGTGTTGCCCGATGTGACCATATACGGTTATTTCGGGCAAATTTGAAATTTCGCCCAAAAAATGGGTTTCGAGTTTTTTCACATGAGCGTTGAGTTTACTTTGAGTTTCGTAAAGGATATACCTGATCGCTACCGCAAGACCTGCAATACCCGGAGTGTTAAGAGTACCCGATTCAAACTTGTCGGGGCAAAATTCCGGTTGGGTCAAACTCTCCGAATTGCTCCCCGTACCTCCTTCCTTCAGCTGCTTTAGATCAATGCCTGGGGCTATATAAAGAATGCCTGTGCCCTGAGGACCCAGAAGGCTTTTATGACCCGGAATCGCCGCCAAATCAATGCCGAGGGCGGAGAAATCCATAGGGATGCTTCCGGCTGTCTGAGCTGCGTCCAATAAATAGGTGATTCCGTGATCATGAGCTATTTTTCCTATATCTTGCGCAGGCAAAATTGTGCCTGTCACATTTGATGCGTGTGTGGTCACAATTCCTATATCTTGCGCAGGCAAAATTGTGCCTGTCACATTTGATGCGTGTGTGGTCACGATGAGTTTTGTGCGGGCGTTTATAGCCTTTTTAATGTCTTGAGGATCGATACCGCCTTTTCTGTCGGCATTTATAAATGTTGATGTGATCGCTTGTTTTTGAAGCTCAACTATGGGACGGATCACGGAGTTATGCTCCATGCGCGTTGTTATTACATGATCTCCGGGTTTTAATATTCCTTTGATTGCAAGGTTTAAGCTTTCTGTGGCATTTGCCGTAAATATCATCCTGAACGGATCGTTTACATTGAAAAGCTTGCACAGCATTTCGCGCGCATAGAGTATTATCCTTGCCGCCTGAAGAGACATGCCGTGACCTGATCGCCCCGGATTGGCTGCGTATTTTTTCATGCAATTTGTAACCCCGTTATAAACACAATCCGGTTTTGGCCATGATGTGGCTGCGTTATCCATATATATCATGATGATTCCTCCAAATAACATAAATGTACCGATCAATTGATCTCACTACAGTATATGATTTTGTTGCGATAAGTGATTTTACAGTAAAATCAGGAATTTATTTAATTGAAAATACGACATAATTTTCACTTGACCTCTCTTTATGCGTCTAATATAATTAGGTGTAAATTTTTGCGAGAAATCAGGGTTTTGGAACGATTTGATGGACAAAGAAAGAACGCTTCGCATACTTCAAGGCCTTAAGGTGCATTATGAGGATTTGACGACCGCTTTAAACTACAAGACCCCGTTTGAGTTGCTTGTTGCGACGATGCTATCGGCGCAGTGTACGGATGTTCAGGTAAACAAAGTGACATCTAAGCTCTTTTTAAAGTATAATACTCCGTTTGATTTTGCGAATCTTTCGCAGGAAGAGCTTGAGGGTCACATAAAGAGTTGCGGGTTTTACAGAGTCAAAAGCCGTAACATAATAAACGCAAGTAGAATACTTCTTGAAGAGTATGCCGGACTGATTCCGAATGATCTGGTATCTTTGACAAAATTGCCCGGAGTGGGCAGAAAAACTGCGAATGTGGTTTTAAGCAATGCCTTCGGGATTGATGCTATTGCGGTCGATACTCATGTTTTTAGGGTATCAAAAAGACTTGGGCTATCCGGCGCTAATACCCCGCATGGTACGGAAGCGGTGCTTATGGAAACTATACCGAGAATTTGGTGGTCTCAAGCCCATCATTGGCTCATATGGCACGGAAGAAGAGTGTGCACGGCAAGAAAGCCTAAATGTACGGAGTGTTTTTTGAAGGAGTTTTGCGATTACGCACAAGAAATAGAAAAATCAAATAATACCGCAGCAATGGTTTGTAACGGTAATAAGTAACCGAAGTTGGTGTGATATATTGGTAGTTGAGAACAATAAAAATGAAAAACTTTTGAACAAAAGCGGAATAGCTTTATTTGCGCTTTCAGCCGTTTATATGCTTGTGAGATTATTATACGGGCAAACGAATATATTTGGCTTTGTTATGAGCGTAGTTGCATTTTTATTGATGTGCTCAAGGTATATTGTTATTCATACATGTATTGTCAAAGAAGTAAAAAAGTCCTTCTTACGCAAAATAATTGATAGCGGGATCGCGCTTTCGCTAATGCTGTCGTTTTTAACGCCTGCTTTACTGGCTCCGATTTATTTGATGGCGATTATAGGCGCCAGTATTTCCTACGGTTCAAAAACGGCGAAATTCGCGCTTTACGTTGCGATACTGGTTTATGTCGGCGGAGTTGCTGCGGAAATGATTTCTTTAGGAGAAAGGGCTACTTTTGAACGTGCCTTTTATGTTCTAGCCCCGCTTGCTTTTGTGTATGCCGTATCTCTATTTTTTATAAAGAATACAGCTTTTGCCGACGAATACGCCACTGAGCTTAAAAAATCCAATGAACAGCTCAATATGAAAGTGGCTGAGTTTTATACCCTCCAATACATACAAAACAGCATTTCAACCATACGCGACACAAGGATGCTTTTTGAAGCGGTAAACGACATGATTATAGGGGTAATCGGTCCGACATATTCAAGCATTATACTTCGCAAAAACTTTGAAAGCGAAGAAGTCACAATCGAAGATTTTGAGCTTTGGGCGACCAATATCGAAGAAATCAACCGGGAGGGATTTCTAAGGAGGGATTGCATTGTTTTATGGGATGAATTGGTTGCGGGAAGCGGATTTATGTATAAAATCAGCACTTGCGACCTCAAGCTTTACGATAGTCGACTTAAAAGTATTATTGCGGTACCGCTTATGGTTAAAGATAAAAAAGCCGGAATGATTGTTGTCACACATCTTGTTGAGGATGCTCTCAATATTGATTTTCTAAGACTTCTTGAGGTTATATCAGGCAATATGAGCATAGCGCTTGAAAATACATGGCTTTATGAAAAGATGCACGATTTGGCAACAATTGACGCCGTTACGGGGATTTACAACAGAAGTTACTTCAACCAGGTCGTTGAGGAAGAGCTGATAAAGGCCATGAACAGAAATCCCATGTCGATAGTAATGGCTGATTTGGATTATTTCAAAAGCGTTAACGATAATTACGGACATCTCTTTGGCGACAGGGTACTTAAGGAAGTAGCCCAGATCATGCAGTCAAACATTCGCGGCGGAGACATTTTAGCCCGCTATGGAGGCGAAGAGTTTGCGATAATCTTACCCAGAGCGGATTCGGATCAAGCTTACGCTGTTATTGAAAGGCTCAGACAAAAAATTGAAGATACAGTGGTTGAGGACAAGAAAAACTCAATTTACA
>Ga0209616_1000461_pt1 | contig 11194 bp, 4 predicted proteins | sample FlocCalmetaG_FD_184153 | JGI IMG/M metagenome (GOLD analysis project Ga0209616, IMG submission 184153) | Freshwater bacterial and archeal communities from Indian Creek, Illinois, USA - Floc-Cal metaG (SPAdes) (version 2) | ecosystem: Environmental > Aquatic > Freshwater > Unclassified ...
CCACGCACGTGACAAGGGCGTGACAAGGGGACGGGGTTAGTGACACATTTGTGTCACTAACCCCGTCCCCTTGTCACAAAGCTCTCTCAAAGTAAACTTCCGGCAGAAGTATCTTTATCTCTTTACCGCAATTCTCGTTTTTCCAAAATACCATATACCTTACCTTCGCAATCTTCGGCTCGTATTTGCTTTCTTTCATAGCGGCAAGCTTTTTTATGAAAAACTTTGAAAACCTTACAACCCTTTTGTTGTCGGAATTGAGGCAGCCTTCGCTGTCAACGCCCAAGGTAGCGCCGCTTATTAAAGCTTCCAGCTGGCGCTGACAGTTTTTAGAAAACTCAAGCCAAACATCGCGGTGGTTAAGCACAACAGGGAAGTTTGACGGCGGAGGATATGACTCTTGAACAAATTGCCTTTCTAAATTATCAGTCCTTATCGATTCCAGAAAACTTCCGTTATAGTGGATAATAAGGGTATTTTTTGCGCGTGTCATGGCTACGTAGAGCTGCCTTACTTCTTCGTCCGTGCTAGGATAGAATTGGTCAAGCAATAAAAATACATTGTCAAACTCTCTCCCTTTTGCCTTGTGAATGGTTGAGACAACCAACGCTTCTGTTTTATCGCTAAAAAAATCCTCAAGCTTGGATTCGCGTATAAAATCAGACAGGTCTGATTTATATCCGCACTTAGGATTTATGCCTTCAAATGCATTAATGAGGTTCACACAAACTTCATAATTTAAGCTTCGTGAAAACCGATCTGCTAAAGATAGTTTTGCGGCGTGCCATGCTTCATCGCTTATAACAACATGATCGTTATATAGATTCAGCCGATCGAGGAAAAATCGAATCTCTTGAAGGTTATAAAGGTTAAAGCCTTCGTTTGACTGAATAAGCCGAGAATTCATACCGTTTTGTAAAAGCAGGCTGTTGACTTTAAGCGCCTCTTCGTTTGACTTGACGAGCACGCCTGTTGTGCCGGCATATTCTGAGGCAAGAATATCCTGCACAAACGGCAGTATGAGATTTACACTTTTATAGCGCACAACCTTAATATAGCCGTTATCCTTTTGCACCGCAACAATGGGAGTTTGCTTCAATCTATGAGGTAAGCGCATGATAAACTGATTTGTAAATAAACATAGATTGGGCTTGCTTCTGTAATTCTCGTTTAGCTCATATATGACCGCGCATTTTTCGCTAAGCAGCATATGCAGATATTTTGCGCTTGATCCCCGGAATTCAAAGATGTTTTGATCATCGTCCCCTACGGCTATGACCCGCATATCCTCATTGCATTCCATTAAGGCTTGTATCAATGCGAACTCATTGGCGTCCATATCCTGTGCTTCGTCGATTACAAGTACGGTTTTTGTGATTTTACATGGCTCAATGCTTCCTTCTTTTATTCTTTCGATTGCGATTTTGATTATATCATCCGACTTTTCCAGTGTTCCGACACGGCCTAACAAATCAAAGCAATACGAATGAAAGGTCTTAATTTCTATATAACCTGCCGCACCGCCGATAAGTGCCATAAGTCGTTTTTTAAATTCCGTGGCGGCAGCCCTTGAGAACGTAAGCATCAAAAGCTGATCATGCTTTACGTCTTCCATAAGCAGCAGTGACGCAAGCTTATGAACGAGTATGCGGGTTTTTCCGCTGCCCGGTCCTGCCGCGACGACTATCGTTTTAGCCTGCTGATCGTTTATGATTTTAAGCTGAGAAGGCGATAGTTCTCCGAAAAGCTTCCGGAATTTGGATGGCGTTATATTCCGGTTAATTTCGTTAAGCCTTCCGCCCTTAAAATATTTATTCAGGAAAGTCTGATAATTCAATCTGAAATAGTCGTCCACAAACTTTAAGGCATCCTTGTAATTCTCAAGCATTTTTCTTGCGTATTCGCCGACTATATGGATTTGCTGAATTTTGCTTTGATAAAACTGCTCAAGCTTCTGATAATGATCTTTGTTGTAACGCTTTTTATTGTCAAGTTCAATGCGTTCTATGGAAAGCCCGTTATAGACCACAAGAAAACCGCCTTCAAGCCTTAATGCGTCAATCCTTGAAAGATAAAAAATTGTGTCTTCCACCTCCGTTGTGCTTGTTTTAAGCTTTAAAAGCTGCATCCGGTGATCAAAATTCTCCAAAATCTCAAGCACAGAAAATTCAACAAACGCCCCTTCGCTTGCAGATAAAGCGAAATCAGCTTGATCACGGCTTTGCTCATAAAGATAATCCACTATGAAGCGAGCCAGCATATGTCGTCTTAAAAGCTTATCGCTTAGCGTTTTTCTGTCATAAAGGGCGGCTATTTTCATATGATTTGCGGAATGATTGGCGATTGAGCGTTTTATAAAGCTTGTAAGAGACCAGAAATTGATTATCTTCTTTACATGATTCGGCGTAACGTCATCTATACCTTTTGAGGCGGCCAGCTCGTTTAGCTCTTTTACATTGTAAATCTTGTCTGCCATATCAAACGTTTCGGCAAGCATAAGCTCGATCTGTTCGAATAATTTCAAAATTTCAATCGAACGGTTTTCGTTGTCCGATTGCCTGATATATGCGGTTAAATCCTTTGCGTTGGCAAGGATCCTTTCTTCTCGCAGAAGGTTTATTATGTGTATGACTTCTTCTTTTTCGATGCCTAAATGATCGCTTATATGATCCACCCTGCATTCTCCGGTTTCATCTTCGGCGTGTTTTCTACTTCTGCTTGAGAAAAGTTTTTTTATAATCCTTGTTGCCTGCATTTTCTCTTTTTCATTAAATTTATCCGATGCGCTAATCTTTGATATCGCATCCATGGCATTTTTCGTAAGAATACTGTCAGCAAAAATTCTCGGCATATTCTGCCCGCGTTTTAAGTATCCGGCTTCCTCGAGCGCGGCTATAGCCGTTTTTACCCTTGATTCTATATCTGATATACTGTCGTCCCATCCCGCTTGACGCGCTATTTCCAAAGCCGATTGGGATATTTTTGATCGGAAACGGGTGAGTTCCTTTATAGCTTTCCAAACCTGCTGTATTTCTTTTAAGCTGAGCTTCGTTCGATTGAGCAAAACAAAATGCTTGCTTAAATCCTCGTCGTTATAAAGAACATAGCAGTCGGCGGTTATTGATTCGTCTCTTCCGGCTCTGCCCGCTTCCTGTACGTAGTTTTCAAGGGAATCGGATATCTCATTATGTATAACCATGCCTACGTCCTTTTTGTCGACACCCATGCCAAAAGCGGACGTAGCGACAATTATCTGAACCTCACCCTTTATAAAGGCATCCTGGTTTTCAGTCTTTTCATGGCTATTCATCTTACCGTGATAGGGCTTTGCGGAAAATCCATCCTCGCATAATTTGCTTGCTAAATCAAATGCTTTCTTGGTACGGGATACATATATGATAGTTGGGCAATTCTTTGAAATAAGCAGTTCGCGGATGGTTTGATACTTATCCTGATCGCCCCCTTTATCGAATACCCGATAATGCAAATTTTCTCTTGTTGAGTCGGCGCGAAAAACCTCAAGTTCAAGAGATAATTTATCTTTGAAATATTTTTGGATATCCAAAATGACCTTTGGTTTAGCTGTCGCCGTAAAGCAGGATACTGGCACAGGGTCATTGAGACCCTTTTTTTCCATGATGTTTTTTATAAAGTCGCCTATGTAGAGATAGTCAACGCGGAAATCCTGTCCCCAGCTTGAAAAACAGTGTGCCTCGTCAATCACAAAGCGCACCACATTCCTTGAAAGGATAAGGCGCTCAACGCTTTTTGATCTGAGCGACTCAGGAGAAATATAAAGTATGCCGGCTTGACCGTCCTCAGTGCGCTCAAAAGATTTTGCCCTTTCAATCGGGTCTAATAATCCGTTTATTGTCACGGCGTCGGTTATGTTTATCTTTTCGAGATTATCGACCTGATCTTTCATAAGGGATTGGAGAGGGGATATAACTACAGTTAAGCCTTTTACAGCAGTTGCGCTCATAAGGGCGGGCAATTGGAAGGTGACAGACTTGCCGCCTCCTGTGGGAAAGACGACCAAAAACGATTTATCATCGACTGCCGCTTTGACCGCTCTTTCCTGCAGAGGCTCGCCGTTGTAGGTTCTAAATCTGTCAAAGCCAAAAGTGCGTTTTAAGGATTTGAATATATCTAAGACTTCATTGCAGTAAGCGCATCCTAAAAGACAGGATTTGTGACGCAAAAGATGGATTATCTGCGAAACGGCGGGATAATTTTTCAAAACCCAGGGCGGCGTTATCGAATATCGATCCCTTGCATTTATCAAAGCAAGGCAATAAGCCGTTTCAACAGGATATTCGGATGCTATTTTTTTAATATCGGCAGCTTTGCAGATAAGACCTTTGAATCTTTTGCTTATGGCGGCTTCGATATTTGTTTTTGTGCGTGAAGCGCTTATAAACTTAAAAAAAGCACTAAACTCGGAACTATCTCTTAAAAGAGCGTTATAAATTTCCTGAAGCTTGGCATCTGTATTGTGGTAAGCTGCCAATTCGTCGTCAAAAAGATTTTTAGACTTGATTGCGTCGTTTAAAGGATTATTGAGATCTTCGCTCTGAAGTTTATCATCCTTAAGCAGGGCGTGATAGGGCTTTGCAGGAAATAAAAGCGGAGACAGATGAAGTGTGTCTATTGCGTTTGAAGCGTTAATGCCGGCATTGTCAAGGATTTCGCGGATATATTTCAGATCATGATTAAGGATATTGTGTCCGCAGATAAATTCATTCCCTTTAAGGAATTTGACGAATTCCTCGCTGCGGCAGGAATGAAAGCATGCGTCGTTTGCCGAAACACCGCCAATATCGAGAATTTTTCCGCTTTGAGCATCTATTTCCGTGTCTATAAAAATAATCTTGCTCATTTAATCACCTGTTACTTATGACAAGGGGACGGGGGTGCTGTCACAGTCCCTCCCATTGCGTCACATTTTGTTATTGTTAGTCTAGCTTAAAAACATTAGTAGGTCAAACTAAAATAGTGGCGTGACAAGGGGACGGGGGTGCTGTCACACAAAAATGATAGAAATTTTCTTTTGCGCTAATTCTGTGCTACTGACTCCGTCCTTGTGCATTAACAATCCTCATTTCATTGCAAAACAGAAACAACCTTGCTTGCAGGAATCCAACCCTCCTTGCCGCTGCTATCTTTCACATAAAGCCACTCAAATACAAGTTCTAACAACGTGAGTATTTGCCCCTTTTTAATGACCAATTCCGTTGGATTATAGTCGCGATTCAAAACGCCATCAATGACAAATGTTTCCGGAATAAACGTGTCATGCCTATCAATAACGCAAGGAAACCAATGCGGCATTTCGTCATCCGTGCAAGCTTTTAGTTCAGAAACTCGTGTTCCTTTTCGAAAAGTAGGGTATTCTTCATCGCCCCATCCATCGTGCTGTTCAAACACTAATAACTTCATAGCCCAAAGTCCTCCTGATTAAAAAACTTACAGCTACGAAGTTTTTAGCATAAAAGAGAGAAGAATACAACTCTTTTCTAAGTGTTGTACTTCTTCCTTATTCATCTCTGTAGTCAGGCGCATTTATACGAGTGCTTATCTTATTTGTTATATTTTCGATGATCCTTATTTCATCAACAAAACAACCGTCAAAATGTTTTGTAAAGCTATGAATCTGCGATGTCCGCATATTTTTTCTGTTTTTCAAAAACTCAGAATGATCCTCAAGTCCTATGATATGATCAGTCTGTCTAATAAAATAATCGATTACAGGTGTTATTGGCTTTAAACTTGTTTTTAATCTGTCATAGAGCTCAGTTGCTGAATGTCTAGTACTGTCGTTCATATATAAAAATTGAACTATGTGGAAACAAGCATATGCTCCATCCCCTGATTTATGCAATTTAGTCAACGCCTCGCTATCATTTAATAGAAAATCCAAATATCCTTCTACCACTTTCGGCATTTCTTTCACTATCCCAGCAAGATATTCCATCAGCAATATATCAATTGCATTTATTGTGTACATATGTACGTCTTTTTGGCTTAACTTAATCTGCAGCTCTTCTATCAGCTTAGCTTTAAGATAGCAGCTTTCATCTCTTAACTTCTCAGGAGACGACGAGAAGAAGATATACTGGTAAAACAGATAAGCAGCGAAGAAGGCATCCTTCTTAATTAATTGAAATCCTGGGATATCGTTGACTGAATGTTCATCTTTCACAAAAAGAATGAGAAAAGTAAAAAGCGATATGACGCTAAACGAAGAACTAATTGCAAATGCTGCTGACTGTATAATAGGATCTGATGATCTGAATAAAATAACGAGAGATATCACGAAGACGAATACCCAGCCATAAATCGTAGCTAAAGGTCCGGCTATCAATATCTTGGCAAATGCTTTTTGCATTTTAAGAAAGTCCTCTTCATTCCTAATCAGGGGCATATCCGGTACGGCAATTCCATCAAGCCCATCAGAAAAAACGAAGCGTAATTTCCACTTTCCATCTATTTTTATGAAAAGAAATATTTGTATCTTAACTGCTCGCAAAGATATTTTATTTCGCAATATGCTTATGACATGCCCCCCTTCATGAACAACTAACGCCAATATGTATACGAAAACAACCAAACCAAACACCGCAACAAGCGGTAACTCTTTGAACTGTTCCGGTATAAAACGCACTAATATGCTGACAAGGAAGTATGCAACTGCACCAATAATGCCCAAAATCACAATATAGACAGTGTAGAACACAACTTTTGATATCACAACAACCCCCCATTGAATGTGTCACTAACCCCGTCCCCTTGTCACATACATAAATGAATCGATTTTGGATTTATCCAGTTCGTTCTCATTTCCATCAAAAGACAGATTGAGCATCGGCAAGCCTGAATCCTTGATACAATCCTGAGATAATATACTAAGAATCGTATCAGTGTTTTCATACATGGAGCAAACCATAATCCTTCCTGCGAAATTAGATGTTTTGCTTAGAGCTTTAGTCATTCTGTAACGGCCGTTTGCCCCGGAATAGAGCCTCGAATGCTCATTGGCTATGGGCACCAGTTTTCGTATATCATCCTCAAAGCTTCCTTCAAAGGAAAAAATCCTGTATATTCTTCCCATGTTATCAGCCATTTGCTCTAAGGCTCTCGTCGCTGCTATATCCCTCAGATTCTTTTTCCGTGACAAAGAATCTCTCCAAATAAACCACATGTATTCGCTTAGCGGTGCATACTTTAGCCTTACTCCGTCATTCTCCAGCCTTTTGAATGTATTATTGTTCATAAAATCATTAAAAAGAGTGAACGGGTCTCCCCCTATAAAAATGCATTTTTGTGCCCTTAAGCCATTTGTTTCCCGATGAACCTCGGCTGCGACAGCTTCAAGCGCTTCGATAGATAACTCGCCCTTGCTAATCTGCACCTGCAACTTGGCCAGATAGTGATCTCTTCGTCCTCTCGGTGCAAGATTTATTATATCACCGCCCAGTAAAATCAGGAATATTTCATTTATGTTTTTGGCATCCTTTATAAAATCCTCTATGAAAGGCGCGATAATTTCAGCTCTACTACAGCCTGAGTTATCTAATTTATCCCGTATAAGCCTACTGTATTGCCCGTCAGTTTCAGAACCCTCATTGGCAGGCAATATAAAGGCAAAATCCTTCTTCTCTTTTGAAAACTCCTCTGCCGCAGCCATTACATCACCCACTAGAGCTGTAAATGAAAAATACTCCTTTGACAATACGTGCCCCCTGCCGACAGCAAGAGTAGTTTCAGATGTTTTAGGAAGAACATCTACCTTAAATCCTCTTGCCGCTAAAGCCGAAGCAGCTAATTGAGAATACGGGTATAGGTACGGAATAAACAGCTGCGTTGACTTGTCGATCTTGTCTAAAGAGGTCTTTATATTAATTTTTCCGTGCTCAACGCTTGCAGAACAGCTTTTTAAGCTGATCTCATCACCTTTCCCGAGCGTTTCTGATTTTAAGCTATTAATAAAGGCTTCCACCCTTGTTTGCACACCAACACTTGAAAAATGCTCATCAACTTCAATATGCAAATATGGCTTGCCCTTCATCTCCTCCTTGAAGAAATGAGAGAGCATGGTATCGGGTCCGCAACCGTGGCTTGTTATGTATACCGCATATAGTTTAGGATGCCGCCTTATTATTTGAGCTCCCGAAAGTATGTGTTGCCCAAAAGGCCAGTACATATTGGGGTGCTCCGCAGATGTGTCATGTTCATGCGCGGGAAGGTTAGACAAGGTTAGCACTTTATAACCTAAATCCTTAAGCTTTTCAGGTATGCCCATATTCAAAATAGGATCCGTTATCCCATAGGCTCTGGTTACTATTACAAGCACCTTCTCTTCCTTATCTAACCCACTCAGCATCTCTTCTCCCAGTTTTTTAAGCTTTTCTTCAAACTCCTTGAAGTGCTTCATACCCTTAACCAAGGCAAGCGCAGTGGTGATCTTGTTCCTGCCCAACCTATGCCCAAGCTTCAAAAGGGTCTTCATCATGTACTTTTTACCCGCCTCAAAGGAAAGCTCGGGGGATAAAAGGTCTATCCCCCTTTCTTTAAGACGCATTGTTTTGTCTATGAGCTTAGGAAGGCTTTGCATGTAGACACAGCCGTAGTTTTGCCTTGTCCGTGACACTGGATGAGCCATTGTATAAAGACTGGGAAGAAATATAAAGTCAACCTTCTTCTCTATAAGCTGAGCCACATGACCGTTTACGAGCTTGATCGGAAGACAGGTTTCCTCCATGGAATATTCCTGGCTTAACTCTACAGTCCTAGCGTTGCTGTTCTCCGATAGCAACACATTAAAGCCTAATTCTTTGAAAAACTTGTTAAACAGAGGAAATAGCTTATGCAGAAACAAAACTCTTGGAATGCCAACCGTCTTTTTATCAAAAGCTGGGATCTCTTCATAACCTTCCAAATAATAGCCTTCAATTTTCTCGAATATCTTAGACGCTTTTCTCTTTTGGGGGACTTTAACCGGATCAATATCTGTTTCAGCTTTACTCCTTTCAGACCTGAATCCTTTGAATTTCGTCTGCACTGCCCCTATCCCTTCTTTAGCCAAAATAGCTGCACCTAAAGCTCCGGTTACGCTAAAATACTCCGGCACAATGATTTTCTTGCCTGTCAGTGCTCTGAATGCGTTTACCACTGCGGAATTATGGGCTACTCCCCCTTGAAAGAAGACTTTACTTCCTATCCGCTTATTTCCGACTACCTTGTTTAGATAATTTCTTGCGACCGAATAGCACAAGCCTGCTGAAATATCAGCAATCTTGGCTCCTTTGCTTAAATTTGAGGCAATATTCGTCTCTATAAACACAGTGCATCTATCGCCCAAATCTATAGGATTATTAGCGCTTAAAGCCTGTCGTTCAAATTCATCCATAGATAAATTCAGCTTTTTAGCCTGGTCCTCTAAAAACGATCCGGTACCCGCCGCACAGATCTTGTTCATTTCAAAATCAACTACAGTGCCTTTTTCAATCCTGATAAATTTAGAGTCCTGACCGCCTATTTCAATTACGGTATCAATATCCGGGTCAAAACGTGCCGCTGCCTTAGCCTGTGCTGTTATTTCATCAACTATGATATCCACTCCGGCAAATTCTCCCGCAAGGTATCTTCCTGAGCCGGTTGCGCCTACGCCCAAAATCTTTATTCCTCCCGGAAAGTTTTGCTCAACTTCTATTAAGCTTCTTTTAACGGCATAGACGGGATCGCCGAGTGTACGAAAGTATGTGAAATCCAATACATTATTTTCATTATCTATCAATACAATATTAGTACTGGTTGAGCCTACATCAATTCCAAGATACCCTACGGTCTCTTTCGCATAAGTTTTTTTGCGGCTATGCTTATTAAGGCTGCTATCAAGCCCAAAGCCTGACAGCTGAAGCAAATGGGAAGTATTCTCCGTGCAATTTTCGCCCTCATCACCTGCTACCGATTCGAGCAGTTCATTTATATCAAAGTCCGATCCGGCTCTCATTCCCATTATAGCTGCTCCAAGAGCTAAGATGCTTCCGCAGCTTTTAGTGGTTATAATTTCCTCGTCCGTGAGCTTTAAGACATCTTTAAGAGCTCTAATAACAGCCTTGTTCTTAACAACACCTCCTGATAGCAGCACAGGAGCCTTGATGGGACTTTTCTTTATCACATTGGCACGATAGTTTCTAACCAGAGCATAAGTTAAGCCCAGCAAAATTTCATTGGAAGCCACACCTTCCTGCTGATGATGTATGATATCTGTTTTTGCAAATACGCTGCAGCGCCCCGCTATCGAAGGAATAAAGGCAGCCTTTTCAGCATGCTTTGCATAATCCTCAATATTAATATTCAGCCTTGAAGCCTGCTCTTCCAAAAAAGAGCCGGTACCGGCTGAGCAATTGGAGTTGATGGATATGCTTATTGCTGAGCCTTCATTAATATTGGTTATGAATTTCGAGCTTTGACCGCCGATTTCGATAATAGAGCTCACTGCTTTATTGAGAACCTTAGCGCCCTCTGTCAGAGCAGTCACCTCATTTATTACTCTTACACCCTGCTTAAAACTCAAAAATTTACTGCCTTGACCTGTGGCTCCGGCAGTGAGAATTCTATCGCTGTATTTGTCCGCAAGATTCTTTAACTTATCATGTAATATTTCATTTGCTTTTCCTCTATGGAATATATAGCTTTCTTCTATCATTTCATACTTTTCGTTTATCAAAACAGTTTTAAGCGAAGAGTAACCTATATCAATGCCTAAGTTGTACAATGCAAACCTCCCTAAAAAATATAATCACGATTTTGATTCAAACCCGCTTTCCACGGTGGAATCAATCACAATCAGACATCTATCTGACTATGATAATCATTTTCATTATAATTGTAAATATATATTTTGAAACAGTAAAAAAAAGCAGCCCCGGGATAGAATCACCCGGAAGCTGCCATATTAAGCTTCAAAACGTTTAGGGCTTAAAGACCACGATAAGCAGCATTTTGAAATTTTCCTTAGCCAATAGCGCATGAGGTACGCCTGCAGGCATAACTATCGTCTGTCCTTTCTTTACACAAAACGTCTCGTCTCCAACTGTAATCTCAGCTTCTCCATCAAGAAGATACACCATCGCATCGCCGCTCGATGAGTGGGAGCTGATTTCTTCTCCCTTGCTGAAGGCAAATAATG
>Ga0209616_1000463_pt1 | contig 11164 bp, 8 predicted proteins | sample FlocCalmetaG_FD_184153 | JGI IMG/M metagenome (GOLD analysis project Ga0209616, IMG submission 184153) | Freshwater bacterial and archeal communities from Indian Creek, Illinois, USA - Floc-Cal metaG (SPAdes) (version 2) | ecosystem: Environmental > Aquatic > Freshwater > Unclassified ...
ATATTACAAAAAGTTTTTGATGTGATAAACGATCGAAAGGTAAATCCTAAATCCGGCTCATATACATGCTCGTTATTTGAAAGAGGAATTGACGTAATTTTGAAAAAAGTGGGGGAGGAATCATCCGAAGTTATAATAGCGGCTAAAAACAAGAATAAAGCTGAAGTGATTTACGAAGCTTGCGATCTTTTGTACCATCTTTTGGTTTTGCTTTCCGAGATGGACATATCGCTTGATGACATATACTGCCAACTCAATGAGCGAAGATAATATTTCCGGAGCCAGGAACATTGGATTGGTTTAAAGTATATGATATATTATGTTTCAATTTATAAGAAGCAAACAGAATTAATGGAATAGGGATTTTAAATTTAAAAAGTGCAGATAAAATAAAAAACGTGCCGTTTGCACGTTTTTTGCGGTTTATCGTATTTTATAGAGCTCTTTTTACCTTTCCCGAGCGGATGCAACGGGTACAAACATTTATTGTTTTTGGGGTTCCATTTATTATTGACTTAACTCTTTTGATGTTAGGAGCCCAAGTTCGATTCGTCTTTCGGTTTGAATGACTCACGTTTCTTCCGAATGCCAAAGCTTTACTGCATATATCACAAATTCTTGCCACTAAAAACACCTCCCTCTTGGCTATGAAGAACAAGATAAAACTCAAATTAGTCTAACATCAGAACATATATTTGGCAAGCAAAAAATGACGTCTTGAAAAAATCATTTGAGCGTGGTAGACTTCTTATGCTGAATGGTGCTTCCAATATTATCTATTATGGAAACCTTTAGAATACCATTAAAAAGAGATTTGAGGGAATATGGTGATTGAAAATAAATTTCAACGTTTAAAAGAAATGATTAAAGACATGGGTAGTCTTGCCGTCGCTTTTTCGGGAGGTGTTGACAGTACATTTCTTGTAAAGGTTGCTCATGATATACTTGGAGATAAATGCATTGCGGTAACAGCCAAATCTTCGACATATCCCTTAAGAGAGTTCAATGAGGCGTCTGAATTTGCGCGTCGGGAAGGCATAACGCATATCATTGTTGATTCGGAAGAGCTTGATATTGAAGGTTTTGCTCAAAATCCTACTAACAGGTGTTATTTTTGCAAAAATGAACTATTCTCTAAGATTTGGGATGTGGCTTGTGAAAGAAACATCAAAAATGTCGCCGATGGTTCAAATATTGATGATTTAGGGGATTTTCGTCCCGGGATGGACGCCGCGAGGGATATGAAGGTAGTGAGTCCGCTTAAGGAATCTGGATTGACAAAAGATGAGATCAGAAAACTATCTAAAGACCTGAATCTTCCGACATGGGACAAGCCTGCGTTCGCATGCCTTTCTTCACGGTTTCCGTATGGCAATATGATCACTCGCGAAAAACTTCAAATGATTGAGAAGGCTGAGGAATTCCTGCGCGACATGGGATTTAGGCAAATAAGAGTTAGGCATCATGAAAATATAGCACGAATCGAAGTAGGAGCGGATGAACTGAGTTTAATGTTTGAAACTGAGAAAATGAGAACAATTGCTTTATATGTTAAGGGACTTGGTTTTGCTTACGTAGCATTGGATATGCAAGGATACAGAACAGGAAGCATGAATGAGGTAATAAATACATGACAAGGGCATTCATGACAAGGGGACAGCATGACAAGGGGACGGGGTTATTGACACATACGTGTGTCAATAACCCCGTCCCCTTGTCATGCTGTCCCCTTGTCATGTCCTTCAAATAGTCATTGATTTTATGGTTTAATTTTACTATAATCCAATTAATTTAAATTCTGAACACTTAGTTCTTGCGGTTGCATAAACACTAAATGGTTTTTACGCATGTGTTGCCGCAGCACTACATCTTAGCTATGAACACATATTTCAATCAGGGAGGTTTATTAATGTTTAAAAAGTATGTAATAGGAGTAGATTTTGGAACGCTCTCGGGACGATCTGTGCTGGTCGAAGTGGACACCGGATATGAAGTAGCATCGGCGGTAAAAGAATATACTCACGCAGTAATCGATACATACCTTCCGGATGGTACTACAGAGCTTGGCAACGACTGGGCTTTACAACATCCCAATGATTGGCTGGAAGTATTTGCCGAAACAATTCCGGCAGTCATAAAAAAAGCTGAATTACGTGCTTGTGATGTGATAGGCATAGGCGTTGACTTCACAGCATGTACTATAATGCCTGTCTATAAAGATGGGACGCCTTTGTGCATGACTGAGAAATTTAAATCAAATCCCCACGCATGGCCAAAACTCTGGAAACATCATGCCGCTCAAGAGGAAGCAAACAGGCTTAACACAATTGCGCTTGAAAGAGGAGAGAAATTCGTCAACAGATATGGCGGAAAGCAGTCCTCCGAGTGGGAGGTCGCGAAAGTGATGCAAATGGTAAATGAAGCTCCTGAAATATACGATGAAATGGATCGCTTCATCGAAGCAACTGATTGGGTTACATGGCAGCTTACCGGAATAGAAAAAAGACAAATTTGCACTGCAGGCTACAAGGGTATATGGCATAAACGCGAAGGATATCCTTCTAAAGATTTTTTTAAGGCACTTCATCCGAAATTAGAGAATTATGTTGAGGATAAATTATCTTCAGAGCTTCTGCCGCTTGGGGCAAAAGCGGGAGAGATCTCGGAAAAAGTTTCAAAGCTTACCGGACTTGAGCCCGGTACTCCTGTTTGTGCCGGGAATGTGGATGCGCATGTCTCGATTCCTGCTGTTGGAATAACGGAACCGGGCAAGATATTGCTGATAATGGGTACGTCGACTTGTGATATCCTTTTAGGTACCGAAGAAAAAATGGTTCCCGGAATGTGCGGTGTGGTAGAGGATGGGGCAATGCCGGGATATTTTGCATACGAAGCGGGACAATCCTGTGTTGGAGATCACTTCAACTGGTTTGTAAAAAATTGTGTACCGACATTGTATGAAAATGAGGCGAATGATCGAGATATTGACATTTTTAAGCTGCTTGAAGAAAAAGCTGCTAAGCTTAAGATAGGAGAAAGTGGTCTTTTAGCGCTTGACTGGTGGAATGGAAACCGCTCGGTATTGGTTGATGTTGATTTAACCGGGTTAATCATTGGCTGCACGCTTTCAACAAAACCGGAGGAAATTTATCGGGCATTGATAGAAGCAACCGCCTTTGGGCAGAAGATGATTATTGAAACTTTTGAAAATAGCGGAGTGCCTATACACGAAGTTTATGCTTGCGGAGGAATCGCATCAAAAAATGATTTTATGATGCAGATATACGCCGATGTGTTGAATAAAGATATTAAAATCGCCGCATCCAATCAAACTCCTGCTTTGGGGGCAGCCATTTTTGCTGCGGTAGCCGCTGGAGAAAAAAGAGGTGGATACGAAAGCGTGTATGATGCGGCAAAAGCGATGGGCAAGGTGAAGGATAAGATTTTTAAGCCAATCAAACCAAACGTCGAAGCCTATAACAAGCTTTATGCCGAGTACAGTATACTTCACGATTTCTTCGGCCGAGGCGGAAACGACGTTATGAAAAGATTGAAAAAGATTAAGGAAGATGCTTACAATGCTTAATGATTTAAAATTAGAGGTTTTAAAAGCCAACTTCGAATTGCCTTTGCGCGGTTTAGTCACATATACATGGGGGAATGTCAGCGGGGTAGACAGAAACAAAGGACTTTTTGTAATAAAGCCAAGCGGAGTGCCGTATGACGAACTAAAGCTTGAGCACTTGGTCGTGCTAGACTTTGAAGGGAAGAGAGTAGAGGGGAATTTGAATCCTTCGTCCGATATGCCGACACATCTTGTACTCTACAAAAACTTTCCGGAAATCGGAGGAGTTGTACACACTCATTCAAGATGGGCTACAGCGTGGTCGCAGGCAGGAAAGTCCATTCCCGCTTTTGGGACAACACATGCGGATTATTTCTACGGTGACATTCCTTGCACAAGAAAGTTCAAGATAGAAGAAATCGAATCAGAATATGAAAAACATACTGGAGATGTGATAGTGGAAGCTTTCAACGGAATAAATCCGATATTTATGCCCGCAGTTTTAGTTAACAATCATGGGCCCTTCAGCTGGGGGAAAACCCCGGCTGAAGCGGTGCATAATTCGGTAGTTTTGGAAGAGCTGGCGATGATGGCTTATTACTCATTATCTTTATCGCCTGATTTAAAGCAAATCGATCAAGTACTCCTTGATAAGCACTTTTTAAGAAAGCATGGCAAGAATGCTTATTACGGACAAAAATGATCAACAGATCTGTCCCCGTAAGAGATCTGTCCCATCGATAGAACCGTCCCCATTATTAGGAGGAATAGAATGGAATTTTCTACTAAATTGATTCATACCGGCTATCATAAGGATAAAGCCACGGGTGCGCTTGGCGTTCCTATATATCAGGTATCTACTTTTGATCAGGAGGAGCTTGGAAAACACAAGGAGTATGAATATGCCCGCTCCGGCAATCCTACACGCAAAGCGCTTGAACACTCGATTGCACTTCTTGAAAATGGTACACATGCTTTTGCTTTTTCTTCAGGCATGGCCGCGATATCCTCTACATTTTGCCTTTTTGGCGCAGGCGACCACATCATCGTATGCGAGGACGTATATGGCGGCACATACAGGGTTTTAACCAAACTATTCAGCAAATTCGGATTTGAGGCTAGCTTTGTGGACACAACGGACACAAGCAACATAACAAAGGAAATTAAAAGCAACACCAAGGCGATCTATCTTGAAACACCTTCCAATCCTCTTCTTAAAATAACTGATTTACGAGAAGCTTTTGCCATCGCCAAAGAACGCAGTCTTATTTCGATTGTAGATAACACCTTTATGACTCCCTATCTTCAAAGACCGCTTGATCTAGGAGCGGATATCGTACTTCATAGCGCGACTAAATTTTTAGGCGGACATAGCGATCTCATCGCGGGAGCCGCTGTTACCCGAAATGAAAGTATTGCTAAAAGATTAGGATTTGTTCAGAACGCATTTGGCGCGATATTGGGTCCGCAAGATTGTTATCTTCTGATAAGAGGAATAAAAACATTGAAAGTAAGGATGGATTACTATGAGCAATCCGCGTTGACGATCGCACAATATCTAAGCTCTCAAGAATCAGTGAAGAAAGTATATTACCCAGGGCTTGAAACGCATGTCGGAAGAGATATCCATTCAGAACAGGCTCAAGGCAACGGAGCTGTTGTTTCTTTTGAGCTATATGATGCAGATAGTGTCGAAAGATTTGTAAAAAAAATAAAACTGGCGGCATTTGCGGTCAGTTTAGGAGGGGTTGAGAGCATACTCTCATATCCGTTCACGATGTCTCATGCCTCGATGCCTGAGTTTCACAGACGTAAACTCGGGATTTCAGATACTCTTCTGCGGCTCTCTGTAGGACTTGAGAACACACAAGACCTAATAGCTGACTTAGATCAGGCTTTAGAAAATTAATTCATGCAAAAATTGCCCAAAATAATACTTGATTTTGTCTTGCATTGCGTAGTATCATATCCCCTATATGTGCACAAGTTGTGCTCAATGGAAGGGGATAATTGATGCATCCATTCAATGAATACGTTAATCCATATTTAGGCAAATTATTGACTTCTATAAAGATGGATAAGCAATTTGTCCGAGGTGAAGGATGTTATTTATTTGATAATACCGGAAATAGATACCTTGACTGCATTGCCGCGTATGGTGCGCTTCCGTTTGGCTACAATCCCAAAGCAATATGGGATGTTATAAATGATTTTCAACGATCAATGGAACCTTCATTCGTCCAGCCTTCGGCTCTTGAAGCAGCAGGATATCTGGCTAAATTGCTTATAAAAATCGCTCCCGCCGGTTTGCGCTATGTAACTTTTACAAACAGCGGGGCGGAAGCCGTCGAGGCTGCCGTTAAGCTTTGCCGTTCGGCAACGGGAAGACGCGGAATTTTATCAACTATAAAAGGTTTTCACGGAAAGACATTAGGAGCGCTGTCCGCTACCGGAAATTCTTCTTATCAGACTGTGTTCGGAGCTCCTGTTGAGGGATTTGCGCATATCCCTTTTGGGGATGCTGACGCTTTAGAACAGGAACTTAAAAATAAAAAAGACTTTTATGCCGCTTTTTTTGTTGAGCCAATACAGGGCGAGGGAGGTATTGTAGAACCTCCTAAGGGATATTTAAAAAATGTCAGCGAAATTTGCTCAAGGTGCGGAGTAAGGCTTGTAATCGATGAAATTCAGACAGGACTTGGAAGAACGGGCAAGATGTTCGCTTGCGAGGAAGAAAATATAACTCCGGATGTTTTACTCATTGCAAAAGCATTAGGGGGAGGAATTATCCCGATAGGGGCATGTTTAAGTAATGAGAAAACATATAATGAGGATTTCGCGATGAAGCATTCCTCAACATTTGCCGGCAATTCATTGGCATGCAGAATAGGTCTTGAAGTGCTTGAACTGCTTCTAGTCGATAATGGAAAGATAATGTCACAAGTTATTGAAAATGGGAATATTTTGAAAAACCGCCTCACGGTTTTAAAGGAACAATATCCTGACATTATTAAATCCGTAAGAGGCCGAGGCTTTATGCTGGGAATAGAATTTAAAGCCGACAAAAGTGTTTTCCCTGGTAGCCTTTTAGGTATTATGGGAGAACAGGAGCTTTTCACACCCGCTGTTTCAAGTTATTTGTTAAATGTTGAGAATCTAAGGGTTGCTCCAACACTGAACGGAAACGATGTCATAAGAATTGAGCCACCGCTTGTCATGTCGCTTGAACAATGCCATGACGCTGCTGACAAAATCGGAAATGTGCTTAATGTTCTAAAAAAAGGCAGTACATCAAGATTTTTATCCTATCTTATCGATACGCAACGAGATATTAATTATAGTGATGTAAAGCTTAAGACGGTGTCGCGAAGCTCTAACGGAGCAAGTCATGACCATGGAAGATTTGCCTTTCTTGTACATCCTTTGAATCTTAAAAACTATTGCGAGTTTGATGAAAGCCTGTATGATCTTGATGAAATCGAATTGGCTCAGCTTACCGATAAATTCAGCGATATTACCAGACCTTTCGTGATATCGGGTGCTGATATTATTTCAAAATGCGGGTCGAAAGCTTATGGTGAATTCATAGCTATTCCCCGAACCGCCGAGCAGCTGTCGGAATTGCCGAGGGAACAGGCATTGTCTGAGTTAAAATATGCGCTTGATTTGGCAAAAGACAGAGGAGCAAAAATTGTCGGCTTGGGTGCATACACATCTGTTGTTTCAATGGGTGGCCTTCATCTGAAAGATGAAGGAATCGCTCTTACCACAGGTAACAGCTATACAGTCATTTCTGCTGTGGACGCCATAAATATGGCTGCCGAAAGTATAAATATTGACCTTTGTGACGCAACGGTTGCCGTCGTAGGAGCTTCCGGCTCAATTGGGAAAGGCGTCGCAGTGATGATGGCTGAAAAAGTATCGAAGCTCATTTTAATCGGAAACTCGAAAAACCCTAGAATAGCTAAGGATCGGCTGTTGATAACGGCAGCGGAGATTATTAAGCATGTAATTGCTTTGATGAGGGAAGGCAGAGTACTTTTGCCTGGAAGCCTAGCTGAAAAAATAGCTGTCTTTTTACCTGTTTCTGAGCATGAGTCATCATTTAATGATTATTTGAAATCAGCTCAGAAATTCTGTGATGAAAACTCGTCTATACTGCTATCAACGTCAATAAATGAAGATTTACGCAAAGCCGATGTGGTGGTATGTGCGACAAGCAGCACCAACAATCTTTTAACGGTGGATAATCTTGGCAGAGGGGCTGTGGTGTGTGATATTTCAAGGCCTAAGAACATAGATCGTGATGTAGAATTTAAAAGGCCGGACGTATTAGCGCTTGATGGAGGAGTAATAAAGGTTCCCGGTTTGCCTTACTTAGGTTGGAATTTTGGTCTTGATGAAGGGCAAGCCTATGCATGCATGGCTGAAACTATGATGCTGGCTTTAGAGCAGCATTATGAACATACAAGCATTGGTTCTTCAGGTGTGACAATTGATAGTGTGCTTTTTCTTAAAAATCTTGCGATAAAGCATGGATTTGAACTGACCGGGCTTAGATCCTTTGATGAACCTTTGGATATGAGCAGACTGGAAACGGTAAAAGCGGCGAGATATAACTCATGCTTTACGTTGCGATATTAAGTCGATAAGCCAATCTTTATCGCGAAATGTGCAATCAACCTCGAATGATTCACAAAATCCCGATTTTATAAATTCTTTGATTGCGTTTAAATCTAATTCGTACCCTAATAAGCGAGAGAGTGAAGTAATACCCTTATCTTTTATCCCGCATGGCACTATCAATCCGAAATGATCAAGATTAGTGTTTACGTTAAAGGCAAATCCATGCATTGTTACATATCGCTTAACGGATAAACCAATTGCCAGAATTTTTTCGCTATTTACCCATACTCCGGTATGTTTTGGATCAATTGACGCGGCTATATTGAAATTCGACTTAAGTAATCGCACAAATATATGTTCAAGCTTACGGACAAATTGCCTTATATCTTTTCTGTAATTATTGAGGTCGAATATAGTGTAGCCTATAATCTGCCCGGGGCCATGATAAGTAACATCACCGCCGCGATCCGTGTCAAATGTCTTTATGCCAGCCATATCAAGTTGATATTTTGTCGCGAGTATATTCTTCTCATTTGCCCTTCTGCCTAAGGTGATGAGCGGAGGGTGTTCAAGCAGCAGAAGAATGTCATTTACTAATTTTGCCTGGTTTAGTTTTACGAGTTCCATTTGCAGTTCTAAAGCTTCGTCATAATCAGTCAAACCAAGTTTTATAACTTCAATGTTCATGCATGGCCTCCATTAGCTTTATAAAATGGATTATACCATTTGCTTATTGCATATTAAAGTAGATTGGATTACAATCGTAATAATCAAAAGCAGTTAGCTACTTTAAGGAGAGGGGGCCAAATAGAGATGGCTGTTAAAAAAACAAATTCACTTGGGGAAATCGTTATATCTGAAGACGTAATTGCGACTTTGGCGGGAATCTCAGCCATAGAGTGCTACGGGATAGTAGGTATGGCTTCAAAGCGCGCCACTGATGGATTAGTTGAACTTTTAGGTTATGATAATTTGTCAAAAGGCGTTAAGGTTTTTACTCAGGATAACGGAGTAGTAATTAACCTTTACATTATAGTTGAGTATGGCATTTCAATTGCAGCTGTCGGCAAAAATGTAATTGAAACAGTTAAATATAATGTTGAAAATATTATCGGAATAATTGTCAAAAAAGTTGATATAACAGTAGAGGGGATCAGAGTTTAAGTTTAGACTCTGTTTGTGGGAGGTAACTAAAGGATGAGGCTTGAATTAATAGATGGAAACAAGCTAAAGGAGATGTTCTATGCTTCGGCTCAGATGCTTGAAAAGAATAAGCAGAAAGTCAATTCGCTGAATGTGTTCCCGGTACCCGATGGTGATACCGGTACTAATATGTGTTTAACTATGATGTCAGCTATTAAGGAAGTAAAAACCCTTGCTAACGGCAATGTAACACAGGTTGCCGATGCAGTGTCTAGGGGCTCCCTTAAAGGAGCAAGAGGTAATTCGGGCGTGATATTATCCCAGCTCTTCAGAGGGTTTGCAAAAGGGTTGAAAGGGGAGCAAGTTATAAATACCCGAAAATATGCTGAAGCTTTAAAAGCCGGAGCAGACACTTCTTACAAAGCCGTAATGAAGCCTGTCGAGGGAACGATGCTCACGGTTGCAAGAATTACCGCTGAAGAAGCGGAAAAAATTGCGCAAGGTTGCTCGGATTTTAATGTGTTCTTCAAAGAGATAATCAAAATTGCGAAAAGGGTGCTAGATAAAACTCCTGATATGCTTGCAGTCTTAAAACAGGCAGGCGTCGTCGATGCCGGCGGAATGGGACTTCTTTTTATAATGCTTGGGGCTTCCAATGCCCTGAAGGAAGATTTTGATCAGGATTTAGACCTTCCCTTAACGGAAGATGAAATTATCGCAACTTCAGAACTGGACTTCTCTCAGGAAGGCCTTGGGGAGATTGGAGAAGGCTATTGCACAGAATTTTTAATTCCTTAACGGAAGATGAAATTATCGCAACTTCAGAACTGGACTTCTCTCAGGAAGGCCTTGGGGAGATTGGAGAAGGCTATTGCACAGAATTTTTAATTAAAAATATCTTTTCACACATAAGAGAGGAGGATTTGCCTAAATTACAGGAAAAGCTAGAAAAACTCGGAGATTCTCTTGTGCTTGTGAACGATGATGATATGATTAAGGTGCATATCCATACAAACGCACCTGGTAAGATATTGCAATTAGCTTTAAGATATGGGGAGTTATCGGGAATAAAAATTGACAATATGCGTGAACAACATAGGCATTTAAGCGGATCAGAGTTGCCAGAGGAAGTGAAAAAGCCGAAAAAACCATACGGGGTAGTTTCTGTAGCGTCTGGTGAAGGTATCGTTTCGATTTTTAAGGACATGGGCGTTGATCAGATCGTTGAGGGCGGACAGACGATGAATCCCAGCATAGAGGATATAATGAGAGCGGTTGATGCAATTGATGCGGACGAAGTTTTCATTCTACCAAATAACAGCAATATAATTATGTCGGCGACGCAGGTCAAGCAATTGAGTAGAAGTAAAATCAATGTAATACCCAGCAAGTCAATACCACAGGGAATATCAGCGATGGTTGCCTTCAATCCGGGAACGGATTTAAAAACTAATGCTGACAAGATGTTCTCGGCGATTGGATCTGTAAAAACAGGACTGATAACTTTTGCTGTCAGGGATTCAAGTATTAATGGCATATCAATAAAAAATGGGGACATTTTAGGTATTTTGGAATCTGAGATCGAGGCAGCGGGTGCTGATGTTTCGCAAGTAACCAAAGATCTTATCGATAAAATGGTAATAGCTGAAAGCAGTGTTATTTCTCTATATTATGGACAACAAGTAAAAGAGAATGATGCGGATGAAATAGCGGAGTATATAGAAACAAATTACCCTAATTTGGAAGTTGAACTGTATCACGGCGGACAGCCGTTATACTATTATATTATTTCTTTGGAATGAAACTGAAGCTTTATTCTTCGGTTTTATT
>Ga0209616_1000464_pt1 | contig 11160 bp, 9 predicted proteins | sample FlocCalmetaG_FD_184153 | JGI IMG/M metagenome (GOLD analysis project Ga0209616, IMG submission 184153) | Freshwater bacterial and archeal communities from Indian Creek, Illinois, USA - Floc-Cal metaG (SPAdes) (version 2) | ecosystem: Environmental > Aquatic > Freshwater > Unclassified ...
CATGTTTATTGAAGTCCCTGTCCCCTTGTCTTTGCTTAGGATAGATAAAGAAATCAAAAAAAATCACCAACGAGGCAAAGGAGGTATTTATATGGCGGAATTGAAGACCAAGCAGCACGATGCAGATGTTTTTGAATTTATTAAGACCTTTGCAAATTCAGAGCAAAAGCGTGAGGACAGTATTGAACTAGTGAAGCTTATGCAGGAGTTTACAGGATATCCTCCAAAGATGTGGGGTCCTTCGATGATTGGGTTCGGCAGCTATCATTATAAATCGGATCGGAGCAGGCAAGAAGGGGATTGGCCATTGGTTGGGTTTTCGCCACGGAAAGCAGCGATTTCTCTTTATGTGTATTCAGGCAACTCGGTTCATGCGGATTTGCTTGATGGCTTGGGTAAGTACAAAATCGGGAAAGCCTGTATCTACATTAAGAAACTCTCGGATATAGACTTGGTGGTTTTGAAAAGACTGATGCGCGCTACTATTGATTTTTTAGAAGATACATATGGTCGCACCAGCCAAGGGGACAGGGACTTGTCTGGTCTAAGTGAAATATGATCTAATCTCTCACAGAGGATGGCAATAGACAAGGGGACGGTTCTGTTGTCTTGACAAGATCGCTTCATAAAGCGCTCCAACAAAAACTTCTGGCAACGGCCGGTATTAAGAATTCCTGTGATGAACTTGGTATGGAAAAAGAAGACTTTGCTATGAAAAGCAGGCCATTCAGATTGAGGAAGCTTCTCGTCAGGACATATAGGTCCGAATCGATGAACTTACTGCTTTTCTAGAAGATCTGCCTAGAGAGCTTGCCAAATATGATGAGCAATTTGTAAGGACGCTCATAGAGCAGACAACCGTTCACATTGACCATTCTTTGTAGAATTTAGGTCCGGAATCGAAATCCAGATTAATGCATGAAACAAATAATTATACATATTAGAAAATGAGAAGTAGACGCAGATCTGGGAGGGTTGTTTTGACTTGACAACAGTGATGTACATTGGTAAAATTAAACATAGTTTTTTGACAGATGGATAATAATATAACGAAAAGTGAAGAAGCCGAAGATGTAGTGAAGGTTATGAGACGAAATATATTAAGAAGAACTTATTATTCTGATAAAAATACAAAAGAGTGGATCATTTAAGAAGCGCAACAAACCGTAGACGTAGATACGACAATAAAACTTTTCGAAAAAAACCGTTAGATTATCGGTAGGGACAGACGCAGAAAATACGAGATAAGCGGCAGTGTTGATAAAAGAGCTCAGAGCGAAAATCAACCTGTCAGTCAGGAAGATCGCTGTTATTGCAGGCTTGAACAGGGATAAGGTGCATAAAACCTTGAAAGTCAGACAGAAGAACCGTCCCTTAGTCTCTACCTTGGTCTAATTTAAATCCGCCAAATCCAAAGAGAAAGGGTGTGGAATTTATTGAATGTTTTAAGTGGAAAGTTTAAGGATGTCTTTTTTGCCGTATTGCCTGTTACACTGATTGTTATTATTTTAAATTTCACATTAGTACCAATTGAAGGTTATTTAGTGTGGAAGTTTCTAATCGGTTCTTGTTTTATTGTAATTGGTCTAACATTTTTCTTGATTGGTGTAGATTTAGGTGTAACACCACTAGGGGTGTTACTAGGTCCAGTAATTACAAAAAGAAATAAGCTATGGATTGTTGTAGTAGCGGCATTTGTCTTGGGGTTTATAATATCGATGGCAGAACCGGGTCTTTTAATTCTTGCAGATCAAATTGATGAAATAACGATGGGAGAGATTTCGAGTATTACTATACTTACTGTTGTCTCATTGGGTATTGCGATTTTAATGGTTTTAGGTTTTATAAGAATACTTTACAATCTTCCTTTATTTATCATTTTAAATATTGCATATGGCATTGTTTTAATCTTAAGTTTATTTACATCACCAGAGTTTTTAGCAATTGCCTTTGATGCATCAGGAGCGACTACAGGCGTTTTGGCAGTTCCTTTTATTTTATCGCTTTCCCTTGGTATTACTTCTGCAAAAAAAGACAGTAAGGCTTCCGAAAAAGATAGTTTTGGATTGGTTTCAATCGTATCAGTAGGTGCAATAATAGCTATTATGCTTTTGAATATTGCAACTAAGACAAAAGAATATTCAGGAGTTTTAGAAAATGAAAAAACAGAATCCCTATCAATAGGGATGACATTTATGAATAATTTACCAAGCGCATTGAGAGATAGTGTGATTGCTTTTTTACCTTTGATTCTTATTTTTGTCTTCGTATGCGTGTTTTCATCTTCTTCAAGCATATCAGAAATCCGGCGAATGATATTTGGATTTTTGTATGCAATAATTGGCATAAGCGTTTTTTTTGTTGGTGTGAATACAGGGTTTATGGAAGTCGGTATTAATATCGGGAGTTACTTGGTTACACTCGATTCATCTAATTACCTGATCATAGTAGGCTTTGTGCTTGGCGTTGTTACTATTTTGGCTGAGCCGGCTGTTTACGTATTAACTCATCAAATAGAAGAGGTGACAGCAGGTTATGTGAAAAGGCGTTCTGTATTGATTGCATTATCATTAGGGGTGGGACTAGCTGTTGCACTTTCAATGTTAAGAATAGTTGTTACTGAAATTCAATTATGGCACTATTTACTGCCTGGATATTTAACTGCATTAGGGTTAACCTTAATTGTTCCGAAATTGTTTGTAGGGATTGCATTCGATGCAGGTGGAGTTGTTACTGGTCCTATGACAGCTACATTTATTTTAGCTTTTACAAATGGTGCAGCTAATGCGCATCCCACGGCAAAATTACTAATCGATGGGTTTGGAATGATTGCAATGGTTGCTTTGATGCCGATTATTACATTACAAATATTAGGTCTTGTTTACAAAATAAAGACTTCTAAAAAAGAGGTGATTAAACGTGATATACGATAAAAGTAATACTTCTTATGAATTGAATGTTGTTATTGTTAAAAGTGGGATGGGAAGTAAGGTTATTGCTTTAGCAAAAAGATGTGGAATTTCCGGTGGGACTGTTGTTTTCGGAAAAGGGACTGCAAAGAACTCGCTATTACAATTTTTTGAATTAGCAGAAATCACAAAAGAAGTTGTCCTCGTTTTATCATGTAGTCTTACAGGATGTGCTTTTTTAATTCAGGTTAATAAAGAATTGAAATTAGAAAAGCCGAATAATGGAATAGCATTTTCTATTCCTGTTTTAAATATAATGGGTACTCATTATTATAGCGCAGTTGCAAATGAAAAATGTGAAAGTGAGGGTGATGATATGACTTTATACAATGCGATATTTGTTATTATAGATAAAGGTATTGCGAATCATGTAGTAGAAGCTGCAAATGAAGCAGGTGCTCGCGGGGCAACGATCGTAAATGCTCGGGGATCAGGTATTCATGAAACTAGTAAGATTTTTGCCATAGAAATAGAACCGGAGAAAGAAATTGTTATCATTTTGGCAGAAAGTGAGAAAGTCACTGCTATTTGTGAAAAAATCAATGATAAGATTGACATTGAAGAATCTGGTAAAGGTATAATGTTTGTTCAAAACGTGAATAAAGTTTATGGAGTGAATAAATGACGAGACATAGGGACGGTTCTTTTGTCTTGTATGGATTCAACCATTTATTAAAGATGGAAACCTTGTAAAGGAATCAGCAGGCACAAGTTTTTTCATCCGAAAAGAAATAACGTTTACTTGTAATGTTATGACTGGAATCTGTCAATAAACGCAAGGACAGAGATAACATTCCGGTATTACTCCTGCACAGTTAATCGGCAACATATGCAGCACTTGTTTAGATTTTATGTAGAAGTAATCGTTTCAATATTAATCAGAGGGAAGGAACGTGAGTACTATGTCAAAGATGCCTGTTCTATTTATAGGACATGGGTCACCAATGAATGCCATTGAAGATAATAATTATACAAGAACCTGGCGAAGCATTGCTGAATGGATACGGAAGCCTGAGGTGATATTGTCTGTTTCAGCTCATTGGTATACTAAAGGAACTAAAATTATGAACGAGGAAAGTCCAAAAACCATATATGACATGTATGGCTTTCCAAAGGAGTTATATGAAGTCTCATACAACATAGCAGGTTCACCAGGCATAGCTAAATATTCCAGGGAGATGATTTCAAGAGAAACGAAATATGATAATTCTTGGGGTATTGACCACGGAACCTGGTCCGTATTGGTTCATATGTATCCTGATAGGGATATTCCAGTATTCCAAATCAGTATAGATGCTGATGCTCCTCCGGTAGATCAATATAAAATTGGCAAAGAGCTTAAGGCATTAAGGGAACAAGGAGTTCTTATATTTGGCACCGGGAATATTGTCCATAACTTAAGACTTATAGATTGGAACAAAGCAAGCGAGGGATTTGATTGGGCATATGAATTTGATGGATATATTTATGAGAACATTTTTAGTAAGAATCATGAAAATATTTTGAAGTTCAATGAGCTTGGTATTATTGCAAAGCTGGCCGTGCCGACTCCGGATCACTTTTATCCTCTGTTATATGTGCTCGGAGCGTCAGATGCAGATGATAAAATCAGTGTTTATAATAAATCCTGTGAATTAGGATCATTGACAATGACTTCTTATCTTTGGGAATAAGATAAGCATTTCAAGCGGAAACACTTCAAATATAAAAACATTATTTAAGAAAGAGGCTGAGTATATGGAAAGAAAAATTAAGCAACAGGTTAGAGGTTTTAGAACACACGACGGAGCCGGAGTGAGTTTAGTACGGGTATTGGGAAGCGGAACTGTAGAGGAATATGATCCGATTTTAATGCTCGATTCCTTTGATAGCATAAATCCGGATGACTACACAGCGGGATTTCCCATGCATCCACACAGAGGTATCGAAACAATAAGTTATGTGTATCGTGGGTTTATGACTCATAAGGACAGCTTAGGGAATGAGGATACGATTGGTGATGGAGAAGTTCAGTGGATGACAGCGGGTTCCGGCATTATGCATGAAGAGAAGTTGCCGGCTGCTGAACGGATGCTTGGTGTACAGCTCTGGCTTAATCTTCCTGCTAAGGATAAAATGGCTCCTCCAGCTTATCACAGTATCAAAAATTCAGAAATTGAGGAAATAGCGTTTGATTGGGGCAAACTTAGACTGTTGGCAGGCGAATTCGAAGGAAGAAAAGGATATATGAGCAAATATCTTCCTCTTAATTATTACGATTTGCATCTAAACCCAAACGCATCTGTTATAATGAATACTGAAAGTAAGCACTCTGTCATGATGTTTACCCTTTTAGGGGAAGCATGTATCGGCGGTGATCTGGTAAAGGAAAAGACGGCGGTAAAACTTACCTCCGGTGACCAAGTAGAGATAAAGGCAACAGACGAAAAAGCCCAAGTATTATTTGTAAGTTCAAAACGACTGGATGAGTCAGTCGTTTGGGGTGGTCCTATTGTCATGAACACTAAGGAGGAATTGAAAAAGGCTTTTGATGATTTGAAGAAAGGTACCTTTATAAAAGATAAGATTTCATATTGAGGATACGATTCAGAGAGGAGTAAATTACATTGGAAAAAATAAAGATAGTAGCCGTTGTTGGTTCTCTGCGAAAAGGATCCTATAACCGTCAACTTGCATTAGCAGCAAAAGAGATCATTGGGGATCGAGCTGATTTTGAACTACTCGAATATCAGGACGTACCGTTAATGAACCAGGACATTGAACGCCCCGCACCAGATGCTGTAAAACGCGTTCGTGATGCAGTGAAGTCTGCAGATGGTATATGGTTCTTTACACCGGAATACAATCACTTTTTCCCCGGCGTACTGAAAAACCTCATTGACTGGTTGTCACGCCCGATAAGCGATCAACAGCGGCAAGTTCTTTCAGAGAAACCTGCCGCCGTAAGTGGAATTTCTCCCGCTATGACCGGGACAAGCATGGCCCAGGACCATCTTGTTACACTCATCAGTTTGTTGAACATGGATGTTATGAATTCACCAAGGCTCACGATACCAAATGCTATGCAACAACTTGACAGCGATGGCAAGTTGACACTTAAAGCAAGCTATCCGAATTTGGAAAAACAGGCAAATGCTTTTCTTAGCTTTATTTCTAAAGCTAAAAAATCATAATAGGAGGAACATCATGAAAAGAGTAAAACAAGCCTGGGTAAACTTAATTTTCTTAGTAGTAACTCTCGTTATCAACACACTGGGGGCTATGGGTCTGATCAACGGACTGACACAGAGAGAAATTTCAGACATGTATGTTACTTTGATTACACCAAGCCCTGCTACCTTCACCATTTGGAGCGTCATCTACTCACTTCTTCTGATATCAATGATTGCAATGATCATAAAGAAGGATGATCCCTATTACCAAAGGGCAGTCGATCAGATATCCAATCTCTTCAGGATTTCATGCATCTTAAATATTGCTTGGATTATAGCATTTTCTTTAGTCCTGGTGGAGGTTTCTGTGCTTTTCATACTTGGTTTTGTGATTACCCTCGCTTTGATTTGCATGAAGCTGCTTGAAATTCGCGAAGGGAAACGTTGGTTATTGCCTGCGAGCTTCGGGCTTTACGGCGGCTGGCTTTTTATTGCAACAGTCGTTAACACCGCCGCAGCGTTGGTCAAGCTTAATTGGACAGGTTTCGGACTGACGCAGGAAACCTGGGGAAGCATCATGCTGGTCGTTGCGATCCTTCTATTAATCGGTGTAGTCTTAAAAATTCGAAATGCGGTCTTCCCGCTTCCAATTGCTTGGGCTTATTTTGGTATTAACCAAATTTTAAACTCTCCGACAGGATTTGATGGAGAATTTGCTACGTTAGAGATCGTATCTCTTATTGGTATGGCAGTCCTCCTTATAATCTCTGTTATTCTGTTTGTCAGGAATCATTTTGCCGTACTTCCGGAAGAAAAAAAGGTTTAGGGAAAGCAAACAGACAAGGGGACAGGGAATTGTCTGTTCTGGATGAAATATGATCTGATTTCACCGAGGGAGTTAAGTCATAATCGAGACATGGGGACGGTTCTTTTGTCTTGCGACGAAACAGGAAACCAATTATTCATTATGTTATACTAAGAGGAATTAACCATCAAATAATATCTGACGATGACGAGAATTGTGCTAAGCTAATTGAAGAATTACTGAAAAGTATTTAAAAAATTTAAAAAACTCTTGACTTAGAGTGCGCTCTAAAGTGTACTATTGTGTTGCTTTGTGCAAGCGTAAATCTCAGCCCGATGAATAGAGATGAGGAATGTTTATGAGATTAAAGGATATACATAACAGCGATGATGCTGTTCAGGTCAGATCGACAGGGCAATCTGCGATAATTTTTATACTCAGCATAGGAGCTTTTGCTGTGGTAAATACTCAATTAGGGATTATCGGAATACTGCCTATGATAGCGCAATACTATCAGGTAAGCATTTCCACGGCAGTTTTAATGGTCAGTATCTTTGCATTAGTTGCCGCAATATCTGCTCTTATCATGCCTTTATTGTTGTCGGGCATGGAACGTAAGAAACTTATGCTACTGACACTTGGTGTGTTCGTTGTGGGCAATACTGTTTCAGCATTTGCCCCAAACTTCACAATAGCGCTGATTGCGTATGTGCTTCCGGCAATCTTACATCCGGTTTATTGTTCTATGGCTTTTTCAGTTGCGGCTGCTTCGGTAAGCAAGGATGAAGCTCCGAAAGCTGTATCCAGGGTGTTTATCGGAGTATCTGCAACAATGGTTATTGGTGTACCGGCGATTAATTTCATTGCAAGCGCGTTATCTCTTCAAATAGCGATGCTTTCTATTGCTTTCATAAATGCTATAGCATTAATTGCAACATTCGCTCTTATACCATCTATGCCTGTTAAAGAAAAACTATCTTACGGTGCACAATTGGCTGTTTTAACGAAATCAATAACCTGGCTTGCCATTATTGCAGTTGTCTTAATGAATGGAGCCGTATTCGGAGTTTACAATTTCCTTGCCGAATATCTGTTGAAAATTACAAGATTAGAAGGTAATACTGTCAGTATGATGTTTCTGTTTTACGGCATAGCGAATATAATTGGAAACATTATTGCAGGAAAGATACTTAGAGTAAACGCTGTTAAAACTGTTGTCTTATTTCCTGTTGTATTAGCAGCGATTTACTTAGGATTATTCTTAGTGGGAGAGTTTGCTGTACCAATGGCTTTAGTTATTTCGGCTTGGGGAGTATTGGGCGGTATCGGAGGTAATATCAATCAATACTGGGTTACGTCCGCAGCGATTGAAGCTCCCGATTTTGCCAATGGATTATTCTTATCAGCCGCCAACTTAGGAACAACAATTGCTACGACTGTTTGTGGGTTGTTTATTGCAGGATTTGGGATACAGTATGTTGTTTTTGGAGGGCTGATGTTTTTAGTGTTTAGCATGCTACCTATACTGCTTAGAGTTTATAAAACAAGTCCCCGGAAGCAACTTACTGCATGAAATTATTTAACTTTGAAATAAGTAAATGTATAATAAGCTTCTCGGTAAATTTTGCACTTGAGTACAGAGAAGGAGTTACTAAAATTTGAGTATAGTTTATTTTATCAAGAATACAGGATCGGATAACAGCAAGCTTGGTGAAGATGCCTTGGAGTTATTGAAACAGGTAGTTTTGGAAACCGGACATAAGTTTGAAAAAGAAGTGCCGATCAAGGTTCATTTTGGTGAAAAAGGTAATAAAACATTTATTCCCGCAAAATGCTACGACAGCATAATAGATCATCTGAAAAAAGAGGGAGTTCAGACTTCTTACATCGAAACTAATGTATTATATAGGGGATCGAGGACTACATCGAAAGAGCATATTAAGACAGCTACCTCGCATGGCTTCACACAGATCCCCGTTATTATAGCAGATGGAGATATAGGGACAGATTATTATGAAGTCGAAATAGACAAAGAATATTTCAAGAAATGTAAAATAGGCAAAGGATTTCAGAAATATAAACAACTCATTGTCGCCAGTCATTTCAAGGGACACGTTGCGGCGGGCTTTGGCGGCGCCTTGAAGCAACTGGCTATGGGCTTTGCTTCTCGAAGCGGAAAAATGGAACAGCATACTGATATGACTCCTATAATTGATGCCGCAAGGTGCATATCATGCGGTATATGTGCTGACAAGTGCGCCTTTAATGCCATTTTAATAAAGAAAAAAGCAGTAATTGATGGTAACAAATGTGTCGGATGTGCAGGATGTATAGCGGTTTGTCCGAAAGGCGCAATCAGCAACTCGTGGCGAGGTGTCAACTTTATGCAAAAACTTGCGGAATACGCTTATGGAGCTGCAAAGGACAAGGATATCATTTACATCACATTCGTATGCAATATAACATCCGAATGTGATTGTTTCGGCACGGCTATGAAGCCGATAACCGATAATATAGGAGTTCTTGCAGGAAGAGATCCTGTTGCATTGGATACTGCATGTCTTGACTTGGTTCATAAAAATGCAAAGAAAAAACTTTTTGACTCTGGCAGAACAACGCTTCGGCATGCAGAAAAAATCGGATTAGGTACAATGCAGTATGAGTTTATAGACAAGGGGACGGTTCTTTTGTCTTGACAAAATCTCTTCATAAAGCGCTCTAAAAAATGGATTAGAACTTTTTACACGACAGTTATCCTGTCCTCTCAACCTATGTTGAGTGTGTGGAATTGATGGAAAGACGATAAAATTAAGTATTGTCAAGGAGTATAGCCGCTGCGTGTAAAGATGACATTCAGTGGCTATTGTATGTGGAAACATAGCTACTGGTGCTATCGGTTTTCTGTCACATGAGTGTTAGAAAGGTGATAGATAATATTATTAAGTAGCAGATTTGTTGATTCGTATTTCCCAAAAACGAAAATATATTGAATTTGGGAAATACGATGATATAATGAGTGTAAAGGTGGTGTTACAATACAGTTAATTGAGAGAGAAGCCTATTTGAAAAGGTTAATGAATTTAAGAGGGACGCCTGAAATAAAAGTTATTACTGGCGTAAGACGTTCGGGTAAATCAAAACTATTGGAAGAATATACTGAGTGGATTGAAGAGAATGATCCGGAATCCAACATTATTTCAATAGATCTCACTAACTTAAAGTTTGAAGAGCTTAAAGAATATCATGCTTTAAACAATTACGTTGAAGCTAGATATGATAGAAAAAAAGAGAACTATATTTTTATTGATGAAGTTCAAATGTGTGAGCAGTTTGAGTTGACTATAAACAGCCTCCATTCTACTGGGAAATATGATATTTATGTTACAGGCTCCAGTGCCTTCTTATTAAGTAGTGATTTAGCAACATTGTTTACAGGTCGTACTTATGAAATAGAAGTATATCCATTTTCTTTTACTGAGTACCTACTGTACTATAAAATATCAGATATCCAAATAGCATTTGAAAGGTACATGAAAGAAGGTGGAATGGCAGGCTCTTATTTGTATAAAGAGCAAGAGGAAAAGTATAAGTATCTTGCGGACATATTTGACACACTCATTTTGCGAGATATTAGGCAAAAGTATAAAATTAGAAATATTGTTTTAATGGATAAGATAGCTGAATTTATGATGGATAACATTTCGAATCTGACATCAACAAGAAAAATAGCAGATACCCTAACGAAAAATACGGACAGAATTAATCATAAGACGGTTGGTTCATACCTTGATTATTTGTGTAATGCTTTTGCATTTTACAAGGTTAGGAGATATGATATCCGCGGGAAAAAATATTTGACATCGAATGAAAAGTATTACTTATGTGATCATGCGTTTCGATATGCAAAATTAGGAACAAGAAATCTTGATTACGGTAGGGTGATGGAAAATATCGTTGCACTTGAATTAATGAGAAAGGGTTATGAAATCTATGTAGGGGTGTTATATAAAAAAGAAATTGATTTTGTTGCAGTCAAACAAAATGAAAAAATGTACATTCAGGTGTCTGATGATATTTCTAATGAAAAGACATTTGCAAGAGAAGTAGATTCGTTACTTAAAATAAAAGATGCATACCCTAAGCTGTTAATAGCAAGGACGAGACATGAACGATATCAGTACGAGGGAATACAGGTTATAGACATTGCAGAATGGTTGAATTAGTGAAATAATTA
>Ga0209616_1000465_pt1 | contig 11157 bp, 9 predicted proteins | sample FlocCalmetaG_FD_184153 | JGI IMG/M metagenome (GOLD analysis project Ga0209616, IMG submission 184153) | Freshwater bacterial and archeal communities from Indian Creek, Illinois, USA - Floc-Cal metaG (SPAdes) (version 2) | ecosystem: Environmental > Aquatic > Freshwater > Unclassified ...
GGCAACTAGTTCAGCGTTTTGCTGTTCCAGCAAAGCACATCTGTCCGCAAGTTCTGTGATGATTTGTTGTTCATTTCTCATACTTATTTATTCGCCGGGACGACCGAAAAACCCTGCATTCTCAAGGCTCTTTGGCAAATATTTAAGGTCACAACAGTAACCTTGCTGTGACTTCGGGATGGGCGTGACGTTGCTTTATTGGCAGGCCATCGAGTAGCCAACGCAATTCTCGTCGAGTAATAGAGGTGACCTTGTTACTTCCCTCTGGCCAGTCGAACTTCCCTTTTTCAAGCCTTCTAAGGTACAGCCACCAACCATTATGGTCCCATAACAGTATCTTAAGACGGGTACGATCCCTACTACAGAAAACAAAGAGACTCGAGGAAAAGGGGTCAAGCTTAAATCCCTCCTTGACTAGAACCGCCAAGGTGTCAATTGACTTTCGCATATCCGTGCTACCTGCTGCCAGGTAAACCCGGTCAGAAAGAGCTTCGGCTAACATAGCGCTCCTAGGACCTTAACCACTTTCAGCAGCAAGTCCGGGTCGAACCCTGATTTAACCTCTACCATAACCTCGCCGACCCTGATTTTTATTGCGCTTTCTGTGGCCGGCTCCTTGATCTCGACGGGCAACCAGGCCTGCTCCGCGGGGGTGCTCTCCTTCTTGAGCCAGTAATACAACTGGGTAACGTTCACCCCATTCTCTGCACACCACCTCCTAGCGCTTTGGCCGCTAGACTTGTATGCGGTCATCCGGTGCTCCCACGTAACTTTTCTTAAGGCATCCTTGGTCACAATAAATCCTCCCTCACAAACTCTGATGAACAGAGTATCTCACGAGAGAGGACCAGGCGCGAGGTGTGCAGTATTTGACGCTTACGGTCAATGCGACTTACTCTGTATTAATGCCCGATGCCTGCAAATCGATTATTTTACAGTTCACAGCAAGGAGATAGATAGTATGAATGATAGCAGCATTTTGACTATATGTGTACCAACATTTAACCGTGCAGAGCACCTGCAGGCGTCTTTGAAGTCTATACTTACACAGACTGAGCGCAACTTCACTTTGTATGTTCTTGATGATGCTTCAACCGACAGCACAGCGGAAGTTGTTAGCTCCTTTAACGATGCGAGGATCAGGTATGTGCGACACGAAAAGAACCGCGGGCTCTACGGTAACATGAACTATGCGCTTAATTTACCGTTGGCCAAGTACTTAGCAATATACCATGATCATGATCTTTATTGCCCGACAATAGTGTCTAAGAGCTTAACCGCATTGATGAAGAACCCATGCGCTAGCTATGTCCATACGGGTTTAGTGACTATTGCCGATGATGGAGAAGTCACATCGCAGGACGTAAGGAAGTTCGCTCATGTAACAAGCGGACCTAGCTTCATGAAAGTTATTGCTGGTAGTTGGAGTAGCCCCGTCATGGCCGCCACTGTGATGATGCGGTCCGATATATTCAAACATGTGGGTGGCTTTGACGACAAGTTTGGACTGAACTGTGACGCCGATCTTTGGTGGGAATTGGGAAAATATGGCAGCGTGCTGTATCTGAGGGAGCCTCTTGCCAAGATTAGAGAACGAACAGCAGGTATGGCTACTGCTAAGTTCCGATGGGCTACGGTGGAGAAAGGCACCCTGATGAGAGAGAAACATGTATTGGGGTCGTACCGAAACAATGCGTTTGCTTGGTTGCGCTATATTGTGGGCAGGGAGTATAGGCTGCTTGTTTTTCAATTGAGGGCGCTAATCAAGGAGAATCCCGCAGTCGTTTCTGAAGGATGGGAGGTAATTCTTCGAAAGGGGGGGACGACAACTAGAGTGCTAGTTGGTGCATTTCAGACCTTCAGCGTACTCCGTTTTTTGCTTAAGTTTGTATCATTTGCGTGGTCGCAGCAAGTCGTGTTCAGACGAGCATGGCGGAGGCGAATGCATGCATTTGCAAAAGATAAGTTCTCATAGCAGCACCGTGGAGGATGTTGGTTTAAGTGCTGGTCAGTATGTGCGAAAGGCGGTGTGCGAATGAACATGGCGACAATTGTGCTTTTAATTTTCGGAGTCATAGGCATCCTTGGGTTGGGGGGGAACGGAGCGCTATCCATTGCCTTGATATCCTTTTTACCTAGCGTTGTTTGCCTCCTCCCTCTTGCGGTGCACCAACCGCGCAAAGTGTTTCTAATTTATAATCCCCTAGTTTATGCAACTATCTTCTTTTTCGGCACCCAAGTAATTACTCCAGCCATGACTCTAATGTTCGCCCCAGATTCTCCAGCCTTAATGCCGTGGTTACTTTGGGACCCAGTTCCGCAGATAAGAGCAGCGATTGTGATGTCATTGATAGCGGCGCTAGGTCTAGTGGCAGGTTACCTTTCGCCCATCGGAAGATTTTTGGCGCGAAAGTTTTTGAGAAACACTTTTAGTGGAGCCAATGTTGATTCTGAATTAGTTGTGCTGATCCTTCTAGTCTCAGGGCTAGCGCTGCAAATGTTGGCCTTTACTATAGGGGCATACGGATTCAATCTCCATGTTGGGGTGTTCGGCGCTACCGTTTTCGCCTTTGCAAGGATCAAAGATATTGCCACTGTAGCTTGGTGGATGTGTATTTTTCGGCGACAGAAATTCTCTCTGTGGAGAATCCTACTTGGCCTTATGCCATTGGCTCTAGACATTGCTGTTGGCGGGAACAAGGGGGCTATGTTTAACTGGTTCGTGTTAATGTTGGCAGCGCACCAATTCGTGCGCCGTGTATATATTAGACGGGTTTTATCGTGGGTATTAGTTAGTATTTGCGTGGTTATTGTGGGATTTGTCTATGGTACAGAATGGCGCACAGTGAAAACTGCGGAGTATGGGCGTGCAAGTGTGATATCACTCTCCTCTACTGCTGGGGTTCATATGACAGCCGTCAATAATTTGCTAAGTCGTCCGTTAGCCGAATCTTTGCGGCATCCAATGGAATTGGTGGGAGTAAGAGCGAGTGGGGTTACCAGCTTAGGGGTTATCCTAGCTCGTAAGACTGAGCTGGAATCTATGGAGAGAATGATTGGAATCGATGAAACTATTTTCCAGTACGCAGTTCTATCGTTTGTTCCGCGTTTTTTGTGGCGAGAGAAACCAGTGCTTGATCTCCTTGAACAAGTGGGGCGACTGTACTTTGGGACTTATCAGACATCGCCTGCACTTACAGTAATGGGCGATTTATACAGGCACGGACGAACCGTAGCTGTTTTGCTAGGGATGGCAACAATAGGTATTTTCTTGCGGACGTCCTATGAGTGGATGTTGTTGAAACCAGAGCGGATCCCGCTGCGCAGTGGGATTTATGTAAGTTTTCTCCTGTTGATTAATTGGGAGGCGTCGTTTAGTGGTATTTTCCCCGCGCTATTGCGACACATCTTCGTTGTGTTTTTGGTGTCTGTATTTATACGTCTATTCTTAGTACACGCAAGAAAAGAGGGGACGACACATGACTGATGGGAAGGTGGATGTTGTTCATTTTCATCGACGCCCTGGTAAGGGCAACTTTAGCATAGAAGGGTTATTTAGCCTAATAAGAGAGCACATTCCATCCGATATTGCAGTTCGCGTAGAGGTTCTCCCACACTTGAGCCGGGGCCTGTACTGGCGTTTACTTAATATTCTAGCAGCTAGAGGCAGGGCGGGTGCGGTTAACCATATTACCGGGGATGTGCACTATGTGGCTATGTTCCTAAATGGCAAGAACACGATTCTAACAATCCACGACATCGCTACTTTCCATCGTCTAAGTGGCTTAAAGAGGACACTATTTAAGTGGCTCTGGCTTGATATACCTATTAATCGAGTGGCGCTTGTGACAACTGTATCTGCGGCGACTAAGCAGGAAGTCCTCACGGTAGTCGGATGTTCACCAGAAAAAGTTATCGTGGTCCCAAATTGCATTCCTTACATCAGGGCAACGCCGCATTTTTTTAACTCAACGCGCCCCAATATACTACATATTGGCACAGCCTTTAACAAGAACCTCTTGCGTGTTATAGCCGCATTACGAGGGTTGAACTGTCAACTGACAATAATCGGGCGACTGTCCCCAGAACAGCTACAGTGTTTGAAGTCCAGCAGCGTTTGTTATGAAAATTTTTGCGATCTGTCTTACGACGAGATGCTCGATCATTATCGTCGGAGCGACATCGTGTCGTTCGTTTCGCTAATAGAAGGGTTTGGGCTACCCATTTTGGAAGCTCAGATGATAGGGCGTCCCGTTGTGACGAGCAACATATCATCGATGCCAGAGGTCGCGGGGGATGCCGCATGCTTTGTGGACCCGCTTGATGTGATGTCCATTAGAGCAGGCTATGTAAGACTAATCAATGACCGTCAGTATCGTGAGTCTCTTGTAGAAAGAGGGTTTGAGAACGCAGAGCGTTTTTCGCCGGAGGTAACCGCGAAACATTATGCGGCTTTGTATCGACAAGTTCGCAAGATGTCTTCGGATTGCGTAATACCGTGAGATCCATAGCAGAGGCATGACCGCAGTCCACTGCCGCTATGGCTTTCATTTCCTGTTTTCTTTGGACAACGTTGTTGAGGGTGGCAGCGGTCCTGGGTCAAACGTTGAGTTACAGTTGTCGGTGCACTATAATCTTTTCAGAGCGTAGAATGTTTTTGGGATAGGGAGTAGCAGGGCCACTGTGTACTCTTCGTGTCAAGTAGAACAACTAAGGGCAGCAGTCATAGTAGTACATGTTGCTACCATGGCGCTTGTTACTGGCTGTTATATTCCCAGCGGGCGCATCCCCTTCCCCAGATGTCAAGGGCGTTCACACTCGGGTCGTTAGGATTTTCTATGAGTCTAGGTGCTCTTGGTTCTTTTGTTGCCTCACTTATAGGGATTAAGGAGATTGCGGTAGCAGCGTTGTGGGTTGCCTTATTCAAGAGAAGAAACAAAACCGTATGGCGAGTAATCGTGGGGCTTATCCCGATAGCAATTGATGTTTTGACCGGCGGTAATAAGGGTCATTTGTTTCATGGGCTGCTAATGGTAATGTTTGCTTATCAATATGTCCGTGGAGTATCGATCAGGAAGGTCATCGCTTGGATTCCAATCATTGCGTTTGCCATAATATTGGGTTTTGTGTATGGTCAAGAATGGCGGGATACCAAGACAAGTGAGTACGGGCGAGCAACTGTAATTTCTTTTGCTTCCAATGTTGCGATGCATCGTCAAGCGGTGGACAATTTACTTGAACACGACCTCGGGGAAAGATTCAGCCGAACATTTGAGTTGATCGGGGTGCGAGCAAGTGGGCTGGTAAGCATAGGTGTAATAATAGCTAGGCATGAGGAGCTTGACGGGCTTGAGAGGATGCAGGGTATTCATGAAACTATCATCTCCTACATCCTCGTTACGTATATTGCATCACATAACGATGGAGCATGCTAGCAGGAAATGCTCAAAATGCAGGTGTTTCAACGATTTTTGGGCGATGCTACAACCGGCTCGTTAGGCGTTAGCGGGAATGCAGGGTTTAACCGTTTTTCTATCTGGGATATTCCCGGCTAGCTTCCGGTAGTAAACTAGGAGTTCAGGTTGATAAAGGGTTGTTCGAAAAGTGTACTCTGCAGGGCCTTCTTGATGAACTCGATACGATGGAGCTCTTTGAGTCGCCCGAGCACGGGCGGTTACTCGGTGAAATAACTAGCAAACAACAGGACATCTACGAGGCGCTACTGGTTAAACCCCCCTCGTTATAAATTCCGGGAATGTAGGTTATAGGGTCGGGCAGAATTCAGGTTTTATTTTGCAGAACATTTGTGGGTCGGGGTGAAAAGTAAATTTGAATCACATTTTGATTTTTACGAAGCATTTTCTTCCTGGCGTTAAAGGTGGAGGGCCAATACTATCAGTTACTCGGATTTCCGAGACGATAGGTGCGCACTGCTTGCTAAGCATTGTTACTTCCGATAGAGATGTCGGCGATAGACAACAGTACAGCTTGCAACCGGTGGGTCGTTGGATTCAAAAAGAGTATGCGAGGGTCTACTACGCACCGCGTGTTTGGGAGTTGTGGCATCTGTACAAACTCATGACTAAGGAGGCCTACGATGTAATCTACTTAAACAGCTTTTTCTCGCCCATCTACTCTATAATGGCTCTAATTATGCGTCGGTTGGGGATGACGAAAGAGAGACTTTTCGTAATTGCGCCAAGAGGGGAATTCTCCTCGGGGGCTTTAGATATTAAACCACTAAAAAAGAAACTATTTCTGTGGTTTGCGCAGAAGTTCCTTCTGCAGGGGATTGTTTGGCATGCCACGAGCAAATTAGAATTTGAGGACATCATTAGGCAAGGCGTCAATGCATTACACGTTAGGATGGTGCCGCAGATACCACGAAAAGTGTTGCTGGAGGAGGTAATCGTGAAGACGCATAAGGATAGAGGTGCGGTTAGTCTGGTGTTTTTGTCACGTATTACCCCCAAAAAAAATCTAGATTTCATCCTGCATGTGCTACAACGGATAAACGGGAATGTAGTGTTCGATATTTATGGTCCAATCGAAGATATGTCTTATTGGTCTAGCTGTAACTTGACAATTGGCCGACTGCCCACCAACGTAACAGTTCGCTACCTGGGTATCGTGCCAACCGAGAGGGTTATGAGGACATTGCAACATTATCATTTTTTTGTCTTGCCCACTTTAGGCGAAAACTACGGTCATGTCATATTTGAGGCTCTAGCTGCAGGCTGCCCCGTGATAATTAGTGAGGACACTCCATGGCGGGACTTAAGACATCGTTCTATCGGCTGGGACCTACCCTTAATTGAAGATGTTTTCGTAAGGGCAATTCAAGACGCTATTGATATGGGGAATGACGAATATGCCAAATGGTCGCAGTATGCCATCGAGCACATTCGTGAAGTAGGGGCTCAAGACCATCTTGCCGCGTACCTCTCTCTTTTCGAGGCAACTCGCAGTGATGCCTCACCTGGTAATTCTTCGACTACCCAGCATAGGCTCTTTTGATAGGCTCTGAGCTTATTCCTTGAAAATTCTATTCCACTGTCTTTGACCATGAGCAGGTTCATTCTAATGGGTTTGCTCAGTAAGTGGTTAACCTCAACTGTGGAAATGACCCATCTTATCCACAGCGGTGCCCCAAATTGTTTTCTGCAATAGGGTGTTTTCTGCAATAGGGGATTCACCGTATTGATGGTCCAATTCGTGCCGTACTACCCATACCGTAGTACTTGACCATATCCAACTCATCACTAATGGTATCTTTTCGGCCAATTCTTGCCTCCCCTTATTGTGTGATCATGGTGGGCTAATACTTTTTTCGACTACATAATGATGTCCTCACCCGCAGTCTTTCCGTAATATGTCCATATAAGCGGTCCGATGCCAGTTGGGTAAGATTAGTGACGAGTGATTTAGGGGGTCTATTCACATGAAAATCGCTGTAGTGGGCCTCGGTTATGTGGGCTTATCCAATGCCATCCTCCTAGCACAGCACAACGAAGTTATCGCTGTAGACGTGATAGCGCGAAAAGTTGACATGGTGAATCGCCGCGAATCGCCAGTGGAAGATGCGGAGGCAGCACAATATCTTGCTAGTAACGGGCTTCGACTCAAGGCAACACTAGACGCAAAGCAGGCCTATGTAGGGGCTGACTATGTGATTGTCTGTACTCCCACGGATTATGACCCTGAAAAGAACTATTTTGACACTCGCTCTGTAGAGGGGGTTGTTCGAGAGGTTCGCGCGGCAAATCCACAGGCAGTAATTGTTATCAAATCGACTGTGCCGGTGGGCTACACAGAGAGCCTGCGGCGTCAATTCGGGACGGAGAGCATCACATTCTCCCCTGAATTCCTGCGTGAGAGCAAGGCCTTGTATGATAATCTATACCCATCGAGGATAATTGTGGGCGACGTATCGCCGCGAGGGCAAGCTGTAGCTGACTTGCTAGCTCAGGGGGCGGCTAAAGCGGATGTGCCCATTCTCTTGACGAACCCGACAGAAGCGGAAGCGATAAAGCTATTTGCTAACACCTACTTGGCTCTTCGAGTTGCGTTCTTTAACGAGCTAGATTCGTTTGCTGAGGTGCGGGGGCTGAGCACAAAACAAATTATTGAGGGGGTAGGCCTTGACCCGCGAATTGGCAGCCATTACAATAATCCCTCATTCGGGTATGGTGGGTATTGTTTGCCAAAAGACACTAAGCAGTTGCTTGCAAACTATAGCGACGTGCCTCAAGCTATTATGTCAGCAGTTGTTGATGCGAACCGCACGCGCAAAGACCATGTTGCGAGTATGATATTAAGCAAAAAGCCCACGACCGTTGGAGTTTACAGACTAACAATGAAGTCGGGCTCAGATAACTATCGCCAATCGGCTATTCAAGGGGTGATGAAGCGGATCAAGGCCAAGGGGGTGGAAGTCATTGTCTACGAACCGGGCTTGACTGAAGAGTATTTCTTTCGTTCGCGTGTGGTAAGAGACATTAATGAGTTTAAGCAGTTAGCCGACATTATCGTAGCCAACAGGGTGACGGACGAGATACGGGATGTAATAGATAAGGTGTATACACGGGATTTGTTCTCGCGGGATTAATGTGTGATCGAAAAGATAAGCCGTGTAGTTTTATCGTGCCAGACACAGGTGTACGTATTGGTGGCGTTTGATTGTTATCGCGGAGCAAAGGAGACACACCTATGAAAATAACCAAAGCAGTAATCCCCGCCGCCGGGTTCGGCACCCGTATGCTACCCGCCACTAAGGCCATGCCTAAGGAGCTGCTTACGGTGGTGGACAAGCCGAGCATACAGTATGTGGTGGAAGAAGCGGTGGCGGCGGGTGTGACCGAGGTACTTATTGTCACGGGGCGTGGCAAGGGTAGCTTGGAGGACCACTTTGACCGTGCGCCTGAGCTTGAGCAGGTACTGGCAGCTAAGGGGAGCATTGATGCGCTTGCGGCGGTGCTAAAGCCCGCACAGTTTGCGGCTATGCACTATATTAGACAGCAGCAGGCATTGGGCCTTGGGCATGCGGTACTTTGTGCCAAGGCATTTGTGGGGCAGGAGCCTTTCTTTGTGCTACTGCCAGATGACCTTATTGTAGGCCACGAGCCTTGTGCCGCACAGCTCATTGGCGCCATGCAGGGCACAGACGAAAGCATCATCGCTGTGCAAGAGGTGCCGTGGGAACATACTAGCAGGTATGGTGTAGTTAGCATTGACAGCGAAACAGGACTGATTACGGGCATGGTAGAAAAGCCGCAGCCAGAAGTAGCACCGAGTAACCTAGCGGTGGTGGGGCGCTACTTGTTGCAGCCAGAGGTCTTTGGCTGTCTGGCGCAAATTACACCGGGTGCCGGGGGCGAGTTGCAGCTTACTGATGCTTTAGCACTAATGATAAAGCAGGGCCACAAATTACGGCCCTGCAGGTTCTTGGGTGTGCGTTACGACACCGGCTCGCCACTCGGCTTTCTGGAGGCCAACATAGGCATGGCCTTGGCCCGAGCAGACATGCGAGAACAAGTGCTAGCCATGCTATCACACTTTCGCTAAGCCCAACCCCATCCTGCCGCTGGCATCTTGTTTCTGTTTTCTTGTATCCTGCCTCTTGAATCTTGCTTCTTGTTTCTTGCCTCTTGCCTCTTTGCACCGCGTAATATTTGTAATAATATTATACGTGACTAAGTAATTTACTGAAGGAGGTTAGGTATGAAAGCTAGATTTATGCCACAGCGTTTTATGGCCCTTATTGTTGCTATTGCCCTGATGTTGCCGCTCTTAAGCGGCACGGCCCTGGCCACTGCCCCAACTACCATTACTATCTTCCACACTAACGACATACACTCGCGGGTTACATCTGCGGAGGCTCAAATTGGGTATGCGCGCATAGCCACCATTGTGCAGGCGGAGCGTGCTATTAACCCTAATGTGTTGCTGCTGGAGGCGGGGGATGCTTTTCATGGTCTTTCTATCGCCAATTTATCGCAGGGGCAGGCGATTGTCGAGATTATGAACGCCATGGGGTATGACGCTATGGTGCCTGGCAACCATGACTTTAACTTTGGGCAGGCGCGCTTGATGGAGCTAGCCCGCATGGCTAGGTTCCCTATGTTGGCGGCGAATCTTTCGCCTTCTACTTTGCCTTCGCATATTATCCGCGAGGTGGGTGGTAGAAGAATCGCTATTATCGGCGTTACTACTCCGGAGACTGCTTTTAAGACTCACCCCCGCAATGTGGAGGGGCTTACTTTTGCCGACCCTGCTCTGCCGGTAGCGCGCTTAGTCGCGACGCTGCGCCCCCAAGTGGACTTTATTATTGCCTTGAGCCACCTCGGGCAAGAGGGGGACTACACCAGCATTAAGCTGGCGCAAGAGGTGCAGGGCATAGACCTAATTGTGGATGGCCACAGCCATGACACGCTCACCCTACAAGTGGGGCGCACTATTATCGTGCAGGCCGGTGAGTTTGGCAATAATTTAGGCCGCGTGGATGTTACTTTTGACGTGGCGGGGACCCGCATTGGGCATAGGCTCATTCATGCTTCGCAGACGACGGCCGTGGCGGGTGACGCGCGCGTGCAGGCCATTATTAACACCTACAACCAACAGGTTGCCGCTGTACACTCGCAAGTCGTGGGCACCACTGCCGTGCGCCTGGAGGGCGACCGTGCTTTTGTGCGCACCGCGGAAACTAACCTTGGCAACCTCATCACGGACGCGATGCGCCGGGTGTCGAGGGCGGACGTGGCTGTTACTAATGGCGGCGGTATCCGTGTGCCGATTTTGCCCGGCAATGTGACGCGCGGCCATGTGTTTAATGTGCTGCCTTTTAGCAACCTTATAGTTGTGCTGCCGATGACGGGGACGCAGATATTAGAGATGCTTGAATTTGGCGCTAGATTGCTGCCGGCCCAGAATGGCGGCTTCTTGCAGGTGGCGGGAATCACTTTTGCCATTGACACGGCGCGGGCGGCGGGCAGTCGCATTCATTCCGCGAGAATTAACGGTGTAGCTTTAGACCCGGCCAAGACTTATTCGGTCGCCACGAATGACTTTCTCGCGGCGGGCGGCGACGGCTATGCCATGCTGTCTACCATACCCATTCGTGCGCAGATGATGTCGCTCGAAGAGGCCTTGGCGGAGCAT
>Ga0209616_1000470_pt1 | contig 11074 bp, 10 predicted proteins | sample FlocCalmetaG_FD_184153 | JGI IMG/M metagenome (GOLD analysis project Ga0209616, IMG submission 184153) | Freshwater bacterial and archeal communities from Indian Creek, Illinois, USA - Floc-Cal metaG (SPAdes) (version 2) | ecosystem: Environmental > Aquatic > Freshwater > Unclassified ...
AGACGCCAAGTGAAGCAGCAGGCACAAACACTGTTCCCCGCGCATCTGTTACTGTAATGGCGCCATCTTGGCGATTAATCAGGCAGCGCTCCACGTAAAGGAATGAAATCCTGTCACGTATAGTAGGCAGCGACTGCAGGCCAGGCTTAAGAACTCCTGGCTTACTAACCATCGTGTGTACCGCGCTCACGCGCGACAGTTAGCAGACCACAGCCATATGATTTAGCGCGCCCTAGCCCAAGGGTTAGCGTGTTTCTAAAAAGTTCTGCATTTACAACAGTCAGTCTGCCCTCAAAGTCCGCTATCCGTAGCGCCACTTCTTGGCCCGCCCCCATTTTTTTGCGGAACTTTTTCCACTCCGTATGCACAACATCAAAGGAGGTCTCAGATAGCATAAACCCATGCGCTTCTGCCCTCGACAATAACCATCCCTTCTGCTGCTCAAGGGTGACATGTGCAAACACCTTACCTCGCCCAGTCGTTTCGTGTTTTTCGGCCGAGCTACTACGCACAGGGTTAGCGCGCAGGCGAAATCTTACGTTCTGACCCGCCTGCAACCCGTCAAGAAGTGTTAGGTAGCACTTCGTCTCCCAGGGTGGCTCTTTGTGAGCAGCCCCAAATTGTTTAGCAATGTTGTTCAAGGACGGCCTCTCTTGGCTTAATATCAAGAGATAAGACAGACCCCCTAAGTGGTCAACGCGCCAAAGACTGCGCTCACGTTTTTCGTTACCGCTACCTAGAAGACTTGACTCCACTGCCCCATGAAAGATGTGCGGAGAGGCGAGGGCTCTGACTGTGTCTCTGCGTTGGAGATCAAGCGCTATTCGGGACAAAAACATCAGTTACACCTCCTCACAGATCCGCCATCGCATCATGTGTAGTTATTGGCTGCTTCAAGGCACGTCTGCTACTAGGGTTGCGCATTGGAAGTGCGATTTGTTCTTGAACAAGGCGAAAGCCATATTGGCGATGTCTTTGATCAAATGAAAGTGGGACATCACGCTGGACGAAGGCACGCCCCGCATCAGCAGTCGCGTCGGTCACAATGCGCAAGCGAACTTCTGGCAACTCTCTCCCCTTGGCCCATTCACTGATGTGCCAAGGCTCGTCTTTTAGTGCCTGCAGCAATGGCTGGCCAAAACGAATCCCGAGCGAAACTCGTCCTTCGGGCGGGCAAGAGCGCCGACCGAGGAAAAGTGGAAAAGCTGGGGAGCGTAAAGCCTGCTCTATGGATACTAGCATGATTTCGTCACCTTCTAGCCCCACCAAAAACACGGCATCGGACAAATAGTACCGATTAGTAACATAGGCATCGTCCGCACTCTTTGCCGTATGGTAATCACGCAGCAGTGTCCCCTCCCTCTCCACGCGCACCCCAAAGCGCAGACAAGACAAATCATCAATGCTTCCATCGCGCCTCCTGCCAAGCGCTGCCGCTACAAGCCCAATTACGCCGCTCTTGGTGGGTATACGCTCCGTGCCGCGTCGCTCGAATTTTGCATCTACCCCCCAAGACTGCAGGGGGGCAGCTAGCCGCAAGAGTAAGGTGCTCATTAGCAAACCCCGCGATTACCCATGTACTTGGCAAGCTCGGCACCGAGTGAGCCGAGCAGTTGGTCAAAATGTTGTACTGTGCCTAGTTCTGAAAGTGCCTCGCCCGTAACAAGAGAAAGCACGGGCAGTGGAGCAAAGCTGCCATAAAGCTTTTTAGCGTGGGCTATCAGCCTGCCAGCAGACGCGGCGACATAACCATTCTCGCTAACTGGCACAGGACTTTCAAAGGCGCCCACAAAGTTAATCGGTTGATCTTGACGCAGGGTAACCAACACGGCATCAGGCAGTGTACGGTTGGCAAAAGTATTTTGCTTGCCGGTGGGCATCGAGCAAACAAAGGCGCGAACGAATTGCTGAACGGCCTGCTCTGTGTCATCACCTAATTGCTCATGCAGTTCATGCACGGCCACTGTGGCATAGCGGTAAAGCGTCGACGAGTTAAATTCCACTGTGCCTAAGTGCCCTGCACCAGCGGTATCTTCAGCTGCTGAGTCGTCTACAGCGGTGAAGTAATCGTATTCATTGCTCACTTTGTGAGTGGAAATACTGTGGGCCACTTGGGCGCTGGCCTCGACATTAATCTTGGGCGCTTGTGTAACCAAGCGACCAAATAGAGCTATGTCGATGCCGTAATTTTTCATCAGGGCTTCGTGTACATCTTTTTGAGCAGGCTTCTCATCGGCTTTCAGCCATTTCAACGCTAATTGTGCCACTGCCGCAATTTGAATAGGCGTGAGAAAGAAGAGCGCAGAACTCTCTTCTGAACCTGTGTCTTCACCTTCTTGGCAGGGCTCTTCGGCGTCTCCATTGCTCCTTTTTTTCTTCTCCTTCGAGGGCGGTATTATTGGTTTGCTAAGTTTAGCAGAAGCGATATTGACTGTGTCTCGAGCGTAGCGCTCGACCTTTTTGTCATCACTCAATGGGTCTATCTCCTGCATTTTTGCGGCTATTGCCTGCGCAACACCCTTTGTTCTAATGCCAAGATTAGCTACATCCAACAGACCTTCTTCCTTGACGGCCTTTCTAACGGCCCTTTTCCAGCACTGGGAAGAAACGCGCGCACGCGTGACCCCGCCATAGGTAGCGGTCTTGGGGCTACCGGTATCGTCGCGGTTGACACAACTGGGCGGGACAGTCTGCAAGACATGCAGGTCCACATACAACCTTGCTTTACTCATTGCTATCAATCTCCTTTACTTCTTCTGTAGTTTTGCTTTCTTGTGATTCGCTTTTCTGGGTACGATAAAAATCTTGGCCCCACTTTAGCCTTACTCCGTCACGCTTATCTGTGAACTGAAACCAGAACAAGTCTTCAGTAAGCCTAGGGTAGTCTAAAGGGATGTTACTTGCTCTGAGCAGCTGCACGAATCCACGTAGATGCCAAGAAAGACCCTCCATGCTATCAGCCATGGCCACGGCGTGAAATCGTCTGCGTATAGCATCTGCCTTGCTTTGATCAGAGTCTCGCAACTTGCGCGCGGCAACTCCGAGCGTACTCTCGTCGCGATTCATGTTATGTGTTGACAAGTCCTTCCCCTGTTGGTGTACGGCATAGAGAGTTAGTGCCGTGTGGATGGCTATTTCACCAAATGTCGGCCTATCGCTCCGACTCAAAAGGGCTTCCGGCAACTCGCCGAGTGTTATTTCCCACAGTTCGGGCTGACTGCCTGGTGGTTTGCCGACGCCTCGGCGCAACTTTGCCAACTGTGCTTTTACTTTGGATACATCGGCATTATGGGACAAAATGCTTAATTTTCTCTGCACAAACGCGGCTACCTGCTTAGCGTTATCGGTCATTTTGTTACACCTCCTCCCGATTAATTTTGGCTATATATAGACCTTAAAAAGTCATTGTAAGCCTCTGGAGCCGAGAAGGCTCGGCGGGACTTCCCGTCCTTCTTTCGATATTCCTCCCTGCTCGTTTCGGGTCGCCCAACGTAAGCCTTAATCCCCGCTTGCGCGACTAATTCCTTACCAAAGTTGAGTATAATAGGCCTAGCCAGGTCTCTCCACTGATGGCAGACCAAATCCAATTCGTCATTCACAGGGTTAATCCCCTGCAACCATAAGCGAAAAGGGGAATCCAATCGAGAGTAAGCCTGCTCCATGCTAATGCTCTTATGAACAACAGCAGGATTTCTCGGATTCGACTCATCAACACTTATGGCTGCTCGGATTAAACTTTCAGCAAGAGTACCGATGTGCTTCACCAGCCCGTCTGCATACGCTACCTCGCTAACTATGCGGCTAACCCATGCTTTATCAAGCAACGCTAGTAGCTCTAGATTGAAACGTAAGGCATCTGAAAATACATCTTTAAAGGCGGTATTCTGCTTGTAAACAACCCCTGCGGAGTTCAGCTGTATGTATGGGATGCTGATAACCCCTTCTTCCCGCAGCCAAGCAATGAAATCTACCACTCCGGGAGGCGGGGTTACGCCCGTTCCGGGTCCCCGTGCAGTGGGCAGAAGTGCAGACAAATCCCGCCAAATCTGATGCTCAGCGTTGTGCCTTCGTGGCGTGTGCTCGGGTCGCCCATTCTTGACGGACTTAACGGTCTTCCATGTCGTCATTGGTTCGAGAAATGCATTAGCACCGTCAATTGACTGCCCAGACCACAGCAAGAAGCCTATCACTCTGTCTTGCTCACTATTACGGAGAAGCTGAATACGACGAAACTGCATAGTTAACAACTCCCCTGGATTTCGGGGGAATGATGGCTTAGTTTCCAACAAATTTTGACCAGAATCATGACCCTCATTTTCCCAAATCACACTGCATCTTGCCCATGTCTCATGCCTTGTAGATATAACAAAATTTAGCATCAGCGTTTCAAACAATGTCGATCCTGTTGCCCAGACGACCCCTAGCCCCCCTAGCCATGCTACACCATAGCCCTTAATCGTGGTTCCTTTTTTTGCTGGGGCCCCGCTGGGTGCTACATCAAACGCATTGGTATGAAGAAGCCACCTTGCAGCCTCCCCAAAAAGGAGGTGATCTCTCTGGGTGCGACTGAGAAATAGTGGCACACTATTCTCACTTTCAGCTACATCACCTATAAGGAAAGATGCTTTTTTTGGCGTTGCCTTTATCCCCTCTTCTGAATCTTTTTTTTCTGGCGTTAACTGTGCGTTTTCTTGTGTCATACCTGTCTCTTCGAGGGAACTATTTTGTGGCTTTTTCACCATCACCTGATAAAATGGTTGCGTGGGATGAAATAGCCAAAAACGATCTTCATAGAGCATAAGATATTCGGTGATAATCTCTTGAGGAAATTCGCCGCGCTCCCATAGAGTACCCCATCTCATCAAGGCTTCACTCGGGGACTCGAGTGGCACATAACTGCCGTCAATATCGTACCGAGCGAACACAGCATGCAGTACAGCTAGCAACAGTCGCAGAACCGCCACATCTTGTGTCGGCAGCTCGCCCGCTAGCCCGCGCCATTTGTGCGCATGCCGAAAGGCCTCAAGCATAGATACTTCTTCGGTCTGCCCACCGGGCTTCATCACTAGGATCCATGGTTCATGAAGCAAGTTAAACTCTTTTTCCGCCAAATCTATTCCTCCTTGCTATGCGATAAGCCCAAAAATTGGTCGTATACCAGCTTGTGCCCACATAAGGATGCCGACAAGCTGTCATCCAGCACCACAAACAGCTCGCCACTGAGCCAGGGTGACTTCTGCCATTCCTTAAGTTCTGCGGCATTAGTCTGTTCAAGAGCCTTAATGGTATTGTCTAAATTCCATGCCGCGCACAGCACTGCAGGCAGTCTCACTTTGCAACGCGCTAAAGCACGCGCTGTCTGCCAGGCAGGCGGCTCATATTGCAAAACTAGTTGTCCATTTTCTACCCAAGGCAAAAAGTAGATTTGGCCATCAGCTTTCCTGTGCACTAAAATTACTTCAATAGTTTCATCACTATCGCGCACTGCAGCTTCTCCGTTTTTTTCATTACGGCCAGAGGCAGGTGTTTTCAGCCAACCGATTAAGCTAGCCTCAGGCCATGGGCGTGTCAGACGAAAGTCTTTGGCGCGTTTTTCTTTATCCTCTATTAGTTGCTTATGTTTGGCTTGCGCCTTGCTGTATTCCGGCGAATGACTTAGGGGAGCGGACTCGTCGCCGTAGACCACTTGCACCAAGCGCGAAATATCCTCTGACAGGGTGAGTCGGGGAGGGAGAAAAGCCTTAGTGCGCATCAGGAGGTACCCGCCATAGATCGCTTCTCCGCCTGGGTCGAAACGATCACCATCTAGACCCATAAGCAGGCACATCGCATGTGCCATTTTTAGCGGTCTTATTCTGCTGTGGCGGTGCAGGCGCCCAATGCGCTGCAGCAGCAAATCCATGGGGCAATGATCAGTGAATAAGACATCAAAGTCAATATCTAAGGACTGCTCTAGGACCTGTGTACCTACGACAATGCGCCTGTGAGGGCGGTTGTCATCGCTAATGGACTTGCCTAACTCTGTGAGCAACTCTTGCTCCATACGGGCGCGGTCCGGCGCGAGGAAGCGCGAGTGCAAAAGGCGCACTGTTTCGCGCCCAAACCTTCCGCACAAATCTTTTGCCAGTTTCTGCGCACGATCAACAGTGTTAACAATTACTCCCGCACAGCCACCGTCCACAAGCAAGTCTTCAAGCTTGTCTAGCAGCATAGTGTCTGACAGCATCTCTATGGAAACGGTTTTGTTAATCACATCACTCGATACGGCGACTTGCTTAACCTCCTTGCCCTCCGTGTAAGTCAGGAGAGGATAGTCTGTGCATGAGATCCATGCAGGAAGTGTGGCGATTTTTTGTGCCCCCCGCTTAAGCGGATCGGGCTGCTTATCGCCACTCGGCGGCAGATTAAGATAGGCCTCAACTAGCGCCTGGCGTTGCTTAGCAGGTAAAGTTGCTGACAAAACGATCACCGGAACATGGTATGCTCCGAGCCAATTTAAGGCCATGTAGAGGTACTGGCTCATATAGGCATCATAAGCGTGACACTCGTCTATAATTACGACCTTGTTAGCTAGGCCTAGGTGCCGCAGCATGACATGTTTCTGTTTGAGGGCAGCTAGCAAGACCTGGTCTACTGTCCCCACGCCAAAGTTGTCAAGCATACCCTTCTTTCGCCCCGCAAACCACTCATGGGCAATAACTCGGTGCTCTTCATCGTCAAATGAGACGCTATGCGGCAAGTTCTCATAGGCGTCGTTAAACTGAGCTTTGCCGTGCATGAGGCGCAAAGAATACGCATCATGGCCATCTAAATTCTGAAGCCATTCCAATATGCGCGGGAAAACGCCGTCCGAGGTTGCCTGAGTGGGAAGAGCAAAGAATATGCCCTTGCGCCTAGTTTTCGCGGCGAATATTTCAGCCGCTAAGAGTGCCGCCTCGGTCTTTCCACCGCCCATCGGCGCTTCTATCACCAGAAGACCAGGAGCCTGTACCGCAGCCGCCGTTTGCAGCACTGCACTTTGCAGAGCATGGGGCGCTGCAATTTTAGGAAAACGATCCCCAAAGAGGCTGTCGAGTGCCAAATTCGCCCCCGGGTGCCATGGTTGTGTCAGCGAAAGCTTTGCCCACGCATCCCGAATGCGTGTCTTGGCACAAGGCGTCCCCACATAATCGACGCTAATGTAAGGGAACAGCTTTTCGCTACTCGCGATCCAATCCACGAGAATGACAAGGCCGCTCAATAAGACCTGTGCGACCATGTTTGGTCTTGGCAATTCGCTTATGCCTGTGTATCCGGAAAGGCTAAGGGCACACGCAAGCAACTCCTGCTGCACAGAGAGCCATGCGCTTTTGCCAGACTTACCCATATGGAAATTTTGGGGGTACGCCGCCATGGGGTCGCTGCCCTCGTCCGTATCTGTCGGCTTTCCATGGTGAGAACCTAGTATGGCCGCAATGCTCTTGTTACACCCCGCATATCGCAAAAGCACTTGCGTGGCTAGGGCATGGGGTGTCTGCGAGGCACTTTGAAAGCCTGAGTAGGCCTGCATAGCTAGTCCATACTGCTGCGTGCGAGCAAGAAGTTCGCTATCGAGTCTAGGATTACCTCCGCGCTTGGCCTGAAATACTGGCGTGGCTTTACCTAGGTCGTGAACGGCTGCTAAAAAAACAAACAGGTGCTCCGCACAAACATCATCTTGCAAGCCAGCAGAAATACTCTTTCTGACTCCATCTGACACCCAATGATTCCATAACTTTCTCGCCACGGAAGCAGAGTCTGTCATATGCACTGCTAGGGGCAACCACAGATCGCTGCCGTCCTTAGACTTTTTTGCCCACAAGCATTGCGCCGTAAGTGTAAGTCTGTCCATGCACTTCAGTCCCTGCCATGCGTTATTTTCATTTTTTTCTCGCCAACTGGCCTTTCCCTTACTGCTACTTCCTGTTCTCCATACAAATATTTCTATCATATTCGCCAATATCCTGCAAGCTCATTGATGACAAACGTTGACACTATTGCCAGTGCGGCAGTAGCAGGAATCGCCCCCTGCAGCGGCGAACAAGAATGGATTGCGCATTCTCGGCTAAATCACTTACCACAACGCTAAAGGGGGGGACTCATATGTTTAACGGAACCTTAGTGCGACTCAGGGGGATGGAGAAGTCAGATATTGACAATATCATGCTCTGGATTAACAACCCGGAGGTCACTCGGCACTTGCTGGCCTTTACCCTACCTATGTCGCGGGCTATGGAGGAAAAATGGCTAGAGGGTGCCGTACACCACACCGCCACCGACAAACTATTCGCCATCGAAACTTTATCCGGGGAGTACCTCGGAGGCTGTGGGCTGCACCACATTGACCACGTGAATCGCCACGCCGAGGTGGGCATCGCCATAGGGAAAGATGCCTACCTAGGTAAGGGTTACGGCACCGATGCTTTGCAAGTACTACTGCGCCTCGGGTTTCACAGCCTGAACCTAAATAAAATTTACCTGCGGGTCTTTGCGCCTAACACTCGGGGTATCCGCTGCTATGAGAAGTGTGGCTTCAAAGCGGTAGGGCGGCACCGGCAGCATCGCTTTTTAGCTGGACAGTGGCAGGACGAAGTACTAATGGAAATCTTGCGTGATGAATGGGAGGCGTGTCGCTAGGATGCGTACACTTTTACTCACCGGTTTTGAGCCCTTTGGCGGCGAAAAGACTAACCCCTCGCTCGAGGCAGTAAAGCGCCTTGACGGCTACGTAGTTGGGGATATCGCCGTAAAAGCTGTTGAACTACCTGTCGCTTGGGAGCGCGTGCCCTCTCTGCTTGAGAACGCACTCCTCGAACATTCACCCACCTTCGTCATTGCCGTCGGCCAAGCCGGAGGCCGCGCCAAGATCGGGGTGGAACGGATCGGCATTAATATCTGTCATGGTAAAGACAATTACGATGTTGCCCGAAGCGGCGAACCGGTAATCCAAGGCGAGGCTGACGGTTACTTTTCTTCGCTGCCGATAGAATCTCTCGCCCTCGCTATCAACAAGGCAGGGGTGCCTGCCTATGTTTCAAACACTGCCGGCACTTACCTCTGCAACTTCACCCTCTACACCTTAGAGCACCTCATTCGCTCACGACATCTCGCCATCTCCTCTTGCTTCATCCACATCCCCTACCTGCCGGCACAAGCCGCCGAAAAGTCCGAGCAGCAGCTCCCAAGCATGTCGCTTGACTCCGTCGTTACCGGGCTGCGTGCGGTAGTCGATTACCTAGCTCAGCTGGCACCGGAGGTGCACCCATGAAGCCCATAGTCTCTCACCTCTGGTTTGACACCCAAGCCAAAGAGGCCGCATATTTTTACTGCAGCCTCTTTCCTAACTCTCAGGTTGACGCTGTAACCGTCATTAAGGACACGCCGTCCGGTGACTGCGACTTCGTCAATTTTACTCTGGCGGGGCTGCCGTTTAGCGCCATCAGTGCGGGGCCGTATTTTACGTTTAACCCGAGCATTTCTTTGACGGTGACTTACAACGACGAGACCAAGATACGCGCATTGTGGGAGCAACTACTTAATGGCGGTGAAGTGCTCATGCCACTGCAAGAATACGACTTTAGCACCTGCTTCGGCTGGCTGACGGATCGCTATGGTCTTAATTGGCAGCTAATGGTGCACAGCGCCGAAAGCGGACAAACCATTGTGCCTAGCCTGCTTTTTAGTGGTGCGCACAATGGGTTAGCTAGAGAGGCCATGGAGTACTATGTGTCCGTCTTTGCAGACTCTGCTGTAGCGGCTGTCTTCCCGTATGCTCTAGGCGAGGCCGAGTCACATCACGCCCGTGTGCGGTACGCACAGTTTCGCCTAAAAGGGACTAACTTTGTGGCCATGGACAACGCCATGGAGGCGGACTACACCTTTAACGAAGCCTTTTCGTTTGTGGTGCCCTGCCAGGACCAAGACGAAATCGATTACTTCTGGTCTAAACTATCCCATGTGCCGGAAGCCGAACAGTGTGGTTGGTGCAAAGACCGCTTTGGCATATCGTGGCAAGTAGTGCCGCATGACTTAGACGAGGCGATGTTTCGGGGCAGCGAGGGGGAAAAAGCCCGTGTCACAGAGGCTTTCTTACAAATGAAGAAGTTTGACCTAGAAATACTTAAGGCGGCACGACTAGGGCTCTAAGAACAACGAGGCCTATGGCGAAGAAATGTCGTGTCTCCTGCGTCACACGCACGAGGAAAAGAGGACGGAACAGATGAAACACGAGGTGGTCACCGTAGGTTGCGCCATGCCTGATCTAACTTTCTCTGACCTTCGGGTGGCAGAGATACGTGGCAACTCTTGCAGACACTGATCTTCCTTTTCTCTCTATGGCAGCTGACATTGGTGGAGCCGCAGCAGCGAGGCCCTTCCATGAAGTCGCCAAGGCTAGTTTTACCACTATTGTAGACAGCGAGCTCGTGGCAACACAAGTCCGCCTAGGGGCTACTCTAAAAGCGCTCGGGCGTGATCATGAGGCGGCTGATGAATGGGCTAAGGCACTGCGCTTCGATCCGGCCAATTTTGTGCTGCGCAAGCAAATTTGGCTTCTCAGGTTCCCCGAGCGCTTCCACCCCACCATTGATTTTACTTGGCAAAAGGAACAACTAGCTCGCGAACACGCAGAAGAAGAAGCCTGGCGACGCAAGAACTTTGAAGGCGACAGCTGTTCACTTTCTTAACTGCGGTCGCAACCGCTGGGAGCCTAAGAGCTTACTCCACAAGCCACACAGGCCCCATCGATAATCCTCGTTTTAACGGCACCCTGGGCAAAACGATTGCCTTTGAGATGCGGTGCGTCTAAGTACCCTACTTGAATTGCCTTGGCGATTACGGCTGGGTCCGTCAAAGCATCCTCTCCTTGGCCAAGCCGCGCTATCGACTGTAGCAAGTCGGTGGCTTTTTCTTTTAGTGACTGTCGTCTCTCCGCTACCTGGGGGTCGTGCGAGGCGTCTGGTGCGAGGTGTAGCCTGCTGCGTATCACCCCATGCACAATCTGGCAACTCTCTATTACAACCTCAGGCGAGGCGGCGAATTGCGCCTCGGAATAACC
>Ga0209616_1000471_pt1 | contig 11050 bp, 9 predicted proteins | sample FlocCalmetaG_FD_184153 | JGI IMG/M metagenome (GOLD analysis project Ga0209616, IMG submission 184153) | Freshwater bacterial and archeal communities from Indian Creek, Illinois, USA - Floc-Cal metaG (SPAdes) (version 2) | ecosystem: Environmental > Aquatic > Freshwater > Unclassified ...
TAACGCTCACCCTTGCGTACACGCCGGAGTAGACTTCCGAGCGACTCATGATGGGATTCAGGGACTTGTCCACGATCTCTGGCGCAGAGTTGCTGTTGGCGTTTACGAAGAAGCTATCGGCATACGCCTCATCATCCGGGCGGTCTATATCTCCGTCGCGCAGTGGGAGTTTCAAAGTGGACTTATTCGGAACTTTACCCCCAAACTTGCCGCGCCCTTCCTCAATGGCGGCGTCTACAGCGGCGTTGATGGCCGCGAGGGTCTTGGTGTCGCTCTTGGGGATGATTAGGCTGACGCTGTACTTGGGAGTTCCGCCGTTAATGCTCTTGGGCTCGTGCACATTGGCATAGCTAAGGCGGACAACGCCAGTGACCACCTTTGTGGGATTCTTGGCGGGACTCAGATTAATGCGGGTTGCGTTGTTTGTCATGTTTATGCTTCCTCCTTAAATTCATCTATGGCAGATGTGTTGATTGCTTGACGCTTGTCCGATAGCGGCACAAGGATTGGTTTGCCTTGCGGCTTCACTATGAGGTGACCTAGGACCTCGACAAATCTTTTCTTGCCAAGCAGCGACTCCATCTCGCCGAGGGTGATAAGGCTCTGGCGGTAGATGTCCCGATAACCCGCTGCTTTTGTCGCTTCTACCACGGCGTCCTCGTCGGCGTACTTCCTAACGGAGCGCCCCTCCACCAGCTTGAAACCTTGCCACTCCTTGCCGTGCCTGACCGCCGCCTCCAGAGCATATGCCTTGATGTCGTTCGCCCAGGATATAAGGTCATCCAGTTTGGCGAGGATTTCTTCAATATCTCCGTCGGAGAGTAGCGGTGGCAGTGCGAATTCAAACCGCGCAAGGTTAAGGTTGTCCTCCGCCCGCGCGCGGCACTTCACCGCCGCACGGCAGAACCGGCACCACTCGCCGGGGACGCACTCCCCCGAGCCTTCGAAGGCAAGGCTGGCAATGGGCTTGAGGACCTCGTCGGCCCACTGATAGAGGGATTCCTTGGCCACTGTAACGGTACTGACGTTTTCACGCCGTGGCTGATAAATTGTCATGGACACCGAGCAGATATCGTAGATGTCGTCGAAAAGCTCTAGGGCACCGAGCGCGTATAGCTTAATCTGCGGATTATCATCTGCACTAACCAAAATACCCTGACCGTACTTGAAGTCCACGATGTGAAGCGCCCCTTCGGAGATAATGACACAATCGCCCGTGCCAAATCCGTCTGGGACGTATTTGGAGAAGTCCAGGCGTTGCTCTATAAGCACGACTGGATCAGCGCACTCCTGCTTTGCCTGGGTGATTAGTCCTTGGATAAACTCCACATAGCCATCCGTGTGCATGTCCATCTCGTCGGAATCGTACTTGGAGATGGGCTTCTTGGAGCGCCTCTTAAGGGCTTTTCGCAGCTTGTGTTCTGCCAGTGCGTGAGCGGCTGTGCCTTCGGCGGCAGCTTCTCCGCTGTTGTCCGCAAACTCCCGTTCCAGCCGTGCAGAGGGCGTGCAGTTCATCCAGCGATGGGCACCGGAAGCAGAGAGTAGTGCATGTTGTTTTTCTCCACTCATTTCAGTCCCTCTGCATCCTCCAGCAGCGCCGCGTAGTTTGCCGGATCAATCTGGCTGAGTTTTGGCGCACCGTACTTTTCCAATAGTGTCCTTACATTTGCCGTAAAACCTAGCTGGCTCTTTTCGGCCAGTTTAGCCCGCACCTGCTCCAGCGTGACCTCCTTTGTCGCAGGTTTTTCTACCTTTGCCGAGGCTGACAGTTCAGGCTGGGCGGCTTCGGCAGGCTCATTTGCTGCCATAGTATCGGCAACCGCCTGTACACTCTCAGCAAGGGAGCGCAAGTTGCTGACCACATCATGCAGCAGTTTAATCTTGCTCAAGCTTTTCACCTCCCTCCTCAACGATGCAAAGCACCCTCACGCTATTGCCGGGGATAACTACCGTCAATCTGCGCTTCTCACCTAGCAGGAGGCGCAACAGCCTTTCCCGCACGGTGACGTTGCGGCAGCCGACAATCCCATTGTCCTGGGACTCCTTCGAAACACTGATTTTTAGCATGTGCTTCATTCGAGCCACCTTACCTTTCCGAAGGCTGATTCTGTGTGCCTTCGCTATATTGCACCTGTGGAGGGTAAATCGGACGGTCTATGAGAGGAACTCCTTCAGTTTGGTCTTCGCCCTGTTCACTGCATGGCGGATCGCCGACTCATCCTTACCTTCAAGGGCAGCGAGTTCCGTATATGTCCAACCTTCCAGAAGGCATTTGTGGACTAGGAATTGTTGGCGCTCATTCAGCTGCGACATGGCAAGGCTGATCGTCTCGGAACTTATGAGTTCAGCAAGTAAGTCCGTACCATCAGAGAAGAAACGCGCGTCCTCATAGGTGAAGGTGCTTAACTGGGTATGGCGGTCTGGGCGACTGTTCCGTCGGTTATTGCTCTTTTCTGCTTTCACGGATTCCAGATAGAAGGCTCCGACCTCCTCGGATACTTCCAACTCGATAATTTTGCCGTCAGCGTCTTGGTAACTGATTTTCATCGTTTGGCTCCTTTGGCTTTCAGATTTTTGAAATCCGCCGGAGCCGTTAAATCCGCTATAAACAGCAGAAGACGACAGGAGGCCCAGTTATCCCTAGGGATAATTAAGCCCGCACTGTCGTCTTGCGATCTGGCGGATTTACCTATTTAGTTGTTAATGCTGCTTCATGCAGCTTCTGAAATAATGATGGCGCCCTCGATGTTAAAGGTGCCGTCGGCGTTGGCCGTTATTCTGACCGGGCAACCACCAATGTTGATGACGATGAGTCTGCGGTCTCTACTTACGTCGCAGATTCTTTTCTTGTTCGTGTTTCTTACCTCGTCTATGGCTACGACCTCCTTCCCAAAACAGTCATGATTATTGAGCTTGTATGTGTACGCTTTCATTATAGGAGGCTCCGTAATGGATAAAAAACTCGCTCATTTAATATTTGGTGGTAAAAGTACGAAAACTGTATATAAATAAAGCTATCGTTTAAAATTTGGTGGTATAATGAAACCGTATTATATCGAGAGCAGGGTGCATCTATGGGCAAGAGGCGGTTTGAGAAGTGTGAAGTATCCAAAACTAAGACTGAGGAGCTGGGCATTGAAGGGCTGCTCGTCATTGAAACGGACGACAGTGACCATTTTATTGCCGTCCATAAAAACTACTTCAAAAATGAAGATAGACCTCGCTGCCCTTCCTGTGACTCGGAAAAGACTCGCAGTTCAAAGGTTGTAACAAGAACTTTCAAGGACATCCTCTCGGCTGACGATAGTAAGGGCTTCAAAATTGTTGATCTGGTTTTCAATCAGCGCTATTTACGCTGTGACGGATGTGGGAAAAGTGTCTTCCCTGAAGACATTAGCTTTGCTTCTAAAGGTTGCAGATACACAGATCGGCTGTCCGACAAGCTCGCCGACGGTACCCTCACCTATTCATATAAAAGGGTATGCGATTATTATGGTGTGCCTGCTTCTACTGCGTCTGTCGGGGCGATTATGCGCAGGCGCACTCAGTTCTGGGAAGCGTCAATGCCTCCCATTTACACTCCGGAAACCTTAGCAATATTCGAGGTGGAGTTCTACAAGAGAATATATCCGGTAGTTTTCACAGTTCGTGCTGGAGAGCCGTATTTTCTTGATATTCTCAAAGAATCTAGCGAGCAGGCATATATAACTTTCTTTAAAAAGCTAAATGTTAATAAAGTCAAAATGATATACATAGACCCGGTAGAAAGCTTGTTCAACGCAGTGAAATCCTTCTTTCCTTCCGTTTCTGTAATGGTGTCTGATGAATGTATCCTCCGGTACGCTCGGATGGCTCTGCACGACGTAATATACAAGGATGGAAAGAGAATGCCCGTGAGACACAAATACGCCACGCTGGCGCAGAAGAAAGACATCATTACGGACGTTTACACGAAGCGGCAACTGGTAGCCTCCTTTCAAAGTCGGCCACTCCTGAAAGCCGCATACGACCATTATCAGAAATTGCTAACCCTCATGGAGGACAAATGGCAGTACAGCGATATTACAACATGGGCTGATGCCATACCGGACAACTTGCCTGAGTTCGACATACTCACTGGCATGGTTGAATTGTTCGGCGATCACATCAAAGCGTTCTCCGAAGAGGTCGGTAGCACGTCTGGCACATACTCAACGTATGTAAGTCAGTTCATCGAAGCAATCAATGAAATGTTGTTCTGCATATATGATGTTCTTCGAGCGAGAACCATCTTTTCCGCGCCGCCGGACACTATAATAGAAGATGAAACTGAGAAACGGATGGGCGTTCGTGTTGGCAGACTAATAAGCAAACTTGAAGAAGTTACAGGTAACATTAAGGAGGATAGATACTATGGACTCTAATGCTAAAATCAGACAAGCAGGGTTCAATATAAAGGAGAAGGCGAACTTGGTCTGGAATGTGGCCAACAGTTTGTTTGGCGCCTATAAGCCGCACGAGTATGGCCTGGTCATTTTGCCTATGGCGGTTATCAAGCGCTTTCACGACTGCCTGCTGCCCACCCATGACAAGGTCAGGGAGACCTACCTGAAAGTCAGAGAACTGGCAGTCAGAGACGGCTTTCTTCGCACCGCCTCCGGCTACAAGTTCTACAACACAAGTACATATACATTTGAACTGCTGAGGGCTGATCCTGACAACATTAAGGTCAATTTTGAGGACTACATTAATGGCTTCTCGGATAATGTCATTGATATTCTTGCCAACATGGGATTCTTTGCGCAGATTGACCGCATGTCAGACGCCGGAGTTCTGTATCAGGTAATCAGCGACTTCTGCGGCGTAGACGCCGATATGGACCCAGGAAAGATCTCTGCCGTTGACATGGGCTATGTCTTTGAGAACCTGGTACAGCGCTTCTCTGAAAGCTATGCCGAAGAAGCCGGAGCCCATTTCACCAGCCGAGACATTATCTACCTCATGTGCGACCTGCTGACCACCGGTGATAACTTCTTCGCGGAAAACGCCCAACCAAGAACTGTTTATGACATGGCGATGGGCACCAGTCAGATGCTGACCTGTATGGAGGAACGAATAAAGACCCTGGATGCCGAAGCAAGCATCATCTGCTTCGGTCAGGAAATCAATCCTTTCACTTTCGGCATTGCAAAGGCGGATATGCTCATCCGTGGCGGCGACCCTGAAAACATGCAGTTTGGTAACACACTTAGTGACGATAAGTTTCCCGGCTACACCTTCGATTACGTCATTTCCAACCCGCCTTTTGGCATCGATTGGAAGCGAGAAGCAAAGGATATTGAGGCCGAAGCCAAGAAGGGCCCCAAAGGGCGCTTCGGTGTTGGACTGCCTAGCAAGAGTGACGGGCAGATGCTTTTCCTTCTTAACGGTCTCGCAAAACTGAAAGATACCGGAAGAATGGCGATTATCCAAAACGGCTCCTCGCTATTCACTGGTGATGCCGGGAGCGGTCCAAGTGAAATCCGCCGATACATAATAGAAAACGACTGGCTTGATGCCATTGTTCAGCTGCCAAATGACAGCTTCTATAACACCGGCATAGCAACCTATGTCTGGCTGATTACTAAGAATAAGCCGGACGAGCACAAGGGCTATGTACAGCTAATCGACGCCAGCAAGTGCTTCGAAATCCGAAGAAAACCTATCGGCAATAAGCGCGTTGATATTACCGAGGTCTGTCACAATCTGATCGTGGAGGTTTACGGCAATTATACCGATGGAGTATTTACCAAAGAAATCGGCGATAAAAAAGAAATAGTTTGCAGGAGCAAAGTCCTGGCATCCGAAACCCTTGGTTATAACAAAATAACCGTAGAAAGTCCCATCCTAGATGAGACAGGAAAGCCATTGCTCAAAAAGGGTGCACTAGTTGCTGATTCGTCCAAACGCGACACAGAGATTGTCCAGTTGGATGAAGATGTGCACACCTTCTTCATGCGGGAAGTTTTGCCGTATCGTCCTGGCGCCTGGATTGATGAATCTAAGACCAAGGTGGGTTATGAAATCCCATTCACTCGCACATTTTACGAGTTTGCTGAACTGGAGCCATCCGTGGATATCGCAAAACGAATTGAGCAAAGCGAGCGCAGCCTCGTGGAAAAACTACATTCGTTGTTCAGGAACGGTGGTGAATAAAGTGGTTGCTGTTGCTACCTACGCCACATTAAAGGATAGCGGTATAGACTGGATCGGATATGTTCCTGAGAGCTGGAATGTTAGAACACTCTATCAGCTGGTGACACAAGTGAAATGCAAAAACAGCGAACTACAAGAAAGCAACCTGCTGTCACTTAGTTATGGAAAAGTCAAGCGCAAGGATATCGATTCATCCGAGGGATTGTTACCCGCTTCTTTTGATGGATACAACATCATTGAAGAGGGCGATGTTGTGCTGCGCCTAACGGACCTTCAGAACGACCATACAAGCCTGAGAGTTGGATTGTGCACGGAAAGAGGCATCATAACCTCGGCGTATACTACCCTTCGCCCTATCAGTTCGAGGCACTCGAAGTATATCTATTATCTACTTCATGCTTTTGACCTAAAAAAAGGATTTTATGGTATGGGCTCCGGTGTCCGTCAAGGGCTGAACTATGGTGAGGTCAAGGAGCTACGTGTTATACTCCCAAGTGATAGTGAACAGAAGGCGATAATTAATTACCTTGATGACCAGTGCGACCAGATTGACTCCATCATCGACGAAGCAAAGGTGAGTGTCACCCAATACAAAGCTTGGAAGGCATCGATTATCTACGACGCAATCACTAAAGGGCTTGAGTCTAACGTTGAACTGAAAGACAGCGGCATTCAGTGGATTGGGGAGATTCCTAAAGGCTGGGATGTAATAAAGACAAAATTTATCATTTATGGCAATGAAGGTGGAATATGGGGCGACGACCCTAAAAATGATGGAAACGATAGAACCGTTATTCGCTCAACCGAGCAAACTATTGATGGCAAATGGAGTATCGTTGATCCTGCTTTGAGAGACTTGAGTAACGTAGACTACTCGTACTATAGGATCGAACCGGGTGACTTGCTGATGACGAAATCAAGCGGAAGCTCACAACACATAGGTAAAACAACACTTGCAGGTGATTATTTCGAGAAAAACGAGTGCTATTACTCGAATTTTCTTCAGCGCATTAGGGTGAAGGGAATTAATGTTAGGTATGCCTGGTATCTGTTTAATTCCGTAATTGTCCGAGAGCAATTTGTTTATCTGCAAAACTCTACATCCGGAATTGGTAACATAAATTCGTCTAATATTGAAAATATCTTTATACCTTTACAGCCTGGGACAGGGCAAGAAAACATAGTATCGTTCCTTGATGAGCGTTGCAGTGCAATAGACGAAATTATTGCTGAAAAGCGAGCGCTGATAACCGATCTTGAATCCTACAAACGCTCCCTCATTTATGAAGCTGTAACCGGTAAGAGAAAGGTGCTGTGAGATATGAACGAAAACGAAAGGACTTTTGAAGAGTTCATTGAAAGCTACCTTATCTCCGAGGAGGGTGGCTGGGCTAAGGCCACAGATGCAGGTTATACCAGCGGGGAAAGCCGTGGTATGGCACTTGACATTGTCACCTTAACGGACTTTGTAAGGAGCACTCAGCCCATGGCCTGGCGTCGCTTGGAGCGGGTCAGCACTATCGGTCCCATAAAACAGTTCTATAAAGCTTTTGATAGTGCTGTTGTGCAGGATGGCCTGATTTCTGTGCTACGCCACGGTTTCAAGCACCGGGGTATCAGCTTCAGGGTCTGCTACTTCAAACCCGAGTCTGAGTTAAACGAGACCGCAGTCGAGAACTACAAAAAGAATGTGTGCCAGTGCATTCGTCAATGGCAGTACTCTGAGCTAAACAAGAACAGCATTGATATGATGCTGGCGGTCAATGGTATTCCTGTTATCGCCATTGAACTGAAAAATCAACTCACCAGGCAATCCGTAGACAATGCCATCCGCCAGTGGCAGTACAACCGAAACCCGAAAGAACCAGCATTCGGCTTCAACAAGCGTGTGTTGGCGTATTTTGCTGCGGATTTGTACAATGTCATGATGGCCACTAAAATGGACGGCATCCATACAGTTTTTCTACCTTTTAACCAGGGCAGCAACGGAGCAGGCAATGACGGCGGAGCAGGTAACCCTCAGAATGCTACTGAATGCTACGTCACAGAGTACCTTTGGAAGGAAGTTCTGCAAAAGGACAAATTGATGGACATCCTCCAGAAGTTCATCAGCTTTGAGAAAACTGAAAAGAAAAAGACAATGCCCGACGGCTCGACACAGACTACCGTCACCACAAAAGTGCTGTTCCCGCGTTATCATCAGCTGGATGTGGTGCGTAAACTGGTGGCCCATGTACGTGACAATGGTGCAGGGCATAATTATCTGATTCAGCACAGCGCAGGCTCAGGCAAGTCGAATTCTATCGCGTGGGCAGCTTATCGCATGGCCAGTTTGCACGACAGCAATAATGTACCGATGTTTAATAGCGTCATTGTCGTTACTGACCGCAGAGTCCTTGATCAACAGTTACAAGCAACGGTTACTGGCTTTGACCATACCCTAGGCAGTGTTATCACTATCGATGAAAAGAAAAACTCCGGCGACCTCCGCAATGCCATCAACGATGGTAAGCGTATCATCGTCACAACGCTGCAGAAATTCCCGGTGATTTACGATCAGGTTAACTCTGCCGAGGGCAAGCGCTTTGCTATCTTTGTAGATGAAGCGCACAGTAGCCAGACTGGCCATAGTGCCATGAAGCTGAAGCAGGCGCTAGCCGATGTGACAGATGCGCTGAAGGAGTATGCTGAGATAGAAGGCAGGGCCACCGAGGAAATTGAAAAGGACGACGTACTCGTTCAAGAGATGCTCGGACAAGGAAAACATGACAATCTGAGCTTCTTTGCCTTCACTGCAACACCCAAGGGCAAAACACTGGAAATCTTCGGTGAGCCTTATCCCGACGGTTCTTATCATCCCTTCCATACTTATTCAATGCGGCAGGCAATTGAAGAGGGCTTTATATTGGATGTCCTCGCAAACTATACCACATACAAAATGTGCTATCAGATTGCAAAGAACACACCCGACAACCCGAATGTACCTGCATCCAAGGCAGTCAGAACCATCCGCCGCTATGAAGAACTGCACCCGCACAACCTTCAGCAGAAGGCAGCCATTATCGTTGAGACTTTCCGCGAGATAACGAAGAAGAGAATTGGCGGCCAGGGCAAGATGATGGTTGCCACGGCATCCCGACTTGCCGCCGTGCGCTATTATCATGAAGTTCGGAAATATTTGAAGGCAAACGGTTATGACGACGTGGAAATCATGATTGCGTTCAGCGGCACCATCAAGGATCCCGATGATCCAACAGGAATCGAATACAGTGAAAGTGGCATGAACATCGATAAAAAAGGCCACCGCATCAAGGAAAGTCAGACAAAGAATGTTTTTCACGATGAGGGCGATATTCTCATCGTTGCTGAGAAGTATCAGACCGGCTTTGACGAGCCGCTACTTCATACCATGATAGTGGACAAAGAACTGCGCGACGTTAAGGCAGTCCAGACACTCAGCCGTGTAAACAGAATCTATCCCGGTAAAGAAGATACTTTTATCCTCGACTTCGTCAACGACATTAACCGTATTAAGGAGGCATTCCAACCGTTCTACCAAGAGACGAGCCTTGAAGAGCAAATCAATGTTGACCTGATCTATGCAACGCAGAAAATCCTACATGACTTCGGAGTCTATACGCAGGGGGATATTGACAAGACAGCAGGCATTTATTTCGACCATGACGTACGCAATGCCAACGCAACGCAGGGGCAGATTTCCAATGCGTTGAAAAATGTGGCGGATAAGTACAATGAAGAGCTTAATCAAGAGGAGCGGTATCGGTTCCGGAGAGAAGTACGAGCCTTTGTGAAGTGGTACAATTACATTTCACAGATCACGCGCATGTTCGACAAGGATTTGCACAAGGAGTTTATCTTCTGCACGTACCTATCAAAGTTGCTACCCTCCGACCCCATAACCCCCTTTGACCTAGATAACCGCGTTAAGCTGGAGTACTATAAACTCGAGAGAACATTCGAAGGCTCTATCGAGCTCGAAAAGGCATCTGGCTCGTGGGCTCCTACTAACCCCAAAAAGGCGGGCGGCAACGCAGAACGTCTTAGTCCTCTAGATGAAATCATTCAAAAAATCAACGAGGCATTCTTCGGAGATTTTACGGATGCCGACAGAGTTATCGTTGATGATCTCTACAAGAGAATGCGCAAGGACGAGAATGTGCGCAAAGCAGCACAGACAGATGACCGTCAGGTATATGAACGCAGCATTTTCCCCGGGATTTTCGACGCAACCGCACAACAGTCTTATATGGAGAATACTGAAGCATATACACAGTTGTTTCTTGATGCTGACAAGTATCGTTCTGTTTGTCTGGCGTTAGCCGACAAGCTCTATAGAGAACTGCATAAATGGAAATCTGATGATTAAACCGGCATTACTTAGAGCTAATAATGCTTGGAAGACGGCCGAGGGCAGGACATTAAATGAGGTTGAGAGCCGTGAAACAAGTGAGGCGTGAACATGGAACATATAGACATTCATGATAGCCTACAGTGTCAAACCTTAGTTTTAACGTTTGTAGGAATGTGAACACCCCTTCTAATACTTAACGATGCTCTTTCAAATCGCGATGATATAGTTCAAAAGATTGCATCCTGTGCCTGGCCAAATGGACTAAACAAAAGCAAAGCCGCTCCTGCAAAACGCAGGAGCGGCTGTATTGCTAGGGTCTTAAGTAAAAAATAAAACCACCTACCGATAAAATGCTTTTTATCAATAGATGGTAGTTAATTTGGTGGAGGCGGGGGGAGTCGAACCCGCCGTCCGAAGATATGCCTGCCAGAGATTCTCCGAGTGCAGTCAGCGATTTGGTGATTCGCCCTTGCCTACGCCCACTGACGGGCTGAGGCTTTCGCT
>Ga0209616_1000476_pt1 | contig 11000 bp, 6 predicted proteins | sample FlocCalmetaG_FD_184153 | JGI IMG/M metagenome (GOLD analysis project Ga0209616, IMG submission 184153) | Freshwater bacterial and archeal communities from Indian Creek, Illinois, USA - Floc-Cal metaG (SPAdes) (version 2) | ecosystem: Environmental > Aquatic > Freshwater > Unclassified ...
TGCGCACCACAACATAATTGCGCACACCCATTGTTCTTAAACCTGCACGAGGAATAGTAATCACATCATGTTTCTCTTGGAATATGACTCTAATACTTGCATCGTCCCCCGGACTTACTTGATCAGGTAATTCTTCGACTTTAATAATAATTGAATCTTCAAAACGTGGATTCTCAATATCTATTACAGATTCTCCATGTGGAGTCATAACTATGGTTCCCGTATACTCTATCTCCTCAATATCGACTTTAACTGTCATCCCAACTTCAAACCCCGCTAAAACCGCAGGACTGTATCTTAGAAAAATAACTGATGGATCCGCTACCGTAAATGCATGCTGATATGCATTTATCCAGTCTCCTATAGCCATCCTGCTCATAAAAACGATCTGTCCGGCGATAGGCGATCTGAGCTTTGTCACATCAAAACGTTCCCTTGCTCTGATAATGTGCATTTCAAGCTGTTTTATATTCAATTTATGTATTTCTATGTCAATATCAAACCCGGCAATCTGATGGTCTAAATCCTCAAGCGCTCTTTCGTTTTGCTCGCTTGCTTCTCTTTCAAAAGCCTGTTTCAGCCTTCTTCGAGAAGTAATCATCCTATCGTAATCCATTTTCATTTTATCATATCATAAACGCATTTCCGTAAGGTCAATCTCCATTTGTTTGATGTCAAACTCAATTTGTTCAGATTCGAGCTCAGCAAGAACTTGGCCTTCTTCCACATGCATTCCAGATACCACATGAACTTCCTGAAGTCTTCCCGAATTGTTTAGAAAAGATAAATTATACTCTCTTATTGGAATAAAAACTCCGGCACCTATTATCTGGTGTATTATATCTCCTCTTTCTACGGTATGAAGGTTAAATCGCAACCTTGGAGGCTCAACAAGAGGGGGCGGTAAAGGTTCTCGCTCTGTTGGCATTAAAACGCATCCGGATAAAACAAATATCATCAGCAATGCTAAAACCAATAAATACCCATGGTTTTTTAACAAACCAAAATCTGTTAACTTCAAATTCAAACGCCCATCCAAATTATATTTTAAATATTTCAGTGTCCGTAATTAAAACAGCTTCCGCCTGTGAACTCCTTTATTATTGAAGTGGCCGGAATACTCGTTCCGTCCATTTCAACGAAATACTTCATGAATTTCTTTAAGCGGTTCGCTTCAGTAAAATGTATATCATTAGTGTCTATATTATTCAAAAGCGGCATGATATACGGCTTTAGAACAGCCATCTCATACGTTAATGCCGAATTGAACATAACATCCGCCATTTCTTGAAACGGAAAAATATATTTTTCTTCTCCCCTTCGTACAGACGACCACATAGTCAGAGTATCTCCTATAGAAGCACCTCGAAACTGCCTATCCCTTACAATTCTCCTTATAAGGCGTGTGTCAGTTGTAGGTATGCGGTTGTGGCTATCTAAATTTAACTGTGTCAATGCGCTTATGTATATCTTGAATTTATTTATTTTAGGTATCATCGGAGTCAATTGTTCGTTTAAGCCATGAATCCCCTCTATAATAAGCGGTTGCTGATCACTTATCGATACTACATTTCCTCTGTATTCCCTCTCTCCTTTTTTGAAATTGAAAAATGGGATTTCTACCTGCTGACCCTGAATCAGTCTGCTTAAGTGCTCATTTAAAAGCTCAATGTCTATTGTGCTAATCGCCTCAAGATCTCTTTGTCCTTCTTCATCAAGCGGGATGCTCTCCCTGTCAAGATAATAATTATCCATGGAAATTGGAATCGGATTTAAGCCATTTACCATAAGATGAATTTTAAGCCGCTGCGCAAAGGTGGTTTTACCTGAAGCTGAGGGCCCCGCAATCAATATAAGGTGAATTTGCTGCCTACGCGATGAGATTTTATCGGCAATCTCAGCTATCTGCTTCTCGTGCAAGGCTTCGGATATATGAATCAGTTCCTGTCCGCCGCCTATTTCGATTTTGTTGTTTAACTGCAGAACATTCGCCACATTTACCCTTTGCGCCCAATTTTCCGACTCTCTGAACACACTATATAGCTTTGGGTTGTCTTCAAAATCAGGTAGACTGTTTGGCGTTTGTTTCGTGGGAAATCTTAAAATCAAGCCGGGCAGATAGAATTTCAGCTCAAAGACATCGAGATAGCCGGCATCCGGTACCATATAACCGTAAAGGCAGTCTGTCATCCAACCGAATCGATATAACGGAATAGTCTTTTCCGCACGATACTTTAGAAGTTCAGCCTTGTCAGTAAATCCCATGCTTTTCAGAATATTTTGTGCATCATTAACGTCCGCCTCAAAACGTTCAAACGGCTCACAGGCAGCTGCAATTTCCCTCATCCTTGATTCAATCCTATTGACCTGTCTTGGCGATAACGCAGTCTCATCTTTAATCTCACAATATAGCCCTTTGTTAAGAGAGTGTTCGACCGTAACCCTGCAATTCGGAAAAAGCTCTTTGCAGGCACGAATGAAAAGCATAGTAAGGGTTCTCACATAAATCCTGAGACCGTCTTCATGCGAACGGTCTATAAACTCAACTTCACAATTTTGTGTAAGAATTTCTGTAAGTTTCTTTAATTCATTGTTGACTTTTGCCGCTAGTATGGGTGAAGTATTATAAATCTGGTGTTTTTGAATCAATTGCAGCAACGTAATGCCGCTTTTTTCTGTATAGTCAGCCTTGTTTGTCTTTATTTTAATATTAGATTCCATCAACACATTCCTTTCAATCTTATCTTTAACCCGCATTTCCTCCATCTTCTTCGCTTTCTCCGGTATCCTGCCCAGTTATCGGTTGTGTCGGAGTAGCCGGATCAATCGGTGCAGGCAACGGCGGCAGATAATATATTATACCCTGTATAGGTCTGTAGTGATCATTTGAAATGATTTCACTCCATACCTTTATCCCGTTTTCGTAATAGGTCATTATGCTTTGTACTCTGATGCCCATTCGGTTTTCGACATGAACCTTTTCCTCACCGGGATTTTTAACATGCTTTTTAGCGTCGTCGCGTATCCTTTTCGGCTCGGGTGCGGCGATAGTTTCTATAATTCTCGACTCAACCTTGATCTCGCCGTCATTAGGGAATGCCTCGCCGTAAATTTCCACATACATTTTATGGTCTTCATAAAATGTCCTGAAAAACAGCGGCGTTTCACGGTTGTTTTTGAATCTGACATCGAGTGCGCCATATAAAACCGCCGCGTCAAGCCCCGCCGGTACATAAAACACCGGAAACGAATGGTGCCGGCGCTCAAGAATCTCAAGATTTGCCCTAAGCGCAGCGTTGTACATCATAGTCGATGCCTGGCATACTCCTCCTCCGGGCGAATCCTGCATACTTCTGTCAGGCATTATTATAGGGGCTGGTCTAAAGCCTCTTTCAACAACCCTTCTGCCGACTGTTTCGTTGAAAGAAAAAACCTGACCGGGATCAAGCCTTAATCCGTTCACTTTGCTCAACGAAAACACTACGTTATGTATCCTGTTCTGACTGCTCGTTCCAAAGCCGGTATAAAAATGCACGATCCTTGAAGTAAGCTTATTTAAGTCGTCCCCGAAAATAGCAGGTTTAACATCGTCAGGCTCCAATACCACCTCTCCAAAATTTGAATCCTCTATTCTCAAAATCAGATAATCGACTAATTTCTGCCGATCAAGCTTTGAACCTATCTCTTCGGGAGTAATTACAAATTTCTCTTCCTCATCCGGTAAAAATTCTATTACCGCATCTTTTGATACTGTATCAATTTGTTGAGCAATGTCTTGTATATGCTTTACCAACAGGTCTTGATCATACTTAAGCGTGGTATAAAAATTCTTATTATTTTCCCTTAAATCATTTATCTTCTCATAACGCTCAAGCAGGCTGCCTTCTCTTGCAATATTAAACGCTTGTTGCATAACTTCGTCGACGTTAAGGCTCGCATCAATATTTTCGTGATCAATTACCCAATTCTCATCCTCATAAACCAATTCAAACCTGATAGCGGAAAGCCTTTCATTCGCCTTCTCCAAAAGCTCGGATTTTGCATTTTCAAAGGTCATTCCACCCAAAGCCACATCGTCTATAGATATGCCTTCATAGTATGTGTCTACTTCAACAACTTGTCTCATATAAGCTATTTGGCGCTGATAAACAATCCACTCATTTAGACCGTAGACTCCGGAAGCTGCAATAAAAATAAATATTATTGCAAAAATAATCCGTGATTGCTTTTTATTCCTGTCTGATCGTTTAACTCTTCCATCGGCTAATCCTGAATGATTCCCATTTAATTTTCTCATGCTCGTCGCCCTCTTAACTTTCAGTCTGTCATAAACCGTGCCGTTTAATATGTATCACTAATAAATATATCACAAATCAGACACGATGTTAAAAACAAACCTATTAAATATTTCTGACAAAAGTGTTACAAATAGAAACTTACTTATCTTCGCCATCCCCTTCCTTCCTAAAATTCACCATAAAAAGCGTATATTGCCTTAAACTGTTATAAACTCTTTCATCTATTGCATCTTTTTCAAATTATCCGTCTTCAAGCTTTATCCCGGCGGGTATACCCATTCACTTACCGGATCTGCGTTCTCATCGTCTGATAATTAAACTGAGCATACATTCCGTTTAGCTTCATCAGGCTTTCGTGACTCCCCATTTCCACAATCTGTCCATCATGTATAACAATAATATTATCAGCATTTCTTATTGTAGAGAGCCTGTGTGCCACGATAATGCAGGTTCTGCCGCGCGAGAGCTTGATTATGCCTTCCTGTATCATCTTTTCGCTTTCAGCGTCAATGTTTGATGTCGGCTCGTCAAGCACCAACACCGAAGGGTCAAAAGCTATCGCTCTGGCAAATGAAATAAGTTGCCTTTGTCCTGCAGACATCGTGCAACCCCGCTCCTTGACTTCTTCATCAAAACCATTAGTCAGACTGTCGATAAAGATGTCAGCCCCAATCCTTTTCGCCGCTTGCCTTATGTCTGAGTCGCTTATATCTTTGTTTTTAAGTCTGATATTGGATTTAACATTACCTGAAAAAAGAAATACATCCTGGAGCACCACAGCAACTTGCCTTCGTAAATCGTTTAGCTTGTACTCGTTAATATTTATGCCATCCAATAATATTTCTCCTGACTGGATCTCGTAAAATCTTGATATCAAGCCTACTATTGTGGATTTCCCGGCTCCGGTTTCTCCTACGAATGCAACAACTTCCCCAGGTAATATTTTAAAGCTCACACCCTTTAGTACCCAATTATCCTTCTCATACGCAAACCATACATCTTTGAATTCGATTTCACCGCTTGTTTCTTCAAGGGTTCTGCCTATGTGCAATTGCTCCCTCTGTCCTGTATTGTCAATTATCTGAAAAACACGGTCTGCTGAAACAAAAGCTGATTGCATTCCGGTGTATCTTTCAGCAATATCGCTTATCGGCTGGAAAAATTGCCTTACATAAGTTATAAAAGCAAAAAGCACTCCTATCTCTATCCCGCCCTGATTCATATTACCGATTGAAAACCAGATGAGAGCCGCTATCGTCAGATTATTTATTACATCCACAATAGGGCGGCATAAACTGTTTAATATGACCTCCCTAAGGCTTGAAGCAAAGTAACTCTTGTCAAGTTTTATAAATTCTTCAAACTTCTCCTTCTCTCTATGAAAAATCTGCACAACCCTCATTCCCGTTATATTCTCCGCCAGAAAACCGTTAATCCTTCCTATAAGGGATTTCATGTTCATGAAGTTTTCTCTTGCCGCCTTATGGTAAAAGATTGTGACCACGGCTATAAGAGGTAAGCTCAAAAGCGCTATCATGGTCAAGTGCACATTCATCATCGCCATGGCTGCGACAATTCCTACAATCATTACAGAATCTCTGAAAATATTAACAAGCATACCGGAAAAAAGCTCGTTCAGTGATTCAACGTCATGTGTTATCCTAGTCAAGATCCTGCCTGAAGAATTCTTGTCAAAATAAGACATATTCATTCTCTGAACATGTTCAAAGAGCTGGTTTCGTATATCAAACATGATCTTTTGCCCGGCATGAGTAAGTATGTAATTCTGAATATATCCAAGTCCCGCACCTACCAGCACTACGGCAAAAAACAAAAGTCCGAACAACCTGAACGCTGAAATGTCATAAACACCCGCAACCAGATAATCATCGATTACCACTTTTAAAATATAAGGTTTTGCAATAACGGAGGCGTTTATTGCCAAAGCCAGAAAAATACTTACAATAAACATTGGCACATAAGGCTTGAAATATGGAAGCAGTCTTTTCATGCCAGCACATCCAATCTCTCATCTGATTCTTCGTCCTGCAGACGATAAAGGTTAAAATAGCGCCCTTTAAGGTTCATCAATTCCTCATGGCTCCCTCTTTCAACGATTTTCCCTTTATCAAGGTATACGATGAAATCCGCATGCCTTAATGCTGACACCCTGTGCGATATTATTATGCCTGTTAACCCTTGCAGCACCTTAGACATGTTTCCTAATATCTCCTCTTCGGTTTTCGTATCGACCGCCGATAAGCTGTCGTCCAAAATCAATATCGCCGGCCGCTTCACAAGCGCTCTTGCGATAGATATCCTTTGCTTTTGCCCGCCTGACAGTGTAATGCCCCTTTCTCCAACAACAGTGTCGAATCCGTCCGGAAAAGCTGCTATGTTTTCATAGACAGCAGAGAGTTTCGATGCTTGCTCAATCTCATCACGGGAGTACTCGCTATTGAAAAATCCAATATTATCAAGAATAGTTGTAGAAAACAAAAAGTGTTCCTGAGGTACGCAGCCAATCTTTTCTCTCAACTCTCCCAACGGTATGTAGTTTATATCCTCTCCGTCAATAAATATATGTTCATCGTCAACAGGATAAAGCCTTAGTAACAGATTTACGAGCGTAGTCTTACCGCTTCCGCTTCTTCCTAAAATACCAAGTGTTTTACCTTTTGGCAAAGTAAGGTTTATATCCTTTAAGACACTTTTCGTACTTCCTGGATACTTAAAAGTTAGATTGCGTATCTCAATTGAACCGCTAATTGAAAAATCCGTCTTATCATTTCTATCTATGATATCGCTTTTTGCACTAAATATCTCATCCAGTCTGCGCATCGATGCCAAACCCCTTTGCCATACCTCGATTATTCTAACAATATTGGTTATAGGACCCATTATAAGCATCATATATGAGTTGAAAGCCACGTAATCGCCCAAAGATATAGTTCCGTTAACAACCAGCTCGCTTCCATAGGCTATAAAAACCATAAAGCTAATCCCGAAACAGATCTGCGTTGCAGGTCCTAAAATACCCGAAACTCTCGTAAGATTCATCTGAGTATCAACTCGTTTTTTGCTTAAATTAACAAAATCACTTACTTCCTTTTCTTCTTGCGCATACGCCTTTACTACCCTGATACCCATAATATTCTCTTCGACTTTTTCGGATATTTCAGCAAAAGTTTTTTGCACTATGCCAAATCTTTCACGAATAACCGCCCTTAGTCTTATTAGTACCGCTATAAGAATAGTTGATGGCAATATTGCGATAAGTGTAAATATCGGATCAATTGTAGTAACCATAAAATAAATCGAAACCCCGTTAATGATCGCACCTTCCAATATAGCTATTGATCCAAATCCGAAAATCATCCTTACAGCTTGAATATCGTTGATGGCGTAAGCAACAAGATCGCCCGTCTTATGATTATCATAAAAACCGGCCGGGAGATTCTGCAAGTGTTTAAAAAGTCTCTCTCTTAGATAGCACTCAACATACCTACAGTTACCTATGAGGAAATATCGCCATGAATACTTGAGGGCAAAGACAGCAATTGTAATGACAGCCATAAGAATTACATAGAAATAAATGTTCCCGTCATGCATTTCAGCGCCTTTAAGCTCATCGGTAATAATCCCAAGAAGCAGAGGGATATAGGAAGCTATCACAGTGGTAACGACAAGTAACACTATTCCCGCTAAATAATACCACTTCCTGTGTTTTACAAATTCAAACAATATATCCTTTGCCTTCATCAAACCAACTCCTTAATCACAATATTGGGGACGGTTCTATCGATGGGACAGATCTGCCCGTTGCCTCTTTCTCTCGTAGAATTTGCATGCATCTAAACGTCGCCCATGTTTATTTATACGTATAAATTGATTAGCAAAATAAAACTTCTTTCCAAAGTATGCCTTTAAGCCGATTGACGTATGATCAACTCAGAAGGCAAAATAATCCTCTCCTTTACCACCGTACCATCCATCGCACCTATCAGCATTTCTGCGGAATTGAAACCCATTTCATAAAGCGGCAATTCGACGGCTGTAATAGGCGGATGTGCCACATTGTAGAAATTAGAAGTGCCAAGTGCTACAATTTTCAGATCATCCGGTACTTTTATGCCTAAACTCTGCGCACACCTTGCCGCAAAAAGCCCGAATCGCGGTGTACCGGCAAGCAACGCATCCGGTCTGGAGTGCGAATCGAGAAATACCGTAATGTTTTTTATTATTTCATTTTCCTCATGGACGCTCAGATTAACAATATCATCGCTCCAAACATACCCCGAAGCCTCGATACAACGGCGAAACATTGTAGTTCTGTCATCTAAACCATTTTTCGGAATAGGGCCGACATATCCTATTTTTGTCGCCATTTTTGCTTTAAATAGTGCTATCACATCGCTTATCCGCTCTAAGTGATCGGTACAGACCTGATGTACATTTTGACCTACAGCATGAGCATCGACAATTACGAAAGGAATCCCTCTGCCGTTCATATACTTTATGATATCTTCCTTCGGTGAGGCAAAAACAAAAATCACGCCATCAAGCCGCCTCGATTCATAATAACGAATAAACTCGTCTTCTGCGGTACCATCGGACTTATCAAATAGCAAAGTTATGGAGTAGTTGCGTTTTTGCGCTACATCTCTTATACCTTCGAGAGTCTTCATGAAATAGAAATTTGTTACATTTCGCTCGGTGATAATGCCAATGGACATGGATCTATTAAGGCGCATCCCCCTCGCAATCTGGTTCGGGTGATAATTAAGCTTCCTGACAGCCTCAAGGACAGCCGCGCGAGTTTCCGGCTTAACCCTTATATTCTTTGTATCGTTTAGAATATAGGAAACAGTCGCTTGAGAAACTCCCGCTTCCTTTGCGACATCTCTGCTGGAAATCGTTTTTCTTGTTTCCATATTTTCATCTCACTTATACGTATAAACTCATTTATATGATATTCTTTGTTATAAAATTTGTCAATTATAAATTTGATTTCAGATAAAGTTCTAAAGCCGAATAAGCATCCGGTGCAAAAACATAAAAGAGCAGGTCACTCTGCTCTTTTATATTCTTTGCTTTCAAAAGCGATAACTGAGATCTGTCCCATCGATGGAACCGTCCCCATTATTAGGTTTTTTTGAATGTGGGTTTATCGTCTTCTATATCGAGCACTACTTTGTCCCCTATACTTATCCTCCCGCCCAAAATTTCTTCTGATAATTTATCCTCGACGGTCTTCTGTATAAACCTGCGCAATGGGCGCGCACCGTATACAGCGTCAAAACCTTTCGTTGCCATGTAATTTGTGGCTGCTTCGGTTGTTTCAAGGAAAATCTCTTTTTCTGCCAGTCTTTTTGCCACACTCTCAAGCATCAGGTAAGCGATTTGCTTAATATGTTCTTCGTCAAGCGCGTGGAAAACGATTATCTCATCTAAGCGGTTCAAGAATTCAGGTTTAAATGTTTTCTTGAGATCCTCAAGTATATTTCCTTTCATCCTTTCATACTCGTTTGAAGAATTTTCTCCGGTTGAGCTAAAACCCAGCGCTTTTTGCTTTTTGATATTATACGCCCCTACATTAGATGTCATAGCTATGACGGTATTTCTGAAGTCAATAGTCCTTCCCTTGCCGTCTGTGAGCCTTCCGTCCTCAAGAATCTGTAACAGGGCATTAAACACATCGGGATGCGCCTTCTCTATCTCGTCAAGCAGCACCACCGAGTAAGGTTTGCGGCGTATCTTTTCTGTTAACTGACCGCCTTCTTCGTATCCCACATATCCCGGAGGCGCTCCAATCAGTCTTGATACGGTGTGCTTTTCCATGTATTCAGACATGTCAACGCGCACCATAGCCTCTTCATCTCCGAACATCACATCGGCTAAAGCCCTGCAAAGCTCAGTTTTCCCTACTCCTGTAGGACCTAAAAATATAAATGAGCCAATCGGACGTTTAGGGTCCTTAAGTCCTGCTCTTGCTCTTCGTATAGCGCGTGAAACGGATGCAACGGCTTCTTCCTGACCTATAAGACGTTTATGAAGCAAGCTCTCCATATTTAAAAGTCTTGCTGATTCGCCTTCAGTCAGTTTCTTCACCGGCACTCCCGTCCAGCTTGATACAATATGGGCGATCTCTTCCTCTTCTACTGTTTGGGTGTCGTTGTTGCTCTTTTGCTTCCATTTCTTTTTTTCTTCATCTATCCTGTTGCGAAGCTTCTGCTCAGTGTCTCTGACTTTCGCAGCTTTTTCGTAATCCTGTCCTGTAATCGCTTCTTCTTTTTCCTTTTTTAAAGCCTCCATATCATCTTCTAATTTTTTTATGTCGGGAGGAGCGGTAAAAGCCTGTAATCTGACCCTGGATGCGGCTTCATCCATTAAATCGACAGCCTTGTCAGGTAAAAACCGATCGGGAATATATCTGTCCGAAAGATCAACGGCAGCTTTAATCGCTTCGTCAGTGATTCTGACTTTATGATGTGCTTCATACTTGTCTCTCAATCCGAGAAGTATCTTGACAGCATCCTCTTTCGAAGGCTCTTCAACCACAACCGGCTGGAAGCGTCTTTCAAGCGCAGGGTCTTTTTCCACATGTTTTCTGTATTCATCAAGAGTGGTGGCACCGACGGTCTGTATTTCACCGCGTGCCAGAGCAGGTTTTAATATACTTGAAGCATCAATAGCTCCTTC
>Ga0209616_1000477_pt1 | contig 10983 bp, 9 predicted proteins | sample FlocCalmetaG_FD_184153 | JGI IMG/M metagenome (GOLD analysis project Ga0209616, IMG submission 184153) | Freshwater bacterial and archeal communities from Indian Creek, Illinois, USA - Floc-Cal metaG (SPAdes) (version 2) | ecosystem: Environmental > Aquatic > Freshwater > Unclassified ...
ACTAAAAGAGTTTTTAACGGAGCTTAAAGCTAACGGAATTAAAATCGGGCTCGTGACATCAGGACTTTATGAAAAAGCGTGGCCTGAAATTCTGTCAGCTTTTCTTACAATAGGGATGGGCAATCCCGAAGAATACTATGATGCTATAATAACGGCAGGATATCCGTTAAGGGACGGCAAGGCCGGCACTTTAGGAGAATTATCGCCTAAACCGCATCCGTGGCTTTATGCTGAGATGGCTGCGGTTGGATTGAAGATGCCTTTTGAGAATAGACATTCAGTGGTTGGTATTGAAGACAGCGCCGCCGGTGTATGCGCTATAAGGCTTGCCGGTTTTAGCGCCATAGGCTTGGCGGGCGGTAATATAGTGTCTGGTGGGACTTTGGGATTGTGCGACCGCTACTGTGCAACTCTTGAAGATGTATGGAATGTGATAAAACCCTGACTTAAAAAAACGAAGATATCGCAGAAAAAGTATCATAAAAGCCAAGAAGTAAAATATAAGCTGGCGGCAATTGAGCTTAGAGTGGAGGTGATTATAGGGGAGGTTAAATTAATAAAAATTTTGTTGACCACTAATATGTGTAGTGTTACAATTTACTGTAAGCGCTTACAATGATTTAGCATATAAATTCGTATGAATGTGAACAAGAGTATTAAGAAAAAAACGGTTTTGATGAAGGATAATTTCATAAGATGGGGGTTTTCGGGACATGAGAGTAAACTTTGATTTAAGTGGTAAAGTAGCTGTGTTAACGGGAGGGGCAGGTGTTTTGTGCAGCGAAATTTCAAAGCAGTTGGGAGCGGTAGGGGTAAAAGTAGCGGTGCTTGATCTTTATCTTGACAAGGCGAGGGAAGTAGCGGATGAGATAGTATCCGCAGGAGGAATCGCCATAGGCGTAAACGCTGATGTTTTAGACAAAGAAAGCATTAAAGCGGCAAAGGAAGAGGTCCTAAGAGCTTTCGGAAAAGTGGATATTCTTATAAACGGGGCCGGGGGCAACAAAAAAGAAGCGACTGTCACGGATGAGTTGAAGTTTTTTGATTTGTCTGTCGATGCCATGCGCTGGGTTATGGATTTGAATTTCTTAGGTACAGTTCTTCCTACACAGGTTTTTGGCGAAATTATGGCAAAGCAGGGCACCGGTAATGTCATTAACATATCTTCTATGTCAGCCTTCACTCCGCTTACTAAAGTGATAAGCTATTCTGCCGCAAAGGCTGCAATTAATAACCTTACCCAGTGGATGGCTGTATATTTCAACCACAATTATTCACGCAATATCCGTGTTAATGCTATTGCGCCAGGATTTTTACTGACAGATCAAAATCGATATCTCCTAGTAGACAGCAAAAGCGGCAATGATACAGATAGGGGAAAGCTTATTAAAGAGCATACTCCGATGGGCAGGTATGGAAGCCCCGATGAACTGGTCGGCGCTGTTATATGGCTTGCTTCGGATGCTGCATCATTCGTAAATGGTGCTGTGATTCCTATTGACGGAGGGTTTTTAGCCTATGCAGGAGTCTAGAGCTTCAAGTCTTGACTAGATATTGCAAGAAGGTTATTATTGTGGCGACACACATTTTTGATCAGGATATTTATAAGGTTTTCACTTGGGCCATGTGTTGGTGATAGGTTTAATTAAAAGGAGATTTTATTCTCATGAATATTTACAAAATTGCCAAAATGGCCGGCGTATCCATCGCTACAGTATCGCGGGTTATAAATAATAATCCCAGCGTTAAGCAGGAAACAAGGGAAAAGGTTAAAGCTGTGCTAAGAGAGATTGAGTATCTTCCGAACCACATAGCTCGTAGCCTTGCTACCAATGAGACAAAGACAATAGGGGTTCTGACCACCAATGTCCGCGACTCATACTATGCCGCTGCGATATACACAATTGAGCAGGAATTAAAGAGATTTGGTTATAATGTTATATTGTGCAATACAGGAACTGAACTTAAGGATAAGAGAGAATACCTAAAAATCCTTTTACAGAAAAAGGTGGACGGTATCATACTTGTAGGCTCTGTTTTCAAAGAAAAGGATAACAACAGCCATATTTACAACGCTGCCGCAAGTGTGCCGATCGTCATGTTGAACAGCTTTTTGCCGGGAGAAAATGTTTATTCCGTTGTGTGCGACGATGGTTATGGAGTAGCTCGAGCGGTAGAATGGCTTTATGAAAAAGGGCATAGAAACATAGTATACCTTTATGACGTGCTAAGCTTTGCTGGAATATCAAAGCTTGAGGGTTTCAGAGAGTCCATGGCTTCGTTAGGACTTTCGATTCATCCTTTCGGAATAGTTAGAGTTGAGCAGAGCATAGCCGGAGGGTATAGGGGTGTTGAAATTTTGGATCAATATGAAATCCCATTTACAGCCCTTATTGCTAGCGAGGATATTATAGCTGCAGGGGCTATGAAGAAGTTAGTAGAAATGGGGAGATCTGTTCCCCGCGATGTTGTTGTTTTCGGCCATAACAACTCAAATGTTTCATTGTGTACCAATCCGGAATTATCAAGCATAGACAGTAAGGTTGAAACGATCGCTGTTTTAGCTGCAAGAACTCTTTTTCGGGTACTTAACAACAAGGAGGCTTCAACAAAAACTGTTATTGTGCCGGAACTTGTTGTAAGAGGGAGCAGTAGTGCCGATGTTTGTAATGTCACGAGTTAATGAAATGGTTTTGCCGTGAATCTAAGATATGTTGTCTCTTTTGCGACAAAGGCTTTGCATAGATTGGACTTTACGGTAAAATTATTATTGAGTAAGTGAGACAAAAACAAAATATATAACGGAGGGATTGTATGTCAGCTTTTAAGGTAGTCGTCACGGACGACAGGCACGGTGATTTCAGCGTTGAAAAGGAAGTTTTAAGTGCTATCGGAGCGGAAGTTACCGTTTGTAACTGTAACACTACGGAAGAGGTGATAAAAGAGTGTAAGGATGCCGATGGGATTTTGCTAAACCTTTCACCCATGCCCGCTGAAGTGATAGAAAAGCTTGAAAAGTGCAAGATTATTGCTCGTTATGGTGTGGGCTATGATAACGTCGATGTGGCTGCTTGTACTAAGAAGGGTATTTATGTAGCCAATGTACCGGATTATTGCGCAGAGGAGGTGTCGGATCAGGCGCTTGCTCTTTTAATGGCGTGTATTCGCAAGGTGGTGCACTCCGACACACAGATACGTCAAGGTAAGTGGAATATAGCCAAAGAGATGAAAATCCACAGGATAGAGGGTAGAACATTTGCTTTGCTGGGATTTGGCATGATAGCCAAAGCTTTTCTGAGGAAAATTAAAGGCTTCAATCCAGGCAAGATTCTAGTTTTTGATCCTTTTGTCGATGCGGAAACCATAGCTTCATACGGTGCTGTTAAAGCTGAATGGGAAACAGCGCTTGGGGAGGCCGATTATATTTCTGTACATATCCCACTTAATGCCCACACAAAAGGAATGATCGACGCAAAAGCATTCGCTCTTATGAAACCAACCACCATACTGGTTAACACATCAAGAGGCGCGGTGATTGATGAAAAAGCGTTAGTCAACGCTTTGGAATCAAAATCCATAAATTGCGCAGGACTCGATGTATTTGAAACAGAGCCGATTCAGTCCGAAAACAGGCTCCTTAAGCTTGATAATTGCGTATTGACAGATCATGTAGGTTGGTATAGTGTAGAATCAATAATTGAACTTAAAAGAAAAGCCGCAGAAAACATAAGGGAAACTCTGCTTAGAGGAAAGCCTAATTATCCTGTTAATAAGTTGTAAGGAAACGCAAGATTTTTGTGTTTTAATAAATTCTACAAGGAGTGACGCTCATGAACGAAATGCTTAAGAAAATTGGGGACTTAGGAATAGTTCCGGTAGTCAAAATCGACGATGCTAAAGATGCTGTGCCGCTTGCTAAAGCCCTTTTTGCCGGGGGATTACCTTTGGCGGAAATTACTTTTCGGACAGCCGCCGCCGAACAAGCCATCAAGAACATCACAGCCGAAGTACCCGAAGTGTTGGTCGGCGCAGGAACTGTGCTGACGACCGAGCAGGCGGACAAGGCCGTGGCTGCGGGAGCAAAATTTATCGTGACTCCCGGATTTAACCCAAAGGTTGTAAAATATTGCATGGACAAGGGAATTCCTATAACGCCCGGCTGCAGCAGTCCGACCGACATTGAGATGGCGCTTGAGCTTGGATTAAATGTCGTAAAATTTTTCCCGGCCGAAGCCTCAGGGGGTCTTAATGCTCTAAAAGCTATAAGCGCTCCCTATAAGATGATGAAATTCATGCCTACAGGCGGTATCGATATGAAGAACATAAATGATTATCTTGCGTTTGACGCAGTACTGGCTTGCGGCGGAAGCTGGATGGTCAAGGACGAGCTAATTAAAAACGGAAACTTTGCCGAAATCACAAAGCTGACTATGGAAGCCGTAAACGGAATGCTGGGCTTTGATCTTGCCCACATAGGAATAAACGTATCCGATGCCGACGCCTCGCTTGATGCTACAAAAAGATTCTGCTCAATATTCAGTCTACCCTTAAAAGAAGGCGCAAGCTCGAATTTTGCCGGAGCGATAATCGAAGTCAACAAAAGTATCGGACTTGGAGCAAACGGACATATAGCCATAAAAACCAAAAATATTAATAGGGCTATAGCTTATCTTACAAGAAACGGAGTCGAGGTTGATATGTCAACCGCAAAAGGTCCGGTTGGAGGACCACTGATCGCCGTGTATCTTAAAGAGCAAATAGCCGGATTTGCAGTGCATCTTTTGCAAGGTAAGTAACTTTTAAATGTAAATCCCGTTTTAGCTTCGGGAGAAGAATGATTCCGATTTCGAAACAGCTTTTGAAACAGAATACTGAGGACATTTATTTGTAGTATTTTAGGGAAGGATTGATCATATGAAACACAGGATTGTTACATTCGGAGAAATAATGCTGAGATTAAAACCACCGGGGTTTGAGCGCTTTTTTCAGTCCCCTCTGCTTGAGGCGACTTTCGGCGGAGGAGAGGCCAATGTGGCAGTGTCTTTAGCTAATTTCGGAATGAATGCGGCTTATGTTACAGTACTGCCGTCAAATGATATAGCCAACGCATGTATAGCTGAGTTAAGAAAGTTCAATGTTGATACGAGCCTTATAAAGCGCGGTTCAGGAAGAATGGGTATATACTTCCTTGAAAACGGTGCTAATCAGCGTCCTTCAAAAGTTGTGTACGACAGGGCATCGTCCTCTATAGCGCTCGCAAAGCCGGGAGATATAGACTGGAAAGAGGTTTTCAGCGGTGCCACATGGTTCCATATAACCGGGATTACGCCTGCTATAAGCGCATCAGCCGCAGAGCTTTCAATAGAGTCCGCGAAAGCTGCGCAAAGCATGGGGCTAACTGTGTCATGCGATTTCAATTTCAGGGCAAATTTATGGAAATATGGCAAAAAAGCTCCTGAAGTGATGACCGAACTTGTAAAATTTGTCGATGTAGGTATTGCAAATGAGGAAGACTGCCAGAAGTCACTCGGCATAAAAGTCGATGTTCAGGTAGAGAAAGGTCATCTTGAAATAGATCAATACAAGGCTTTGAGCCAAAAGGTGCTTGACACCTTCCCGAACATGAAGCTTATAGCTATAACGCTCCGGGAGAGCAAAAGCGCCGATCATAACGGTTGGTCAGCTTGCTTAAATGACGGGAAAGATTTCTACTTAAGCCGCAAATATGACATTACCGATATAATTGATCGTGTCGGCGGCGGAGACGCCTTTGCGGGTGGTCTTATTTACGGGCTTTTAAATTACGAGGCTAAGGATAAAGCGCTTGAGTTTGCCGTAGCCGCAAGTTGCCTTAAGCATTCGATAGGCGGGGATTTCAACAGGGTATCAGTCGATGAGACAGAGAAGCTCATGGGCGGAGACGCATCGGGACGGGTGCAAAGGTAACAAGATAATAAAAAGAGGGATGAAAGGTTCATCCCTTTATTTTTATGTCAAAAAAGGTCGCTGTGAAATTCAGGTATAACAAATACAAGTCATATGTGAATCTACGCATCATTTCTAACAAAATAGTTTCATTTTCTGGCGAAACCTTCCTGCTAAAGAATGAATATCAAACGATTGACATATTGATCGGCTTAAAATATAATTTAGATTGACGAAAGTTAATTTGATTAGAAGCTGGGAGTGTGTTTAAATGCCGATCAAAAATGGAATTATGCTCATAACTTATTCGGATAGTTTGGGGAGAAATCTCAAAGAGCTATCGGATATACTGAAAGAGTATTTTAGCGGTTCTGTAGAAGGAGTGCATATATTGCCGTTTTTTCCATCATCAGCGGACAGAGGTTTTGCTCCGATGACCTATCAGCACGTTGATGCTGCCTTTGGCGACTGGGATGATATTGCGGATATTGCGAAGGATCATCCGCTTATGTTTGATTTTATGGTGAATCATATATCGCGTAGCTCGGAATACTTTAAAGATTTTGAGTTGAAGAAGGATAAATCCCGGTACGCAGGACTGTTTTTGCGCTTTAAGGATGTTTGGCCTGACGGAGAACCGTCTGCAAATGATATAGATATAATTTATAAAAGAAAACCGCGCGCTCCGTATATAGATGTCCGCTTCAACGACGGCACCGCGGAAAAAGTGTGGTGTACATTTGATGAGGAACAGGTTGATTTGAACCCTTCTTCGAAGGAAACAAAAGAGTTTTTTAAAGAAAATCTCATAAACCTCGCGAAATGGGGAGCGTCTTTGATAAGGCTTGACGCCTTTGCCTATGCTGTTAAAAAACCTGGAACTAACTGTTTCTTTTTAGAACCTGAGATCTGGGAACTTCTAGAGTCAATCAAGGCAATTGTCGAGCCTTTTGGCGTGGAGGTTCTACCTGAGATACATGAGCACTATACAATACAACAGAAAATAGCCGAAAAAGGCTATTGGGTTTATGATTTTGCCCTTCCGATGCTTGTGTTGCACGCACTTTACAGCGGCAGAACCGACAGATTAGCTCATTGGCTTAAGATATGTCCGGAAAAGCAGTTTACTACCCTTGATACTCATGACGGAATAGGCGTTGTCGATGTTTACGATTTGCTGAGTGAAGAAGAAATCGAAACTACAATAGAGAATCTTTACGCCAAAGGAGCTAATGTAAAACGCATATATAGCAGCATGGCATACGATAACCTTGATATTTATCAAATCAATTGCACTTATTATTCCGCTTTAGGAGACAATGACAACGCATATATTCTGGCGCGCGCCATACAGTTTTTTGCGCCGGGGATACCGCAGGTTTATTATGTAGGCTTACTTGCTGGCGCTAACGATATTGAGCTCCTTGAATCTACAAAAATTGGCAGAAACATTAATAGACACTATTATACAAAGGAAGAAGTTGAACAAAACTTAAAGCGCCCGGTTGTCAAAAGGCTTTTGAAACTTATGCAATTCAGAAATGTATGTCAAGCGTTTGATGGTTCTATAGAAGTATGTGAGTCGGGAAGTGATCTAACAATCAAGCGTATAGGTATAAACGGTAACAAGGCTACCTTGAAAGCGAACTTAATAAATCATGATTTTACGATAGTTCATGAGAATCTGGAAGGATATGCGGAGGAGATGCGGAGGAGATTGTCATTTAATTAAAGTATGTAAATGGTTATATAAAATTTTCAAAAATTTAATATCAAACGATTGACATAGTAAAAAAGTTCAAATATAATATGACTATACCAAATTCAAACGCCGTCATGGCAAAATAATAGGAGGGAATACAATGAAAAAAGCTCGCGTTTCTTTACTCGTACTGGTTGCACTGCTGATAGCAGGTATTGTGGCAGGTTGCGCCGTTGCCCCTGAACAACAAACACCCGCAGTGCAAGGACCGGCGCAGCAGGAACCTGAACAGGAACCTGAGGAGGAAGAAGAACCACAAGAACCGGTCAACATTACTTTTTTGAATACTAAAGGCGAAATTGCCGCTCAGCTTGAGGAAGTGGCAAATCTTTTCTCTGACGAGAATCCCGGAATTACACTTGAGATAATCCCCGTAGCCGCAGGGATATCACCGTTTCAGACACTTACTGTGCTCTATAACGCAGGTAACGCTCCGAGTCTTTCAATGATCGACTCCGGTGATTTTCCGAGACTCAAGGACAATTTTCTTTCTTTAAACGATGAGAGATGGATGGCTGACGTATTAGAGGGTTCAACAACAGCTTCTACATTTGACGGAGTAAATTACGGATTCCCTTTCACCATTGAAGGATTTGGATTTATTTACAACAGAGAAGTGCTTAATCAAGCTTTCGGCGGAAATTTCGATCCTGCAAGCATAACGACAAGAGCGGCGCTAAAAGATGCATTTGACAGGGTCGAGGCAACGGGAGCTGATGCACTTGTGATATCCCCGATGGATTGGTCGCTTGGCGCACATATGTTTTCGCTCTTCTATCTTGCCGTAGGGGAAGGAAATCAGGCGGCTTACGATAGCTTGTTTGAAGATCTAAAAGCAGGGAACGCAGACCTTGCTAACAATCAGGATTTTAACAACTGGCTTGATACCTTCGATATGCTAAAGTCCTATAATTGGGCAATAGATGATCCGTTGTCCATAACTTATGAAAAGGGAGCCGAGCTTCTCGGTAAATCGGAAATCGGCTTCTGGTTCATGGGTAATTGGGCATGGCCGCAAATCTATCAATTCGATACAACAGGCGGTCAGTTTGGCTTCGTACCTTTCCCGATGAGCGATAATGCGGCTGACTTTGGCAATGACAGTATCGTTGCTTTTGCTTCAAAACGCGTTGCCGTTGATAAGGCACAGAATTCAGCCGAGCAGCAGGAAGCCGCAAAGACCTTTTTAAATTGGCTCGTATATGAGGAAAGCGGTCAGCAGGCTTTAGTTCAAACATTGAACATCATACCGGCATTTACAAACATCACGATTCCGGTAGCCGATCCTTTAGGGCAGTCAATTTCTGCGCTCATGGCAAGTGGGAATTCCATGGCATTTATTGACTCATACTCACTTTTTCCTCCTGATCACTGGGCGCGGGTAGGTGCTTCGCTGCAGAAATATCTGGGCGGACATACCGACCGAGCAGGTCTCGCAAGCGAAATCGAAGAATATTGGAGCAATGTTGAATAGAAATTGTTCTGACTAATTAAATGGAAATACATAAATATAACGGAAAAGTATATTACTTCATTCCGTTATATTTATGTTAAAATATCACTAGAAATGATTAGAGGGGTGCGATATGAATAGGAAAGCAGCAAGCGTGCCGGGAAATATTAAAACTTTTTTGTTTTTCTCGGGACCGGCTACGTTTGTTTTTTTTACCGTAGTTATTCTTCCTTTTTTGTTTGGCATATACCTTACCTTCACAAATTGGGATGGCATAGCGAGAACCTATCTTTATGTAGGCTTTGACAACTATGTATCGGCTTTTCAGGATCAGAGATTTTGGAATTCATTATCGCTTACGGTTCGCTATGTTTTCTTTGTGGTGCTATTCACAAACATAATAGCTTTCTTGCTTGGTTACGTACTTTCAAGCGGTGTGCGCGCTCAGAATCTGCTTCGTGCCGGATTCTTTACACCTAATCTTATAGGGGGAATTATCCTTGGTTTGCTGTGGAATTTTATCTTCTCGGAAATATTTACTTTTGTCGGTCAAAATTACGGTATTGATTTTCTTTCCGCTTCATGGCTTGGCAGACCGGATATGGCGTTTTGGGCGCTGGTACTGGTTTCGGTATGGCAATATTCAGGCTATATGATGGTCATTTACATCGCGGGATTTATGAATCTTCCGAAAGATGTTTTGGAGGCTGCAAACATTGATGGGGCTAGAGGCATAGGAAGATATACCCGTATAATACTGCCGCTCATGCTCCCTTCGATTAATATTTGTGTATTTCTTACCCTGCAGCGTTCTTTTATGGTTTATGATGTAAATCTTGCGCTTACTGCAGGCGGCCCTTTTGACAGCACCCAGCTTATTTCCATGTATGTTTTTGAAAAAGCATTCTTAGCTCAAAACTACGGTGTGGGTCAGGCTCAGGCATTCTTTTTATTTCTGGTTATAGCAATTGTTACCGTCACTCAGATTTATTTTAGTAAAAGGCGGGAGGTGGAGGCATGATGGAATCCAAAAAACTAATGTGGAATATAATAAAGGCAGTGCTGTTGATTGTAGCCGCAGTTTTTTTCATTGCACCATTCCTTCTGGTTGTATATAATTCTGTAAAGCCAACGAGGGAAATTTTAGAAAATCCGCTTGCATTACCTGTGATTTTTAATTTCACAAATTTTGTTATGGCTTTTGAAAAAATGAGATTTTTCAATGCATTTGTAAACTCGCTTATAATTACGACGTGCAGCGTCCTTATAACAACGCTTTTTGCATCAATGCACGCCTATTCCCTTGTTCGAAATAAGTGGAAAATTAACCGGGTTGTGTTTTTAATTATGGTTGCTTCTATGCTAATACCATTTCAGGCTATTATGATTCCTTTAGTTTCAATTTATGGCACTATAGGATTTTTTAACAGCAAGACATCTCTTATTTACATGTATCTTGGTTTTGGTGCTTCGATGGCGGTTTTTATCTATCACGGCTTTATAAAAAGTATACCGCTCGAATTGGAGGAAGCCGCTATGATCGACGGTTGTTCCAAATATTATACTTTCTTCAAGGTGGTCAGGCCTTTGCTTAAGCCTGCCACGATGACCATTGCAATTTTAAACATTCTTTGGATATGGAACGACTTTTTATTGCCTAGCCTGGTTTTGATAGCGGCTGAGCAAAGAACGCTCCCTTTGTCCGTTTTTATATTTTTCGGGACTTATACGGTTGACTATGGATTGCTGATGGCTGGTCTTATGATGACGATTCTGCCGGTCATCGTTATTTATATCATTTTCCAGAAGTATATCATTCAAGGAGTGATGCAGGGAGCGATAA
>Ga0209616_1000479_pt1 | contig 10954 bp, 13 predicted proteins | sample FlocCalmetaG_FD_184153 | JGI IMG/M metagenome (GOLD analysis project Ga0209616, IMG submission 184153) | Freshwater bacterial and archeal communities from Indian Creek, Illinois, USA - Floc-Cal metaG (SPAdes) (version 2) | ecosystem: Environmental > Aquatic > Freshwater > Unclassified ...
CCTCAATCTCTGCCACCTTAAGAAATCCCCGCGCATTAGCGAAGCGGGGGTCCTTAACCAGCACCGTCGTAGGATGAAAATTACTTAGCACTTGCTCTAAGGAAACTGCCCCGCCACCCGCGAGAAACACGGTGTGGAAAAAGTTAATCTTGTTCCCCCATACCGTTTTCAACCTATCCTTTATAGCTCGACCCAACTCCTGCTTAACCGCCTCTAGATCGCGCTGCAAGTCCACTACATGTCCCTTGTAGACAAGGCTGCCGTTCTCCACTAGCCGTATCTGCTCGGCTAAGTCCAACTTCGTGCCCGTCCGGCTGGTGAACAGCTTGTCGGCTGCAGTCTGCATCTGCGCCATGCCGACCGGAATAGTGCCAGACAGATCCTCTCTTAACACCAGCCTATCCTCTACGAGAAAGACAATAAAATCGGTTGTCTTAAAGCCAATATCCACCAGTCCGAGGTAACTCCCCTTCGTCAGATACCGCTGTCTATCATCCCAAATGGTGTGGTAAACAGCCCCCGCCGCTTGAGGGAAAATAGTTGTTTTGGCGAAGGAGATTTGCTTTACACCGCCACCGTCCTTGTGGCTTACAGAAAAATTCAACCGCCCTAGCATCTGCCGAAACTCGTCCCGCTTGTGGATGTACTGTTCAAGCGGGAGACCAGTTACTAAGTGTACCGGAGAGGTGTTCTGTGGAAAGAGCAGCATCCCCGCCGCCGCCAAGAGGGCCTTGGTATTGGGATGCGTCATTTTGTCCTCGTCAAAGGCAAAAGAGACATTCTTGCCCTCCCTCCGCGCGAGATCCCCCGCAAAAAACTCCCTCTTCCCCTCGCTATCCGAAACAACCAAGTGAAGATTCCCCGCCGCCTCAACGGCGTGGTTTCCGAACAATCCCGACAAAGGCCTATCGTATGCCTCCCCCACCAAGGAAGGAAACGAAACTGTCCTGCCCACCTCATTAACGCCCTTAACGTACCCGTAACCCAAATCAAGCCCTATTTTGAACACGTAGCGACTCCCCTTTCCGTCCTAAAAAATCTAGCACTACCTGTACTACCAAAGGATCAAATTGATGTCCAATACCTCTTTCAAGCTCTTCAATAATGCCCTGTGGCCGCAACCTCTCTGCATAATGCCGCCCCTCCGTCATGGTGTCCAGCGCATCACACACCCCGATGATCCTCGCCAAGAGGGGCATTTCTTCCCCCTTAAGGCCATCGGGATATCCCGTGCCGTCCCACCGTTCGTGGTGATGCCTGACGGCCATAACAACCGCCTCCGAAAAACCCCTATGCGCCAAAAACGCCGCGCCTTCTGCGGCATGCCTTTCCATGACCGCCTTATCTTCACTTTCAAACCGTCCGTTCTTCCACAAACACTCCCCAGGAACGAAGAACTTGCCCATATCGTGCACCAAAGCCGCCTGTAAGGCTTCACGCATTATATGTGGGTCTAAACCCATCTTTGCGGCTACGAGGCCGCAGAGGGCTGCTGTGCCGCTATGGTGCCATACCACATGTTCCGTGTACAGCCGCGCCTCGTCCGCACCGAAAACCTCTATACAGTCATGTCTCGGAATGAAGCCCTTTCTTTGTACGGTTATAATCTGGTAGCCTTGCAAGGTAGAAAGAACCGCCGCATATTTCGTCCTCACCAAAAGAACAATCCTCCGAGTGCTCCCACAACCACCGCCGGGATAAAAGGCAGTGGTTGCCGCGTCTTACGCAAAATTAGAGAGTAGCCAATGAAAGCGACACAGGCCACCACCAAAGTCACCCAGATACCCACCGCATCTCCGACCGCCATCGCACTTAGAATTTTCACATCAGCACCTCCAATCCCGCCAAAGTACCAAAATACGTAGAGCACACCAAACAAAAGTAATGGAGATAAAATAGCCATAGGAAAGGGCGGCCTCGTTAGGGCCACCCTTACTAGCGAACTAAAAAAGAAAAGCGCAGGGTACACATTCCTAACCTGCATGCTCTTAAAATCTTCCAACGCCGCAAATAACAAAAGCCCCAAAGTTGCCACGTCAAGCACAACGACCATGGATCAGCGCCCCATCTGGTGAATACGCCTCGTCGCCTGTTTCCCATACGCATAAAAAGCTATAGGGCGGCCAATCTCCATGCTCTCATTAATTTCCGCAGTGAAGGTTTCTTTGTCCTTGAAGTACCACGTTTCCCCCACCTTGCCGTTCTTGCCCAGATATTCGATAAAACCATAGTAGTTGGCGCCCCGATACATCTCATGTTCATGCTTTCTCGCAAACTCCGCACACTTCACAAAGCCAATATCGTTTACATAGTACGCCGCGGTCTCCCTATCCTCAAAGTTAAGGACAATAATATCGCTTACCGACAGGGAATGCCCCTTAAAATCCGGGGGTTTGTTTATGTTAAACCTCGTATAAATCTCGTCCAGAGTCACAGTAGATTCAATCTCCATCGAATAAACCCTGCTGTAATTTTTATACTCCGGCTTCTCCCCTTGGCGATGCAAACTCTCTATGCTCTCCCAACGCCTATATCTATTCGCTTCTCCGGGCACCAGTTGGTAAATGGTGAGATTCCCTGTAACTACTTCAGATGGTGTGCTCATTTTTTACTCCTTTCTTAACTTGAAGGGGAGCTTTACGCCCCCCTTCGCTCTACTTCCTTAAGGAATAGTTACCGTGCCCACTCGGGCAGCCGCACGATTTAGCACCAACGGACCTTGGTCTCTCCGCTGAGTAACCACTATGCCGTTGACGGGAATTTCCATGAATATCTTTAAAGTCTCCCCTCCAGCAAAATCCAGCCAGATATCGAGTGTGGAATTGGCCTGTCCGGGGTTAGTGTAATTGAAGTTCAGTAGAACTCTCCCAGGTCCTCCAGACAGAATTTGCGGATGCACCAACATCTGCCCCATTCCCTGATAACGATTCAGAACATGCACCGCCCGCACCCCTGTAACCGTTCGATTCAGGCTATACGTGAGAGTAAGAGTCATATCATGGGTTTTATCCCGAGGTCTCCACAGTCTAGTGAGGACGTACTCCCTATCTCTTTCAACCGTGATAGTCCCCTGAAGGGATTCGTAATGTCCGGAAGGCACCCATACAGATCGCACCTCGGTTACTGGGGGAATGAAAATAGCTGGAGTGACCACCACATCGCGCCATTCACCTTGTGCGGGCATCGCTGGAGAAGTCTCCACCCAAGAGTGCGCAAGAATTGGGGGAATCCATGCGCTGACAAGTCGCGCGGGAACAACCTCCGTTGTCCGCTGCTCATACCTCGCCGGAATAGCTTCCGCGACTCGCACCGTCTGAGTGGTAGTCACGGACGGTATCCATGTGCTCTCCCAGCGACCCGGGTCAACTTCTGTTTCATGCCACTCATACCTCGCCGGAGTAGCATCTACCCACACCCTTTCCGTCACCGCATCCACGTGTACCGGACGGAGTTCATACCTCGCCGGGATAGCTTCCGCCACGCGCACTACCTGAGTTGTGGTGACCGCAGGAATATGGAGAGCCGGAGTGACTACCACATCGCGCCACTCGCCCTGTGCCGCACGTGCGGCCACCGCCGGAGAGGTCTCTACCCACCGCCTTTCAGTAACGGCGGGTACGAGGACCCTTGTCTGGGTCACCCGTGTCTCCCACATACCCGGCGTAATTACCGTCCAACCGTCCTCTCCTAGCACGAACGTGGGCAGCTGGTGATGAGTAGGCATCTGTGCAGCGGTAAATCCATACACAGACTCTCGCCAGAACGATGCTTCTATTTGCCTATTTTCCTCTCGAGCAGGTATTAAGACAACATTCTGCCAGCCTCCTTGCGCAGGTCGGGCGGCGACAGCCGGAGACGTCTGCACCCAGCGCCTTTCAATTACGGCCGGGGTTGTCCTCGCAGGTGTAACTACTACCGTCCGTGTTTCATATTGTGCCGGGATTTCTGGCGCTACTTGCACTAGGCGCATTTGGGTCGGTGTCGGAACCCAGACGGTCTCCCACCTGCCAGGTGTTACTTCTACGAGCCTGTTCTCATATCTCCCCGGAAGTGCGGGTGCAACTTGTACCCATTGCCCCATAGTTAGCGGAGGTACAAAGTGCCATTCTGTCCTTCCTGGTACAAGTTCAATGGTTTGCCAAAATCCTTGGGCTGGTTGTGGGGCCACAGCCGGAGATATCTCTGCCCAGATAGTTTGAGTAACCTCTGGAACCCAGTGAGGCACCCACAAAAGACCGCCGTCCTCCTGTAGCTGCCACGATCCCTCAAACCGACCAGGGGTAATTACAACCGTTTGCCAGCCCCACTGGGCTGGTTGTCCAGGATGTGCAGGTGCCGTTTCTACCCAGCGAGTGTCGGTGACTGGTGGTATCCATGTACTCTCCCAGCGACCCGGATCAACCTCTACCGTGTGCCACTCAAATCGGGCTGGTTCTGCGGGAAACCATACAGGACGCACCTCAACTACCGGGGGAATCCAGACAGTCTGCCAGCTTCCTCCTTGCGACGGCAAGAGCCTTTCCACGAAGCGCCCCGGAAGAGCGGGCGCAACTTGTATCGACTGCCCCATGGTCAGCGGAGGCACAAAGTGCCATTCTGTACGTTCCAGCGTTACTTCTTCTCTGATCGCATAAACCGCGGGGACTGCATCGGCAACGCGTACCAAGCTAGTCTCGGTGATTGGAGGTATAATGGTGTCCTCCCACCTCCCGGGAGAAACTATGTCAGTGCGCCATACACCTAGTGCAGGGAGTGCCGGAGTAGTCTCTACCCATCGACGCTCGGTTATGGCCGGAATTGTTCTAGCTGGCGCAATCTCAACCACCCTATTTTCCCAGCGCGATGTATCAATCCATCTGCGGCCTATTACAGGGCCATCCCGCCGCTTTAGCCATGTCGTTTCGCCAACGTTGGTCGGAAGGACGCTGCTAAGCAGGAACAGGACAGCAACCAAAATCTTAAATATACGAGGTTTTTTTATGGGTCTCCCCTCCTGCAAGATTCGCTCAAGCTAATTTCGCAATTTTCTCGGTGTAGCCACACTAGATGAAGAAACTCCTCCAAGGGTGGCACGGACAACAACCTCGCCGTTAAGCATGTCTATTGTGAAGGATGCCTGTGGAATTTTTGCCCGCGTGAAGGTTGCAACAGCTATAGCGTGGGCGGCCTGCTCGTCAATGATAGATATCCCCATGGCCAATGCGTTGCGATCAAGCCCCACCATCGAGACGTTAACCGCTATCTCGTCACACAGCCGCGTTAGCTGGCTACGGACGGCCACCGCCGTGGATATCTGAGATGTTGCCGAAAGGAACAGAAACGCTACCCACATAAGAAAGAGGAGAGCCAGAAGTACTGCCTCTCCCCGTGTGTCCTTGTGCAACCGTCTCATGGGCTGTCGACCAGCCACAGCGAACTAGATGCCCGCGCCGTATGTGCTCTCCCGCCAAGAAGCAAAAAGGTGTACGATACCGCCACCGTCAGGACTTCGTCTCTGGTATCTAGCGTGACAGTTGCAGTAAGTCTATCTCCCAGTTGCCATCCCGACACACCCTCTCCAAACCTTACGACTGCAGTTAGGGCTGATTGCACAGGAGTGGCGGATCGAGACCCGACACGCGCTCCTTGTAATGCCGCCTCGCTCACCCATGTTTGCATCGTAGTGGCTGTGGAGACATCCACCATCGCACCCAGCAGCAAGAGAAGAATCGGAATGAGTGCCGCCACACTGAGCATCTGGGAGAATGCGCGGCTGTCTTTCTTGAGTGTGTGCATTACTAAGGCGTAGCGCCTCTGGAAATAGTCTCAAACAATGTCTGGGCTCGGGCGAGCACAGCGGTCACGATAATGTCAACGTTCGTCCGAATAGTGGGACTTACCACCGTGATGATCCCCGCAGTGATAGCAATAAGGCCGACGGCAGCCAATAGCTCGCTAGACGCTCCTTTAGTGCATCCAAGAAGCCTTCGCCCACTGGAAACAGCCTTGGTAATTATCTTGGTTAACATTGCCTTCCTCCTCCTTTTAGAAAATCTCCAACAGGCCGCCCAGCGAAAAAATGAACGGCAGTGAGAAAATGATGATAATCGGCAAGAAGTATCCGAGGAATATAGGGAAAAACAGGTTATTATCCATTCTTCCCGCACGCTCGATCCGCTCGTTGCCCCTTACCTCTTCAATCTCCTCTAGAAACTGCTTCAAATAATGCTGTGTGTCCCCTCCCCCCATTTCCCGTCCCGTTACAACAAGCGCCATGAACCGTTGAAAATACATGCTTAAACTGTTCTCGGCTGTTAGCGTAAGCGCGTCTTTAACCGACTTCCCCGCGTCAATCTCGCTTTGCGCCTCGTACAACAGCCGTCCTACCACCCCCTTTAAATTTTTTGAGAGGTGGACGAGAATGTTTTCCACGCTCATGCCCACCTCTAGACCGCTAACGAACATCTCTACCGCAACCGGCAACTCGCTGTCCTTCAAGAAAGAATCCTTATATTTCTCAATCGGACTGCGCCAACTGGTGTAAAACAAAATGGCTCCACCAAACGACAGGAGTGCGAAGCTCATTGGGTTCAGCCCACCAGTTACTAGGCCAATCCCAACAACTAAGAGCATCAGCGCCGTCGACCCCACAGCCGTCGTCACCAGTTCACTGACATGCCCAATGCGAAGGCCCACCAACGTGATCCCGCCCACTGCCCGCAGTTCTCTCTCCCACAACTCCACGGTCTTTCTCGGGAGGCCCATCCGCTCCAAACGACGCGCGGAAAAAATAGGTTTCATCGGCTCATCTCCAAGTCAATCTTCCGTAGAACATACAGCGTGGCTGCCGCGAACGCTAAAATGGCCATCGTTACCGCAGTCCTGCCAAGCGGCGAGGAATAAAACTCCACAAACTGCGGACTCGACATCATGGTAGACACCGTCATGAACAGCATCACCCCTCCCATACTGACCATCAAGGATTTTGACTGCGCCGTCTGCGCGTAAACCCTGTTAGCCATCTTAATTTTAAGCGCCAGCCTCCCCGCCGTTCTCGCACACATGGCTGATAGGTCTGACTTGATCCTCACCGCAAACAAGGCACAATCCACCCACGAAGCTATAGGAACGCTTGGAATTTGCCTTATAGCCTGCAACGCCGTCTCCGTGCTTTCCCCACTCTGCATGCCCATTACCACGCGGTCGAGGTAGTGTTTCAGAGGCATCTCAGCCTTCTCTGCCGCCCTCATGAAAGACGGCTGGAAAGCGGGTATGACTGTTAGGTGAAGACTAAGCGACATCATAAAGTCCCTAAACTGCGTTTCGAGCAGCCTAGTTCGGCGCATAGACAAAGCATCCAGCAGGTACTGGCCTACAGCCCAGACAACCACCGGGAGGAGGAACGCCAGCAATGTATAGCCGTAATAGATTGCCAGCGCACAGAGAGCGACGGTTAAGAGCACGAACCACAAAGCCAAGTCCTCAGGATCGAACTCGCTTCCCGCACCCACCATTCTTTCCCTGAACGCGGCGATTGTTTTATCCATGCCAAGCATCCTGCCGACCGAGAAATACCCCCGTTTTTTTACAGTGCGTAAGCAATCAAGCCGCAGCTTGATTCCCGTCTTCTGCTGCTCAAAATGTGCGTCCACAAGAAAGAGCAATAGAAAAAGCGAAAGCCCGGATAACACGGCAATCAGCACGTCACCATCACATCCTTGAGCACATACTCGCCGTCGTCATCTGTGCCGGTTACTTCCACAACTTCACCCAGCGCCCAGCCCGCCCTGTTTCCTAGAGTGTCTTCCGTGACTTTAAGATAGACCAAAACATCCGCCGCACGCGAGATGAGGCGGCGTACAATCTTCCCATCAAGGCTTTGATGCTCTTGGATCAGCATTTCCAACCGCAGGAGCGCATCCAAACACCCATTGGCGTGGATCGTGGTCATAGACCCGCGGTGACCCGAATTGAGCACATGAACAAACTCGTAAGCACTGATGGGAGTGCGAATCTCGGTTAAAATGATACGGTCGGGATCAGCCCGCAAACAATCGCGCAGGATAGTCGAATACGTTATTTCCTTCGCCTCCCCGCCGCCCGCTCGTGTCTTAAAGTAATAGACATACGGCAACCCAAGTTGTATTTCCCGTGTATCCTCTAACACCACCACCACATGCTTTGGTTGAATTTCAAAGCCCAAAGCGTTTACAAAGGTGGTCTTGCCTGCACCCGTCTCTCCCGCAACAACGATATTTTTGCGATCCGTGACCGCCTGTTTGAAATACTCCACCATCGGCTCTAGCCCAGAGACACTGCCCGCAAGCTCGTCTAACGTGGTTTTAAGGCGGTTGTGTTTCCGGACGATCACTACCGGCTTCTCCGACTGCGGAGGAATGACCAAGAGCGCCCGCGAACCGTCATACAATTCTGCGTCTTGCGACGGAGTGCTGACAGTAAGCGATTTGTTAAGGGGGGCTAGGATGCGGTCTTGTAGGATACGAACCGCCTTCTCGTCCTGAAAATGCTCGTCTGCGTCTGTCTTCACCCCCCGCTTCTTAAACATAATCCGCGTACCTAGAACGGAGATGTCCGTTATGTCGGGGTCTTCCAAATGTTTTTCGAGTATCCCCAAGCCATACAAACGCTGGTATAGGAGATCGCTGTATTCCTCCAGCCTCCCCATTTCATATGGATACCGTCGCCGGAGCAGTTCCTCAGTTTCAGCCCGCAGCGCACTTTTCACACCGGGTTTGCCGTGGTGCTTAACCATGTGCTCACGCAATTCGACGGCCAGTAGATCCACGTCAATGCCACTGTTGAATTTTTTAGCAAGTTTGTTAAGGCTCAATCGATCTCACCCACCAACTTAGCGAGTCTCGCGTCCCTATACCCAGCGAAGCGTCTAAAGTCGGGTATGCGGCACACCGTCGGGAACGGGAATTCGGCCACCGTAACGTATTTCGAGGCCGCAAAGCCCATTCGGTTAACCACAAGCCCCGCCCGATCTAAATCCGCAAACCCATTCCCCTGGAGGTAATCCACCGTTCCAAGCACCCGCGCCACCGACGCAATACTTTCATCAGTGACCAGCAGCAGTCTGTCTGCCGTTCTAAGTGACGCCACCACGCCCTCCGTCAGGTAGGATTGCGTGTCTATAATCACGTAATCATAGCGTTCCCGTAAGTCGGCGATGATGGATGCCACTGCCCCGTGTGATGCCAGTTCGGCGGCGTCGGGGAAGCCTCCCGTCAGCACGTCAAAAGACTCCTGCGCCGGGCACTGGATACTCTTCTCCAGATTCGCCCCCTGTGTCAGCGCCAAGCCCTTCGTCTCCACCTCTAAAATCGTCGATATATCGCCGGGGGTAAAATCCACTTCCACTACCACCACTTTATGTTTGTACGATAAAACCCTAGCTAGTGCTAGGGTCAGTGTCGTTTTGCCGACTCCACCTTTGGGGCTGTACACCGTTAAGACCTTTCCCAAGCTCCTACCTCCTAACCACCTTGAAGGATCGCGTAGAAAGAAATGGCACAAGTTCCAGTAACAACTCTACATCTGCCTCAAGTACAACATTAACATCCCTTTCCGCATTAGACAGACCGACGACCGTAAACCCATCAAGCAGCCGTGAGACGTCCATGCCAAACACGGCTATAGCCACCGCATCCCCAACAACAACTCCGGCGGTCTCCGGCATGGGCACAGTTATCGTTAAAAACCCTTTCCCCGGTTGAGGTAGCTTTCTTTCCCTGCCCACCGCTGTTAATAGTACAAGATCACCAGCGACCCTGCCGATGGTGGCGGTTTGGCCGACGATACTTTCTTTCGTCTCCGCGAGGCCTTCCACCTGAAACGCAGCCGCGGGTATCCGTTCTATCCGCAACATCCCCGCGGAGATAATTGTCCCAACCGCAATGTCCTGTGCCGCGACCACCACTTGCCGCGTCTGGGTCTGCCCTTCTAAAAACAAAAATACGGTCAGAGCGAAAACGATACCTGCGATTATGGCTATTTTTATAGTTTTTTTCATCTACTGGAATCCCTCCTTGTCAAAAGAGCTGGTAAAAATTGCCCCGAAACGATTGGTGCTAGACGAAAAGCTTCCTCAACCTCAATCTCAATAAAAATTTCGGCAAATCCATGCCTTCGAAGAATAGGGCACTCCGCAGTGTGCAGGATTCTGGCGATTACCCCGTCTGGGCTGACGATTACTTTGCGTTCGTTCACAAGTTGATTGTTTTGCGTGTCGAAAAAGGTTACGGTTACATCCACAGTATCCCCGACGTGAAATTTAGCGGCGTTCTCCCTAGTCACAGCATAAGAGCTAAACAGATACCCTGGTCTCGGCGTGCGCGGTCTCGGCGTTCTGGCCGTCAAGTCTGAGGGAGTAAGAACGTCGTCTTTGTACTTCCTGTTCACCGCATACTTCCCGATGACATCCGCTAGGGAGTGTATGGCTCCCTCTGGAACGTTAGCTACAGGCCACAGCCGCAGAATCGCCATCCCCTCCTCGATGCGCATACCTGGGCTAAGATGGACGGACGCAATAACCACCCAAGTAAACCTTGCGGCTACGCGAGGATAGCCCCACACCCCTACAGCTACGAAAGAAACTACCAACACGAGAGCGAAAATGGTTTTAAGAACTTTCACAAAAAGGGCCTCCTTTTTCTAGGGGAATACTATACACTGGTGGTATGGTTAGCGGCAATCGTAGGCGTTCTGGCGGGGACATGCTTCGCCACCCAGACCCTTTTCAGGCTCTGGCGCAATCACTGTCTGACACGGGCACCTACCGCCGGGGGACTCATCAACCCCGCTTAGATGGACCGATTTGTGAGGAACCCTGCTTAATGACGTTCGCTGGGCGTTTCTCTAAAGTTAGCCGAAAGGAAAACGGTGTGTTCTTCGCCCAACACCGTGACACGCATGCGGATTCTGTGTTGCCGCCGGCGGAACTCGACTATTG
>Ga0209616_1000485_pt1 | contig 10858 bp, 7 predicted proteins | sample FlocCalmetaG_FD_184153 | JGI IMG/M metagenome (GOLD analysis project Ga0209616, IMG submission 184153) | Freshwater bacterial and archeal communities from Indian Creek, Illinois, USA - Floc-Cal metaG (SPAdes) (version 2) | ecosystem: Environmental > Aquatic > Freshwater > Unclassified ...
GCCCACGCCAACTGGTCGGCCCTGCGCCGCCTGCTGCCCTATCTGTGGCAGTACCGCTGGCGCGTGGCGGCGGCGCTGGCCTTCATGGTGGCGGCCAAGCTGGCCACGGTCTCGGTGCCGCTGCTGCTCCGGGAGCTGGTGGACACCCTGGCCCCGCCCGGCGGCCCCAACCGCCTCGGTCTGCCCGAAGCCGGGGTGGCGCTGGTGGTGCTGCCGCTGGGGCTGCTGCTGGCCTACGGCGCGCTGCGTTTTTGCACCGCGCTCTTTACCGAGCTGCGCGAGCTCGTGTTTGCCAAGGCGACTGAAGGGGCCACGCGCGCCATCGCCTTGCAGGTGTTTGGCCATCTGCACGAGCTGAGCCTGCGCTTTCACTTGCAGCGCCAGACCGGCGGCCTGACGCGCGACATCGAGCGCGGCGTGCGCGGCGTGCAGTCGCTCATCTCCTACCTGCTCTACAGCATCGTGCCCACGATCCTGGAAGTCACGCTGGTGCTGCTCCTGCTGGGTTTGAAGTTCGACCTCTGGTTCGTCTGGATCACGCTGGCGGCGCTGGTGCTGTACGTGTTTTTCACGGTGCGCGTGACCCAGTGGCGCATGGAGCTGCGCCGCCACATGAACGAGGCAGAATCGCTCAGCCAGAGCCGCGCCATCGACTCGCTGCTCAATTACGAGACCGTCAAATACTTTGGCAACGAAGCCTACGAGGCGCAGCGCTACGACCAGGCGCTGGAGGGGCTGCGCCACGCGCGCCTGCGCACCCAATCCACCCTGTCGCTGCTCAACGCTGGGCAGCAGCTCATCATCGCGGTGGCGCTGGTGGCCATGCTGTGGCGCGCCACCGAAGGCTTGCTGGCTGGGCGCATGACGCTGGGCGACTTGGTGATGATCAACGCCTTCATGATCCAGCTCTACATCCCGCTCAATTTTTTGGGCGTGCTGTACCGCGAAATCCGCCAGGGCCTGATTGATTTGGAGCGCCTGTTCGAGCTGCTCGACAGCCAGCGCGAGATCGCCGACCGGCCCGACGCGGTCGAGTTGCGGCTGGCACACGCGCCCGAAATCCGCTTCGAGGACGTGCATTTTGGCTACGAACCCGAGCGCGAGATTTTGCGCGGCCTGAGCTTTGCCATCCCGGCCGGGCAGACGGTGGCGGTGGTCGGCCCTTCGGGGGCGGGCAAATCGACGTTGGCGCGGCTGCTGTTTCGCTTTTACGAGGTGGGGCAGCCGGGCAATGAAAAGGTGGGCGGGCGCATCACCCTCGACGGGCAAGACCTGCGCAGCTTCACCCAAGCCAGCCTGCGCCGCGCCATCGGCATCGTGCCGCAAGACACGGTGTTGTTCAACGACAGCATCGAATACAACATCCGCTACGGCCGCCCCGATGCCGGGCCCGAGGCGGCGCGGCAGGCCGCGCAAGCGGCGCACATCCACGATTTCATCACTGCGCTGCCGCAGGGCTACCAGACCCGGGTTGGCGAGCGCGGCCTCAAGCTCTCGGGTGGCGAGAAGCAGCGCGTGGCGATTGCCCGCACCCTGCTCAAAGACCCGCCGATCCTGATTTTCGACGAAGCCACCTCGGCGCTGGACTCGGCCAACGAGCGCGCCATCCAGGCCGAACTGCGCAGCGTGGCGCGCAACAAAACCACGCTGGTGATCGCGCACCGGCTCTCGACCGTGGTCGATGCGCACCAAATTCTGGTGCTGGAGCAGGGCCAGATCGTCGAGCGCGGCCGCCACGCCGAGTTGCTGGCGGCGGGTGGCCGCTACGCGCAGATGTGGGCGCTGCAGCACAATGGGGCTGGCGCCCCCGGAGACGAGCATGGACACCAAATGGCTTGAAGACTTCGTCAGCCTGGCCGAGACGCGCAGCTTCAGCCGCTCGGCCCAGTTGCGCCACGTCACGCAGCCGGCTTTTTCGCGCCGCATCCAGTCGCTCGAAGCCTGGGCCGGCACCGACTTGGTGGACCGCAGCGCCTACCCGACGCGCCTGACCGCCGCCGGCCAGACCCTGTACGAGCAGGCACTCGAATCGCTGCAACAACTGCACGCCACCCGCGCCCTGCTGCGCGGCCACGGCCCGGCCGAACCCGACACGCTCGACCTGGCGGTGCCGCACACGCTGGCCTTCACCTTTTTTCCGCTTTGGCTCTCGGGGCTGCGCAGCAGCCTGGGGCCGATCAAAAGCCGCCTGCACGCCTCCAACGTCCACGACGCCGTGCTGCGGCTGCAAGAGGGGCACTGCGACCTGCTCATGACCTACCACCACCCGGCGCACCCGATCGCGCTCGACGCGGCGCGTTTCGAGTGGCTGGCGCTGGGGCAAGAAGTGCTGATCCCGTGCGCGCGCGCCGACGCCACCGGTCAGCCGCTGCACCGTCTCGACGCCGCCACCACACAGCCGGTGCCCTTTCTGGCCTACGCCAGCGGGGCCTACCTGCGCCGCGTGGTGGACTGGACCCTGCGCCAGGTGGAGCCGCCGATGCGCCTGCAGCCGATCTTCGAGACCGATATGTCGGAAAGCCTCAAGGCCATGGCCATCGAAGGCCACGGCGCCGCCTTCCTGCCACGACGCGCGGTCGGGCGCGCGCTGCGCGATGGTCGGCTGGTGCCGGCCCATGGGGGCGACGAAACGCTCTGCGCCACGCTCGAGATACGGCTCTACCGCGAGCGCCCGAGCGCGGGCACGGGGGCCGCATCGGGGACGCTCAAGGGCAAGGCGCTGGCGCGCCAGGTCTGGGAGCGGGTGGCGCAGCAGTGTGCCAGTGCCGCATGAGTGCGACAATCTCGGCACCATGAGCGACATCCCACACACCCTCACGATCACCCGCCCCGACGACTGGCACCTGCACCTGCGCGACGGCAGCGCCCTGCAAGCCGTGCTCGGGCATTCGGCGGCGCAATTTGCGCGCGCCATGATCATGCCCAACCTGAATCCGCCGGTGCGCACGCTCGACGACGCCAGCGCCTACCGCGAGCGCATTTTGGCCGCGCTGCCGCCGGGGTCTGATTTCCAGCCCCTGATGACGCTCTACCTCACCGACCACACCACGCCCGAGGAAATCGTGCGCGCCCAGGCCAGCGGCATCGTGCATGGGGTGGGCGAAGCCTTTTTGGCCGGTGCCACCACCAACTCGGCCTACGGGGTGAGCGACTTCGAGCGCTGCCACGAAGTCTTTGCCGCGATGCAGGAAGTCGGCCTGCCGCTGCTGCTGCACGGCGAGGTGACAGACCCGGCGGTGGATGTGTATGACCGCGAGCGTGTCTTTATCGACCGGCATCTGGCCCCCATGGTCGCCCGCTACCCGCGCCTGAAAGTGGTGCTGGAGCACATCACCACGCGCGAGGCGGTCGAGTTCGTCAGCGCCGCCCCGGCCCACGTGGCCGCCACCATCACCGCGCACCACCTGCTCTACAACCGCAACGCCCTGTTCACCGGCGGCTTGCGACCACACTACTACTGCCTGCCGGTGCTCAAGCGCGAGCTGCACCGCCAGGCGCTGCTGCAGGCCGCCACCAGCGGCAACCCCAAATTCTTCCTCGGCACCGACAGCGCCCCGCACGCCGTGCTGCTCAAAGAGCACGCCAGCGGCTGCGCCGGCTGCTACACCGCGCACGCCGCGCTCGAGCTCTACGCCGAAGCCTTCGAGTCCGCCGGTGCACTCGACAAATTGGAAGGTTTTGCCAGCTTTTACGGCCCAGACTTTTACAGCCTGCCGCGCAACCCCGGCCGCGTGACGCTGCGCCGCCAGAGCTGGACCGTGCCCGAGCGCTACCCCTTCGGCCAGGCCGAGCTCAAGCCCTTGCGCGCTGGCGAGGCGCTGGGCTGGCGCATGGCCTAGGGCCAGACAGCGGATCGGATCTGCATGCTTAAGAAAAACAGAAATCCATGCTGTTTGATTTTTGAATTTACCTGAATTCACGGCCGGGTTACGCTGCGGTTTTACTTAACTGCAGCCGCACCTATCATGCAAAACCTGCTGGACCCGGCCATCCTGTTTTTTGTATTTGGCGTTTTTGTGGGGCTGGTGCGTTCCAACCTCGAAATCCCGCCGGCCATTTCCAAGTTCCTCTCGCTTTATCTGCTGATGGCGATCGGGCTCAAGGGTGGCTTCGCCATGGCGGCCACGGGCTTGACCTATGCCACCGCTGCGGCGCTGGGGGCGGCGGTGTTGATGGCTTTTCTGGTGCCCACGCTGGGCTATGCGCTGCTCAAGAACCGCGTCTCGCGCTTCGATGCCGCCGCCGTGGCGGCCTCTTACGGCTCGGTGAGCGCCGTCACCTTCGTGGCCGCAACCCAGTACCTCAAAGGCATCGGAGTGGACTTTGGCGGCCACATGATGGTGGCGCTGGTGATCATGGAGTCGCCCGCCATCATCATGGCGGTGCTGCTGGCCAGCGCGGCACGCCATGCCACGGCGCAACAGAGCGGTGCCATGGCGGGTGGCGGGCAGCGTGTTTCCGCCGCCGGTGTGCCGCCGCTGGGCAAAATCCTGCACGAATCCTTCACCGACGGCGCGCACCTGCTGTTGCTCGGTTCGCTGGCGATCGGCTTCTTGAGCGGCAGCGCCGGCGAGGCGATGATGAAACCCTTCGCGGGCGACCTGTTCAAAGGCATGTTGGCCTTCTTTTTGCTCGACATGGGGCTGATGGTGGCACGCAATTTCCAGCAGGCGCGCAAGGCCCCGCTGGTGCTGATCGGCTACGCCAGCTTGGGGCCGGTGGCACACGCCAGCATCGCGCTCGGGCTGGCTTGGCTGCTGGGGCTGGGGCTGGGTGACACGGTCATGCTCATGATCCTCTCGGCCAGCGCCTCCTACATCGTGGTGCCCGCGGTGTTGCGCTACGCCATCCCCGAGGCCAACCCGGCGCTCTACTTCGGCCTGAGCCTGGGCATCACCTTCCCGATCAACATCCTGATCGGGATCCCGCTCTACACCTTCATGGCGAAGCAGGTGATGGGTTGAGGGGCTGAAGGGATCAGCCGCACACCCCCACGTGGCCGCAGGCGGTGCAGTAGTCGCAGCCGTCGCGGCGGATCATGGCGTGGGCGCCACACTCGGGGCATTTTTTGCCGGCCATCAGGCCCGGGCCGAGCACCGCGGCAGGGGCGGCCGTCGGGGCCGCTTCCGGCTCGGTCAGGCCTAGGCTGAGCTGGTCGGCGCTGAGGGCGCGCTGGGCGCGCAGCGCCAGAATGTTCTGGATCGCATAGGCGATGGCAGCCACTTCCGAGTCGTGCCACAGCGGCACCTGGGTGCCATCTTCCTTGACCTTGTGGCCGTGGCGCACCGGGCCACGGTCCCAAGCCACTTTGCGCATGTCGCTCAGGGCCCGCTCCAGGAAGCCGCCACGCGCCGCCAGCGACAGCAGCCGCATGCTGGCCGTGATCCACTGCTGCGATTCGCCGTATTGGCCCACCGGCATGAAGAACTCGATGGCGCGCTCCACATGGCCGGGGCCGTCGGGCCGGGGCAGCGGCAAAAAGGAGACGATCAGGTACACCCGCTTGTGGCCCTCGTGGGTCCAGTATTCGATTTTTTCGGCCACAGCGTCGAGCGCGCCTTTGGGGCGGCTCTCGATCACGCTGCGCATCGGGTCCGGGGCCGAGCCATTGCCGCTCAAAGCCAGGGCTGGGCTGGCTGCGCTGGGCGCTGCAGGGGCCGCCGCTTCTGGCATGGTTTCCAGCACCGCGCCCAAGATGCTGTTGGGCCGGTAGGTGGCCAGCCCCTTGAGGCCGGCGCGCCAGGCTTGCAGATAGAGGTCTTTGAAATCTTCGTAGGGGTAATCGGCCGCCACGTTGACGGTTTTGGAAATCGCGGTGTCCACGTAGGGCTGCACCGCCTCCATCATGGCGATGTGCTCGTGCGCGCTCATTTCGAGCGCGCTGACGAAATAATCGGGCAGATTGCTGACGTCGTGGCCCAAGGCGCGGTACAGCCGCCAAGCGTGATCTTGCACCTCGTACTGGCTGCGGCTGCCGTCGGCTTCGCGTTTTTTGCGCAGATAGGTCCAGGAAAAGGCCGGTTCGATGCCGTTGGAGGCGTTGTCGGCAAAAGCCAGGCTGACGGTGCCGGTGGGCGCGATCGACAGCAGGTGGCTGTTGCGGATGCCGTGGGCGCGGATGCTGGCCTGCAACTCGGGTGGCAGGCGGCTGGCGAAGGTGCCGGCCTCTAGGTAGCTGGCGGCGTCAAAGAGCGGGAACGCACCTTTTTCGCGCGCCAGCTCGACCGAGGCGCGGTAGGCGGCGTCGCGCATGGTTTCGGCGATGCGTCGCGCCATTTCGCGCCCGGCGGCGCTGTCGTAACGCAGGCCGAGCAGCACCAGCGTGTCGCCTAGGCCGGTAAAACCCACGCCGATGCGCCGCTTGGCCTGCGACTCGCGGTGCTGCTGCGGCAGCGGCCAGTGGGTGAGTTCGAGCACGTTGTCGAGCGCGCGCACCTGCAGCGCCACGCTGTCGGCAAAGGCGGCGAAGTCGAACGCCGCCGCGCCGCCGTGGTTGAAGGGGTGGTGCACGAAGCGCGGCAGGATCACCGGCCCGAGGTCGCAGCAGCCGTAGGGCGGCAGCGGTTGTTCGCCACAGGGGTTGGTGGCGCAAATGGTTTCGAGCGCGCGCAGGTTGTTGTCGCGCTGGATTTGGTCCAGGAACAAAATGCCGGGTTCGGCAAAGTCGTAGGCCGAGCGCATGATGGCGTCCCACAGCGTGCGTGCGCGCGGGCGCTGATAGACCCACTGCCCGTCGGCGCGCTGCTTCGCCCCGGCGGCGATGTGCTCGGCGCCGGGGTGCGCCGGGTGCACCAGCTCCCACTCGCGGTCGTGCTGCACGGCATCGATGAAGGCGTCGCTCACCGCCACCGAGACGTTGAAGTTGTTCCAGCGCCCGGGGCTGCGCTTGGCAGTGATGAATTCGAGCACGTCCGGGTGGTCGATGCGCAGCACCCCCATCTGGGCCCCCCGGCGCGCCCCGGCGCTCTCGACGGTGGCGCAGGACTGGTCGAATACATTGATGTAGCTGCACGGCCCGCTGGCGGTGGATGCCGTGCCCTTGACGCGCGCGCCCTTGGGCCGGATGCGGGAAAAATCGTAGCCCACACCGCCACCGCGGCGCATGGTTTCGGCGGCTTCGCGCAGCGCCTCGTAGATGCCGGGAAAGCCGGCCTCGTCCATGCCTTGGATGCAGTCGCCCACCGGCTGCACGAAGCAGTTGATGAGGGTGGCCTGGATGCCGCTGCCGGCCGCGCTCATGATGCGCCCGGCGCCAATGGCCCCGGCGGCCAGGTTGCGCCTGAAGCGCGCTTCCCACTGGGCGCGCTGCTCGGGTGCTTCCACGCTGGCCAGCGCACGCGCCAAGCGGTCGAACAGATCATCGGCGCTGCGCTCCTCGCCCTTGAGGTATTTTTCGCGCAGCACGTCGAGGCTGATGGGTTGCGGTGGGAGGTCGATCAGGGCTTGGGTTGCAGACAGCTCGCGGGGGTGGTTCATGTTGGATTGAGTTCGCTCTGCCAAGCGGCTTTGGGGTCGATGGGTACGCCTTCGCGCACGCCTTCGATCAGCCAGCGCATGAGGTCCCGCACCGGGCGAATCTGGTCGCCAAAGGGCAGTGGACCGGCGCCGCGGAAAAACAGGCCGCGCTGGCTGTCGCCTTCAAGCGCATGGCCGAGCTGTTGGTCGATGCAGAATTGTCCCATATCGGCCTTGCCGTCGCGCAGGCCGCAGTGGACCAGGCAGTCAAAGCCCATGTTGCAGTAGCCTTTGGCGTGCGCCACCGCTTTGAGCTTGGGCTCGACGCGCAGGTATTTGGCCAGCCAGTGGTTGCGCACCCCGCGCGCCGGCAGACCGGCCACGCTGATGAACTCCGCCAGATCGCGTGGCCGCGCCCGCGCCAAAATCTGCTTGAAGCTGAGCGCGGCATCGCACTCCTGGGTTACGGCAAAGGCGGTGCCCAGTTGCACCGCGTCCGCCCCCAGCCCTTGCAGGCGCAAGATGTCGGCCCGCTCATAGACGCCACCGGCGGCGATCAGGGGCAGGGCGCGCTCGATCCCGGCCGAGCGCAAAAAGGCGCGCACCGCCGGCAGCACCTGCTCGAAATCGAAACGCGGATCGCGCAGGTCTTCCACCTTGGCCGCGCCCAGGTGCCCACCGGCCCAGCGCGGGTGCTCGATCACGATGGCGTCGGGCAGGCGGCCTTTTTTCTCCCACTTGCGCACGATCAGTTGCACCCCGCGCGCGTCGGACAAAATGGGGATGAGGGCGGTTTTGGGGTGGTCTTGCGCCATTTCGGGCAAATCGAGCGGCAGCCCGGCCCCCACCACCAGCGCGTCGATGCCGCAGGCCAGTGCCTCGCGCACATGCGCCACGTAGGCGCTGATGGCTTTCATCACGTTGAGGGCCAGCAGGCCTTGGCCTTGGGCGCGCACACGCGCCTGGCGGATTTCGCGCCGCAGCGCCTCCAGGTTGGCCGTGTCGATGAGGCTGCGCGACCTCGGGTCTTTGACGTCCAGGTGCTCGGTCTGCTCCATCAAATCCGGGTGGTGGCGGCGCAGATCGACCGAGGACAGGGTGCCCACCGCCCCGAGCGCGGCCACGCTGCCGGCCAGGCCTGAGGCCGACACCCCCACCCCCATGCCGCCTTGCACCACCGGCAACAGGGTGCGGCCAGCCAAGCGCAAAGGTTGCAGACCGCTTTCGGCGAGCCAGCTCGAAACGGAGGGGATGTGATTGAGTAGGCTCATCGGGAAACTCCGGGCCGCATGGTAGGAAGGCAGATAGCAAGGCGCTGCCGAGTCGCCTGCACGCTTTGCGTTGCCCCCATGTTACTGCACCCACGGCGTGGCCGCGGCTTCGTGCAGGCTCATGTTGCCCAAGATGGCCGGCTCTGCGAGCGCCCGTCAGCGCACGGTTCCTTGGGCAGTTTGAAGTAGCTCAGCACGGTTTCTCGGCACCGCGACGCCAGTAGTACCAGTAGTTCAGCGCGATACCGACGGCGTACAGGCCGGCAAAGAACCACAGCGCTGCGTTGGGGCTGCCGGTTATTGCGAACGAGTGGCCGAAGATGATCGGCACGAAAAATCCCAGCAGCAGCACCGACGCTGCGGCTGCGAAGCCCAACACCGGGCCACCTTGTTTGGGGTCAAAGCTCATGACGATCTGCTTGAACACGCTGGCGTTGCCGATACCCGCGCCGAGGAAAATGCCAAGCAGCAAGATGAAAAACAGCGTGAACTGATCACCCGAGGTCGGTGCGGTCAGGAAGGTAAGCCCAATGGCCGAGCTGCCCATCATCAGGAACACCAGCATCGTCATGTTTGATCCGCCCAACTTGTCGGACAGGACGCCGCCGATCGACCGGGCCAGTGCGCCCACCAGCGGGCCGATCCAGGCATAGGCCAGCGGGTCGGGGGCGTTGGGCAGTTGGCCGAATACCTCACTGATCAGCAATGGGGTCGAGGCAGCAAAGCCGGAGAAGGTGCCGAAAGTGAAGGTGTAGAGGAGGGTTTGGATCCAGGTGTGCTTGAGCTTGACGATCTGGAACTGCTCCACGAAAGAGCCGCGCAAGGGGTGGTTCTTCATGCCAAAGAGCACCAGCACGGCTGTGATCAGCGTCGGGATCAGCCAGATATAGACTGCGTTTTGCGGGTACATCTGGATTTCGCGCACGGCTGCTTGGGTGTGCGGGTCGGTAACCTTAAAGACCAGCGCGTCGCCAGCAATCGCGCCGAATAGGCCGACGCTGACGGCCATGGGCACGAGGAACTGTGCGGTCGATACCCCCAAGTTGCCAAAGCCGATGGTGAAGCCCAGCGCGGTGCCGCCGATGCGCCTAGGGAACCACAGGCTGATGTTGGCCGCAGTGGACGACATCTGCCCGCCTGCGCACAAGCCGGCGACGCCGGACCAGAACAGCAGCGTCGCGAACGACGTGGTCGGATCCTGCACCGCATGACCGATGCCAAAGATCGGGATCAGCAGCGCCAGCGTGAAGATGAAGGTGGTCCACATGCCGCCGATCTTGAGCACCAAGAAGGTGTGCGGGAAGCGCGCCAGCGCGCCCATCAGCAGCGCCATCGCCGGCAGCCAGAAACGCTGATCCACTGTGAGCTCAAAACCCAACCCGGGCAGACGCACGACCAGTGCGCTCCAAGTAAACCAGACCGCAAAAGCCAAGTGCAGCGCAAGAGCGGCGATGATCAGGGTGCGGATCGCTTGCCACTTGTGGTCGGCCCAAAAAACGGGGTCTTCAGGCCGCCACTCAGCGACGTCGGTCCATGCGGTCGGCTTCGGCGGGGTGCCGGGTCGGTGGTTCATGCGCACTCCTGCTTGGTCTCGGGCTGGGTGCAGAGCCTGCGCATCCGCTTGCTGGCCATGCTGCCGTGGGCGCTGCGGCTGCTGCGCTGGTACGGGTGCCCGCGCTTGGACGGGCGGCCGGGTTGAGCGGCCATCCCATCCAAGCCCAAACGCCTTCAGCCAGAGGGCCTCAAGCCTTGGGCGGCCCGTAGTAGCTCTTTTTCGTCGCCGCCTCGTCTTGCAGCAGGCGCGCGCCGGCCACCACTTGGGGCGCTAGGCCGTGGCCCCCGGCTTCGATGTGCGCCAGCAGCGCCGCGCGCATGCGCGGCTCCCAGTAGCTGCGCAGGTGGTTGCGCACGCCCTCGGCGGCGCGCTCGGGCGGGTAGGGGGCAAAGAAATCGCCGATCTGCCCGGCCATGGTCAGCAGGCGCTCGAGCTCCATCACGGCCGGCTCGGCGCTGGGTGGGGCGTGGAGGTGCGCGGGGCTGCTCATGCCAGCACCTCGCTGGCTTGGGTGCTGGCAGCGCTCACGCCCGCCGGCGCGGCGACGCGCAGCACCTCGACCGCCGTGACCTTGTAC
>Ga0209616_1000495_pt1 | contig 10711 bp, 7 predicted proteins | sample FlocCalmetaG_FD_184153 | JGI IMG/M metagenome (GOLD analysis project Ga0209616, IMG submission 184153) | Freshwater bacterial and archeal communities from Indian Creek, Illinois, USA - Floc-Cal metaG (SPAdes) (version 2) | ecosystem: Environmental > Aquatic > Freshwater > Unclassified ...
ATATAAAATATTAATAATAATTTACAATTTACGATTTTAAGGAAGCTGGCGTTCTTGGAAAACTGCCTATTATTTTTTAATAAAAGTGCCGCCGGTCGGAGTTGAACCGACACGGATTACTCCACACGATTTTGAGTCGTGCGCGTCTGCCTATTCCGCCACGGCGGCATGCCCTTATTAGAGTATGTTACTTATAAATACTGGTCAATTATTTCTTTTATAATTTCTATCAAATAAACACCGTTCATATTTTTATGATTGATCGCTTATAAAAAAATACTATGCGAGACTTCTTAAAATCTGGTTTTTGTCGTGTTTTTTTATAAATATTAGTTTTTTGTAAGCTTGCCTAGCTATAAATATTTTTTAAATTAAGTTTTTTATTCATCTGTATTAGGCGCGATAATAATTGTAGATATGGCGGGCGGTATAATTTTTTTTATAAACAAAAAACTTAATGCGCCAATCAACATGCCTGCCAATAAAGCTGATCCCCAACATACTCCAGCAACTACCCTTGCTATTCCAACAAGAATCACTAATAAAGATGCCGCAATACCAGATTGTTTATTTATAAAAATAAAGGTAAGCGCGATGGGTATCAAAAAGGCCATATGCTCTGATATCAGGCCACTTGTAAGAGAGTGTGGTATTATTGGCGTAACATTAAAAACTTCAAATGGGCGAGGAAAATAAAAAAATTTATGAATTACTGCAGTAATAAGTCCGTGCGCCATAATAGAACTAATTACCGCAATTGAAAAATAATAAAACTTTAATTTAAAACTTCTAATATAGAATATTGTTGTTATAAACCAAATTATAATAATCCACGGCAAGATAGAGCCTACAAAAATTATAATCAGTCTTAAAAAAGAAGATTGACTAACTATTTCAAAAACAGCTTTTATCAAAGATTCCTCAAGGGGAATTGGCATTTAAATATTACTTTCTAACATATGGCAAAAGCGCCATAAATCTTGCTCTTTTAATAGCTTCACTAAGTTTTCTTTGGTGTTTAGCGCAAGTACCAGTATGTTTTGGATCTATAATTTTTGCCTGACCTGAAACAAACCGTTTTAATAAATCGGCATCTTTGTAATCTATGTCTATAAAATTGCGTGAGCAGAAAAAACACTGTTTATCCATTGAGAGTTAATTTTAATACTTTTATTATTAAAAAGGCAAGTCTTCAGGTTTAATTTCTCCATCATCTTCTATTTTAATAATAGGAACCTCTTCTCTGTCCTCGTTGTATTGTGTAGAATCATTGTTGCTATCTAAGGCCCCTTCTTCAGAAGATATATTATTAGTATTTTTTGCGGCAGAAGAAAAAGGCCTGGGTCCAAGCTGCATTTTCTCACCAATGATTTCAGTCGTTTTTCTTGTCGTGCCATCTTTACCTTGCCAATTTCGTGTTTGAAGCCTGCCTTCAATAAAAATCATGCCTCCTTTTGTTAAAAATTGTCCAGCAATATCTGCTTGCCTGCCCCATAAAACAACATTGTGAAATTCTGTAGATTGTTGTTTGGCGCCAGATTTATCATTCCATGTTCGATTAGTAGCAATACTTAAAGTGGTTACTCTATCGCCCATTGGCGTTGTTCTGATCTCTGGATCAGTTGTCAGTCTCCCCATAACAAATACTTTATTTAGATTCATGATTATTTTATTTAAGAATTTGTTAATAATTCTTTTAATTTTTCATCAAAGGCTACCTCATCTATATCGTTATTAGTCGATAAATAATTTTCTACTGGAATATTATCATTTGAGAGCTCTTTAATTAAGGGCAATTTGTCTGTTTGCGATAATGTGATTTCTCCGGTTACTTCGGCTGAGGTAGGGTGCTCTTCGCTTACTATGTTATTTACAACATTTATACTCTTAATATCTTCTTTGTCCTTCTGATTTCTCGTAAATCGAGGGCTTATTTTTCTTATAGAAGCAGTAACAATAAGGAATCTTAAAATGCCTTCTGCAAATTTAAGTTGTTCATCTATTTTGATAATCATTTCTGGCACCACCTCAAATGTTATTGATCCAAAAAATGCTGATGTTTGTTTTTTAATAGGGTAAGCAAGTTTAAGTTCAGTTAGCCTTCCCTCTGCAAGATTTTGAGCACCAATATGATTTAAGGACTTCAAAACCGTCTCTTTATCGGACTCTGTTTTTGCAAGATATGATATTGTATATTGTTTTTTGCCCTCGGTCATTGTTTCAAATTATCAAACGATTAGTCTTCTGTCAATTTATCTACTTCTGGCTCTGTAAGTTGATTAGGGCCAGATATAGATGACGTTTCTTTAACAGACGCTTCTTCAGCGGCTAAAAATTCATTTCTATAAGTTGCTCCGATAGGCAACAAGCGTCCGATAATAACATTTTCTTTTAATCCTCTAAGTTTATCTACCTTGCCTTCGCTTGCTGCACTAACAAGAATTCTCGCGGTCTCCTGGAACGAAGCCGCAGACAAAAATCCTTCAGATGCTAATGCTGACTTAGTAATACCAAGTAATAATTCTTCTGCTCGCGCAGGCTGTTTGCCTACTTTTTTTAATGCGCGATTAACTTCAAAAAATTTTGATTTATCTGTAACTTCTCCGGCAACAAAATCAGTATCACCAATATTAGTAACTTTTACTCTACTAAACATTTGCTTAATAATAATTTCAATGTGTTTATTATTTATTCCTGCTCCTTCTGATATATATATTCTTTGTATCTCTTGAATAATATAGCGATAAACTGCTTCTTTGCCTTTTAAGGCATAAAATTCTTTTAAGTCAAAGCTTCCTTCTGATATAGCAGTTCCCTTATCTATAGTTTGACCTGTTTCGACGCGCAAAAAAATACCTCTCGGAAATTGATATTCTGCTTTTTTTTCTTTTTTAGACTTGCCACCGATTGCTTTTAGGCGCACTATGCGTAAATCTTGTTTTTCCTCAATAGAATCAACTACTGCGTCATATTCAGCAAGAACCGCTTTCCCCTTTGGTATTCGCGCCTCTAAAAGCTCTTCGATGCGCGGAAGACCTGATGTAATGTCAGCATGCGCAACACCCCCTGCATGTGTAGTACGCAGGGTAAGCTGTGTACCTGGCTCGCCAATAGACTGTGCGGCGATTATACCAACCGCTTCGCCCACTTTAATAAGTCCGCCGTGACCAAGGTCTAATCCGTAGCAACTTGAGCAAACGCCATGCAAGGTCCTGCAAGTTAATACTGATCTAATTTTTACCAATTCAGCATTTGAAGATTCTATTTCTTTAGCAACCAGCATTGTAATGACGTCTCCTGCTTTAGCGATTATTTTGCCATCAGATTTAACATCTTCTATAAGTACGCGTGAAAATATTCTATCAGAAAACTTATGCCCGAATTCATTGCCGTCATTACGCTTTATTTCTATTCCTTCCCTTATTCCGCAATTATCTTCTCTAACTATTACGTCTTGCGCAACATCAATCATGCGTCTTGTAAGATATCCTGCCTCCGCAGTTTTTAGAGCAGTATCTACTAATCCTTTGCGATTGCCGTGTACTGAATTAAAATATTGTAATGATGTGAACCCCTCCTTATAAGAGGAGGTAATAGGAAGATCTATGGTTTCTCCTTTTGGGTTTTTGACTAGTCCCCTCATTCCTATCATCTGATTTATTTGCTCCCAGCTTCCCCTTGCGCCAGAAGCGATAATTTTATAAACAGGATTCTTGATATCAAGTGATTTAGAAACAATTTTTTCTATTTGTGATTTAGTATCATGCCAAACTTCAATCGCCCTCACCCTTCTTTCTTCGTTAGTTAATAATCCTTCCTGGTATTGCGCGTTGATAGCATCTACATTTTTATAAGCCTTATCAAGTATTGCTTGCTTTTCCAACGGAATTTTTAAATCAGAGATACTCCATGTTATGCCTGAGCGCGTAGCATAATAAAACCCAAGTTGAGAAATTTTATCGAGAATATTGCTTGTTTGATCAAATCCGTATTTCGCTATTATATTTGCAAAAAATTGATTTAATTCTTTTTTATTTAAAGCATAATTAACATATCCAAAATCACTGGGAATAGATTCGTTAAAAATAACTCGTCCAACAGTAGTAATAAATTCTTTGCCAATTTTAATAGGCGCCCTGAGCCCTATTGTTCCAAATTCATAAGCAAGCTTTGCTTCATTTTGACTAGAAAATATTTTGATATCTTTTTGTGCATCACTTTCTTCTTCAGTTAGATAAAAAAGTCCAAGCACAATATCGTTCCATGGTCCTGGTACTGGACCGCCTGATGCTGGTTTTAAAAAATTCTTACTAGAAAGCATTAAATCCCTTGCTTCTTTTTGTCCTTCTTCAGTTAGGGGGACATGTACAGCCATTTGGTCTCCATCGAAGTCTGCATTAAAACCAGAGCAAACGAGTGGCGGAATTTGTATAGTAAGATCTTCTATAAGATTAGGCTTAAATGCTTGAATGCCAAGTCTATGTAATGTTGGCGCTCTGTTTAATAGCACATATCTATTTTGTATTACTTCTTCTAATATTTCCCATACTTCTGCTGGCCCAAGGTCTATAAGTCTGTTTGCATTTTTTACATTATGAGCAAGCCCTTTTGTTAAAATTTTACTAATAACAAATGGTTTAAAAAGCTCTAGTGCCATTTTTTTAGGAATACCACATTCATCATAACGAAGTTTAGGCCCAACTACGATAACCGATCTTCCTGAATAATCTACTCTTTTACCAAGTAAATTTTGCCTGAATCTCCCTTGCTTGCCTTTGAGCATGTCTGCGAGCGAGCGAAGAGGCCTTTTTTTAGAAGTTAATTGAGAGCGACCCATTCTAGCGGTATTATCTATTAACGCATCAATAGCCTCCTGAAGCATTCTTTTTTCATTAACAACAATGATATCTGGGGCATTAAGCTCTAGAAGTTTTTTAAGTCTGTTATTGCGATTAATAACTCTCCTATAAAGATCGTTTAAATCAGAGGTTGCATATCGTCCGCCATCTAAGGCCACCATTGGGCGAAGATCTGGTGGTAAAACAGGGAGCTCTGTCATTATCATCCATTCGGGCTTAATACCATTTCTTTGCATTGCTGTAAAAAACTTAAGACGGCGGAAAAGATATTGTCTACGATTTACATCATCTGTTTTAGTAAGTTCTTTTTCTGTGGCCTGTATTTCCTTATTAAGATCAATATTTTGTAATACTCTACGCACTCCTTCAGCGCCACTCATAGAAACAAAAACATCACCAAATCTTCTAGAAAAGCTGTAATATTCTGTTTCTGAAAGCACCATGCCTGGGCGCAGAGCCTTGAGGGTATGACGAATTTGCTCTGCCGCCGTTTCAAGCTCATCTTGTATATCGTCTTCTGTTTTCTTTCTAGATTTTAATTCCTTATCTATTTCGGCGAGGGCTGATTTTCTGCGATCTTCATCAACAGATACCACTATAAACGCTGCATGATAAATAACTTTTTCAAGCTTTGATACTGGAACATTCACAGCAAGTCCAATTCTTGATGGAACGCTTCTTAGAAACCAAATATGCGCAATCGGGGTTGCAAGATTAATATGGCCCATTCTTTCGCGTCTCACAATTGAACGAGTAACCTCAACGCCACACTTATCGCACTTAATGCCTTTATAACGAATTTTTTTATACTTGCCGCAATAACATTCATAATCTTTAGTAGGGCCGAATATTCTTTCTGAAAATAATCCGTCTTTTTCGGGACGCTGTGTTCTATAATTAATAGTTTCTGGCTTAATAACCTCACCATAAGATGATTTGAGAATTTCTTCAGGAGATGCAATTTTAAGTTTTATGGAATGAAAATTATCCATTTTTATTCTTCTTTTTGATTTTGTTTTATTTCTTTTATTTCCTCTTCTTCAAAGATAAGTTCCATGTTCAAGCCTAATGCTTTTAATTCGCTTGTTATAACATTAAATGTCGCAGGGATATTGGGTTGCTTTATTTTTTCATCCCTGACTATCGCCTCATAAGCGGCCGCCCTACCAAGAACATCATCAGACTTTATAGTAAGCATCTCCTGTAAAGTGTGAGACGCGCCATATCCCTCAAGAGCCCAAACTTCCATCTCTCCAAATCTTTGTCCGCCAAATTGAGCCTTTCCTCCTAGTGGTTGCTGAGTAATTAAGCTATAAGGACCAATAGACCTCATGTGCATTTTATCAATAACCATGTGATTGAGTTTTAACATGTACGCGCGACCAACCATAATATTCCCATTAAAAGATTGTCCAGTAAGTCCATCGTATAGAGCTACTTTACCATCTTCTGGTATACCAGCTTTTTTAAGCTCTGCCCGTATTTCCTCTTCGGTAGCCCCAGCAAGAGCAGGAGTGTGCGCGACATACCCAAGTTTTTCTGCTGCCCAACCAAGATGTGTTTCTAAAATTTGCCCAAGGTTCATGCGGCTAGCAACGCCAAGAGGATTTAATATAATATCAATCGGTGTTCCGTCTTCAAGAAAAGGCATATCTTCTACTGGTCTGATCTGTGAGATAACTCCTTTATTTCCATGTCTTCCAGCCATTTTGTCTCCTGCTTGAATATTACGAAGCGACGCAACTTGTACTTGTATTCTGCGTATTACTCCTGGATCAAGCTTGTCTCCTTTTTCGCGTGCAAAAATTTTAACACCTATAATTCTTCCGCTCTTTCCATGCGGGATAGTTAAGGAAGTATCTTTAACATCCCTGGCTTTTTCTCCGAATATCGCACGCAACAATCTCTCTTCAGAGGTAAGCTCTACTTCTCCTTTAGGAGAAATCTTGCCAACAAGTATATCACCTGCTGAAACTTCAGCCCCTATTCGGACTATACCTTCTTCATCAAGATTTTTTAATTTGTCTTCAGAAATATTTGGGATATCGGGTGTGGTAATTTCTGGACCAAGCTTAGTGTCTCTAACGTCGCAGATAAAATCTTCTACATGAACGGATTTATATCTATCTTGCTGTACTACTCGCTCTGAAATAATAATTGCATCTTCATAATTTGCTCCTTCCCATGATATGAAAGCAACTAAAAGATTTTGCCCTAAGGCTAGTACGCCATTTTTAATAGAGGGTCCGTCGCCTATTACCTCTCCTTTGCTAATTTTGTCGCCAATTTTCACTGTTGGCTTATAAGAGAAGCCCATATATTGGTTTGTCATTCTGAATTTTTCTAGCTTATACTCGCGCTTTTTACCTTCTTTTTCTAGAATTACAATACGCGAAGCATCAATAAATTGAACAACTCCATCTTCTTCAGCAATAATAACATGCCCTGAATCATATGCAGCCTTTCTTTCCATTCCTGTTCCGACAAATGGAATCTCTGGTCGTAAAGATGGAATAGCTTGCTTTTGCATGTTTGAGCCCATAAGAGAGCGCTTAGCATCGTCGTTTTCAAGAAAAGGAATAAGTGAAGCACCAACTGAAAGTATTTCTGATGGAGCAACATCCATAAAATCAACTTCTGCTACTGGAATATTGGCTGGCTTGCCCTGATAGCGCGCTTCTATAATTTTATTAACAAGCGTAAGTTTTTTTATATCAATCTTCTCTCCTGCGTGTGCTATCTTATATTTTTCTTCTTCAAAGGCATCTAACCAAACTACTTCCTTTGTCAGTTTACCTTTTTCGAGCTTTATGTATGGCGCCTCTATAAAGCCATATTTGTTAATGCGAGCAAATATAGAAAGATAGCTTATAAGTCCAATATTTTGTCCTTCTGGTGTTTGAATAGGGCAAATTCTGCCGTAATGAGAAGAGTGAACATCTCGGACTTCAAACCCTGCCCTCTCTTTTGTAAGGCCTCCAGGCCCGAGCGCTGAAACTCTTCTTTTATGCTCAAGTTCTGTTAATGGATTTACTTGGTCCATAAATTGAGACATCGAACTTGTTGCAAAAAAATCTCGAATAGCAGAAATAAGGGGCCTTACATTGATAAGTTGTGTTGGTGTTAAAGTAGTTTTATCTGAAGTCGACATTCTGTCTTGGACAACTCTTCTTATTCTGCTAAGCCCTAGTCTCATTCTCATTTGTAATAATTCACCAACTGCGCGCACCCTTCTATTGCCAAGATGGTCTATATCGTCTCCTTTAGCATCTTGGTCTTCATTTAATAAAATAATTTTCTTAATGATTTTAATAATATCGCCCTGATTTAAAAGCCCTGAAGACGACTCGCTTGTTTCTAATCTTTGATTTATTTTAAATCTACCAACATCAGAAAGATCATACCTGTCTTCTCTCTGAAACATTGAATCAATAAGGCTTTTTGCGGCATCGGCAGTTGCTGGATCCCCTGGACGAAATTTTTTGTACATCTCCACATAGCTTTCAGAAAGTGTTTTTGCTGCATCTTTTTTAAGCGTAGCATTGATATAATTTATTTCTTTTTCACTCGAAAAAACAGCTTGAATTGCTTCATCAGTCTCTAATCCAAAAACACGCAAGAAAGAAGTTACTGGTATTTTCCTGTGTTTATCTATTTTAACTTGTATCGTTCCGTCGTGTTCTGTAGAAAACTCTATCCAGGCTCCTCTATTAGGTATAATTTTGGCTCCAAAAAGTCGCTGACCACGAACAACATCGGTGATGAAATAAACACCGGGGCTACGAACTAATTGAGATATTATAACGCGCTCAACTCCATTGATAATAAAAGTGCCTTGTTGCGTCATCATTGGAAAATCACCGAAATATATTACTTGTTCAACTTTGTGTCGAGTAATAAGATTAATAAGCTCCACAGTCATGCGAAGCGGAGCCTCATAAGTCAAGGCTTTGTCTTTAGCTTCTTCTATAGAAAATTTAGGTTCATCAAAATAAAAATCTTTGAAATGTAATTCAAACTCTTTGCCGGAATAATCCGTAAAAGGAGAGACTTCTTTTAGAAGCCCTTTAATGCCTTCTTCTTTAAACCAATTAAATGATTCTGTTTGTACTGCTACAAGATTTGGTTCCTTAATAAATGAGCCAGGATGCGAAGAAAAGACTTTAACTTTTTGTTTTAGCATTAGACATATAAAAACCCTCCAAATTTATTTTTTGGGTTTAGAAGAGTTTATTTTAACTATTTAACGATACTTTATATATATTCGTCAAGAGTCTTAGCGAAAACTACTTTATTAGTTTTCGGAAAAATTAATATAAAATCATTTTCAACTTTTTTAAAAACTAACTTACAGCACTAAATAGTAGTGTACCAATATAAGTTCTAAAGTCAAGCTTTTGCTCTTGTCCCAAAAAGCTGATGAAGCTTGAATTACTATAATTTTTTTGTATTTAATGCGCCTTATTGCTTTAAATCGTTTTTCTCGCAGCGATATTTTGCACTATTCCTAGCATAAACATTGACGCTATAAGATTTGATCCGCCCGCAGAAAGTAAGGGAAAGACAACGCCAATCACTGGCGTGAGCCCAACAACTGATCCCATATTAATCGCGAATTGCAACCCTAAAAATATCATTGTTCCAAGACACATAAATTTACTAAAATTATCTTCTGCTAAAAAGCCTATTATAGAAATACGCCACATCATAAAAGCAAATACAATAAGAACAAGTCCTCCCCCTAGTAATCCCCACTCTTCGGTAAATGATGCAAAAGCAAAGTCTGTTTGGGCGGCTGGTAAAAATCCAAGCTGAACTATTTCTCCTTGTCCAAATCCTTTGCCAAAAAATCCGGCTGATCCTATAGCGTTTTTTGACTGTATAACATTGAAATTAACTCCTAGTGGATCTGCCTCGGGATTAAAAACCGCAAGTATTCTATTCTTTTGATGCTCTCTTAATAATCCTGCGTTCCAAGAGATAGCGCCTAAAGCAATAATAAGCATGAGCCCTGTTGCAATATATTTTGCCGGTAATCCGGCAACAAAAAGAAATCCAAACCATATTCCGAAAAGAATTAAAGCTGACCCAAGGTCTGGCTCCATTAAAACAAGTAAAATGGGCACCGCACAATATGCGAATGAACCTAAGATTATTCCCATTTTTTTAATACCAATATGTCTTTTACTGAAAAAAGCAGAGAGAACTATAATAAGCGCAACTTTAGAAAATTCTGATGGCTGTAGTCTAAAAAATCCAAAATCTAACCAACTTCTGCTTCCGCTAACCTCTATACCAATAAAATGAACGAGTGAAAGCAAAATTATGCTTAAAACAAGAATGGAAAATATCAACCATCTGTAATTTATGAGGTGCCTAAAATCAAATAGTGGTAATAAAAAAAGAAGAGCACAGCCTGCGCTAAAAAATATAATTTGTTTTGTGAAGAGGTCAGGCGCGCTAGAGAAAAGCATTACTCCGCCGCTTGCAGCAATAAATAAAATTGCGCCAGTTAAGGCCCAATCTGTTTGTCTTATGACATTAATCGCATGCTTTATAAACATTGCTTTAATTTATGAAGTTTAGCAAAAATTAACTTTTTTCCAAAATGAATAAAAAAGTGATTACAAAAACACACTCTTTTCAGAGTGTGTTTTTGATAAATGCCTGGTAAAATTACTTTCGCCCTTGCGGACTATCATCATTCCGCAAATCTTTCACTTCCGAGTTCGGAATGGGATCGGGTGGGACAATTTGAGGTTAATGCCAGACAAATTTAATATAGTCTTCAGCGAAAGAAAAGTCAAATTTAGAAAAGAACAAAAAAATCAATTCCGCTCAAAGTAGATTCG
>Ga0209616_1000496_pt1 | contig 10710 bp, 14 predicted proteins | sample FlocCalmetaG_FD_184153 | JGI IMG/M metagenome (GOLD analysis project Ga0209616, IMG submission 184153) | Freshwater bacterial and archeal communities from Indian Creek, Illinois, USA - Floc-Cal metaG (SPAdes) (version 2) | ecosystem: Environmental > Aquatic > Freshwater > Unclassified ...
TTGGATAAGGAGGTGATGTAAAAACCGCATCAATGCTTTCCGGTTGTAATATCATATTGAGTTGTCTCGAGTCAGCGAGATAAATAAAGGTGTGCGCACTTTTTTTATAGTGATTGCCTAAATCTGAAGCCATTGCAGTAATTTCAGAAAGCCAACTCTCAATAACAGGAGCATCTAATTTTTTCTTCTGTCGGACGCCGACTTCAGGACCAAAATGCAAGTTACTAATCGAATAAACTAAGGATTTTGCAAGAGCAAGTATTTCATGTCGATAAAATTCAGAATTAACTTGTAACTTAAGTGCTTCTATCAGCATCAATGATTTATGAAGCGGTACCGGGCTAATAGAATTTTTTATCAACAGTGGCATAGCATCACTTGGCAAGGTTCGTAGAGGTGAATCATATTCTAAACTCAACTGATCAGTAACCTGTTTTGCGATTTTGTTCGCATGGTTTATTAGATTTACCGGATTGATTTCCCAGTCCACCTTTACAGAACTAGCAAAATGCGCAATTGGATTTGCTTCAATTCCTATAGCATTAATTCCACAAAGTTTTGCTTCGAGGACAGTCGTTCCTGTTCCGCAAAATGGGTCGAGAATAGTATCGCCATCTCGCAAACCAAACTTTTCAAGATATTTTCGCACCAAATGCGGAGGGAAGGAGAGGATAAAACGATACCAGTCGTGAAATCTCTTGTCATTGAGGGATAATTTGTTAGCAGTACCATTTGTAATTACTTTAGACATACCCTCTTCTTCGGGGAAAAGAACTGTTTGTTGAAATGCGGCAAGTGGTTTGATATTTATATCCATTTATTCAGAACACCTTCTAAGTTAAGTATTTCATTTTTCCAGATTATTAATGCGGCTTCCGGAGTTCGCAGCCAGCTTCTTTACGGGGATCATTAGTGTCGAAACAGTTTTAGCCTAATAAAATATATCACAAACCAGGTTTTGTGTCAATTTGCTGATAAAATTGTCGTGCACCCATTTCGCAACCACAGTCTGTATAACGAACCGCCACTTTAAATATCCACACAAAATCTAAACAAGGACTTTGGCTTTTTATGTAAAGGAGGGAGAGAAAAAGAGTGAGGCTATCTCTTTTCTCTCTTTGATAAAAGAACGAACTAGTGTGTTCCCAGCGTCGCCTTTTGTGCAGCGACGGCTTTTAATGCTTTTTCAATAATTTCTTGCTTGTTATATTTTAGGTATGACTTGGGCCGCGGCAATCTATTTAACAACAAGCAAAGTAAAATCAATGGAATTATAGCAACCAAAGTTAATACAAACCGAATTATTCCCATTTTCATCCTCCTTCTTTTTTGACTTCGCCAATGGCCTCATCACCGGTGAAGTTTTTAGATGTCTACTTATCTGCAAAAAAACCAAACAACAAGACAACTCTTTTTTACAAAACGACTTTTCGTTTGGAAGGTTTGGTTTCATGTTTGATTTTGTTTTTGTTTAGTGGTTTTTTTAAAGAAATAAAAATATTCCGAGCTTAATTCTTGCTTGATTGCGTCTTTCCCAACTCAACCTTCAGTCCGCACATTTGCATAATCCGATCATAAACCCTCGCTTGCGTTACCGATACGGGCTTGTCAAACGCCTCTAACGTGAGATTGGTCGTCACGATTAAGGGCTTGCCTGCGCTTAAACGCATATCAACAATTTCAAACAGAGCATCGGCGGTGTTTTTATCTACACTTAGTTCGTCTATAATGAAAAACTTGCGCTTTATTAGTTTTTTCAGTTCAGGAGAATCCTTTGCCGGCAATTGCTGAGTGGTGATTTCAGCAACAGAAGCTTTACTTTCTCGAAGATCGGCCGATATTCTCTGCAAAAGAAGCGATCTTTCATTTGCGCTTCCACCCATAATCAACAGTCCAGTATTGGTGCTAAACATTTTTTTCCAATCCGAACTATATTGCTCGCAAGCTTTTATCGCTTCGTGATTTTCCTGACTCTTATCTGTGCCGTTTGTAACCGGTCGTTCTTTTATCAGGGAATTAATAAGAGGTTCCATTTGCATTTCGCGCGGTTTGTGATTGCTTAAGCTTGCTTTGTTGTAATACTCAGTCCTGTTATAATTAACTCCGCTATCGTTATAACCATCTTTATCAACACAGGCAATTTTGTGCACAGCTTGAGGATATTGTTTATTTATATAACGAGCGTTATATTTTTCACTTTCGCATTTGCACAAAATAGCAATTCTTTTGCTCTCAGCGAAAAGTTCGGGTATTTCTATATCCATTTCCTTGCGGGTGTTACACTTTTCACAAACAAGAAGTTCATTCTTAGGGCGCCAGTCGCCTAAATCAGGCAACACTATGTTTTCTTGCTGAACAACCGATAATATACTCATAAAGATCATCCTTTCCGAATAGTAAATCAGACTCGTTACTGTTCACTACGCCTTAACGGTTATAACAACCTGTAATTTTTCGAGGAGTCCGGTTCGATGTTTATGCAATATTCTTTTGAACGCTGTATTATACGGCTGCCGACCGCTTTGTCAATTTTGTTAATTTCGTAAATGTGCTTTTCACTTGAAATAATTGTTATACACTCGCTATTATTATAGCGAAAGTTTAATATCTCAAATGCGATGTTAATTTCAGCGGCGCTTGGAGTTTTTTTATGCTCGGTTTTGAAAAAATCGTCAATGTATAAAACCCTGACTGTTTTAAGCTTGTGTATTGTGTCGCGATATGCCGGGCTCATTATGTCTGCTCTTAGTGTAATTGTTTCATCCCGCCACATTAAGTATTTTGCCTCTAGTCCGTTCTGCATCATTTCGCCGACAATCGCCGTACATAAATGGGATTTACCACTTCCTACCTGACCGCCAATATAAAACCATTTACCGTTATTGTCTGCAAGATAACGCAGCGCTAGGTTTTTTACATTTTCTTGCCATTCACTTGGTGTTAAAAACGTATCAAATGTGTAGTTTTGAATTATTCCCTTTAGCCCGCTTCTTTCGACTACGCTTGCGTTATCACGCATTACTGAACAGTTACATTTTCTCAAGCATTCATATGTTTGCCCATTTTCTTTTCTCAAAAACATAACAAACCCTTTATTATTACAAACGGAACAATCAAGTTCTGTCATAACCCCCTTCGAAGAATTAAAGGAGTCTCTTTTAAAAATCATATAATTCTCATGTTCACAAGCAAGTAGTGAGTCGTCTGATAGCGTTTTCGCATTCATCATCTTTCTTACCCAATCCTTTCTGGTTATCTTCTTGTTCATAACGAGTAATTACCCAGTTTAAAATCGCTCTGTAATCTGACGTATATTTCTTACCATTTGCGCCTTTATAGTTGTCTAAAATCTCTATGCAGCGCGCTGCGCCATTTTTACCTAGCCTTGATAAGAGAGATTCGTGTTCTGTGGCAGTCATGCTTACAAACTCAGCGTATTGCGTCTTGTCGGACTTTGTATTGTCACCTTGCTTTTTCTTTTTGCGGGGATCTTCTGCCACTTTGCTTTCGCGAGAGTATGTAATAACTTTATTGTCCGAGATCTGCGGCTTCCCTTCCTTCTCTCGCTCAAGGGAGTTTTCTCGTGTCATGTTATACCATTCGGAATAATTATCTTGGTCGGGAGACGGAAAATTGCTTTTGTTTTTCATATTGCCAACCATTTTTTGATATTTACCCCATGACGTTTCAGGAAATTGAATAAATCTATCAGAGCCTTTCACATACCAATACAGCAACCCTGCGTCATGCAGACATTGTAGTATCTCAATCATTCGCTCAGTCGTTATTTCTTCTCGTTGTCTGGGAAATAACATCCCCGCAAGAATGGTTGCATCTCCTTCTAAGCGTCCGGCGTTATCAGCGGACGGTATCATCCATGTGTAAGCCAGTATAGCCCATGGGTCTTTTAAGGAGTTAACGCGTCTGCTATTACATATGCGCCATGACAAATTTCTTGTTTTACAATTGCGACTTGACATTTCGTATCCCCCATTCGTTTTGTAAAATCTCAGTAAAAGGCCTTTTATCTAGGTGTTTTTCCTCTCGTATATACATGTATATACGTGTATATACGTGTATATACGTGTTTTTGTTGATATCATCATGTTTTTGCACTTCCTTTCCTTCTTTTTTTTTACCGGTTGCGCTATATAGTCCTTAATTAGGTAGTCCTTAAATAGGTAGTCCTTAAATAGGTAGTCCTTTCTGTCTAGCTGGTAGACTAGGGTAGTCTAGTTGATAGACTAGGGTAGTCTAGTTGATAGACTAGGGTAGTCTAGTTGATAGACTACCCTTTTGTTTTTAGTTAGTTCGTCAAGAAGGCTTATTTGGCAGAAAAGAATAGTGCTCGTCTTGCGCTTCGTTTAATACTGGAGTGTCAAAGATTGTGTATAAGTTTGACGTTAACGATTTACCACTACTTATCCGTCGTTTGTACGATAAAAGGCCAATATCCTTTAGTTCGCTAAGGGCATTGACTGCCGTCTGCCTCGAAAAAGAGCACTTTTGCGCAATCGTTGCATAGCTTGGGAATGCCTGCCCATTATCATCAGCGCAACGACAAAGGTACAAGTACGCTAATTTCGCATGTTCACTTATAGGTTGCTCCCAAATCATGTTGTAACTATAAAACCAGTTTCTTCTCTCTTTTTTTTCGATAATATCTGTCATAATATAAACCCTTTCTTGAAAATTTTGTTACCGGAAATGTTATTAAAGAACTTAATGATTGTGATATTTGTTTATAATTTGTTTCATGACGTGTTTTCTCTGAGATGTTTAAGCCGAACAACAAGACCAAGAGACGCAAACCGGCTAATAAAAGTATTTGTGTTCTGTCCGATATATAATATAGCCTGACCTTGCAGGGGACTGCCGGTTAATCTATCGCTTGTCCAAAACTTAATCCTGCCTTTAGGAAAGCATATTGCCGAGGTATAAGCAGCTAAGAACTGAAACCAATTGGTTTCAGTTGCGTTGTTTACCAATACGCAAGCTTCGGTTACTGAACCGCTCTTTAAGTGCTCAATTAAAACTTCGCTAAATTTGCCGAGCAAAGATCTTGCGTATGGAGGATTAAGCCATATCCTCCCCTCCCATTGCTGTTTTAATCCATCCTGTTCGATCGTGAAGTATTTGGCGGCCTGAACAACAGTATTAGCTTTATCAGACGAAGCCGGATCTAAATCAATGCCTCCCATAACATCTTTAACGGCATCAATAAACTCCTTAGGTGTATACCATTCATTGTTACCACTATTGTGTATAACATATGGTTTAGACGTTATAAATTCGCAATCAGAAGATTTGATTATTGGACTCTTTTCTCTCATACGGCCATTTCCCTCTCCCATATTCCGACAGATAATTTGTTCATTGTTGTCAAAACGAACTTAAGCCCTTTAAGTTTTGAGCCATTATCGAGCATATAACGAGAAATCATTTTCTCAATTGTGTTCATCGCCTTGCGATCAACTGCGATAAAATATAGAATTTGTGTAACATGTCTCATTTTGTCACACTTTAAATTTAGTTCTTTTTGCGAACAAGTCCCGCGCTCAACCTCGAAAAAATCAGGTTTTTCGGAGTTATCATTTGTTGCAACAATATCTGGAATGTATGTGCCCACTTCAGGGATTACTATTGTGTTTTCCTTTCTTGATATTTTTGCGAAATTGTACCCGCAAGCTTTAACTAAAAGCATAGACGCATCTTTTACGCAATAACCGTGCATTATATTGTCATTCTCAGCTATAAGCGTGTCTCTTTCGGTTTTTACCGGCTCAGTTTTGAAACGTTCCATAAAAATCTTTTTACCCGTTTCGCTTAGTGCATAAATATATGCCCAGCGCCATCCCGTCGATATTTTTTCTCTGGTTATCAAACCCATTTTAACAAGGCTTGTAATATTGCTATTAAACACGCTTCTGTTTTTTGAATCACCATATTTGCCGTCTTCTATATCTTTACTTTCACAATACCCGTCACGCCCGATAGCTATGAGAATATCCCACATAGAAGGTTCGATCTTCTCAGCATAATTAGCGAGATCTACAACTTGAATCATGGAAACCCTTTTAGCTATTTCTTTTTCTGTCAGAGGGGCGTCTGTTTCGTCTTCGATGATAACACACGGCTTTCCATCAACTCGCTTTTCTTGTGTCCATTGCGTTGACGGCCTGCGTACCATTTGGTTTTTGTCAGTTTGTGTTGTACGGCTATTGTTGTTTTTATCAGCAACGCTGACTTTATTACTTAGCCGCTCTTCAGAAGAGCTATTAGCCGGGCAAGAACCTTTTAACGGTTCTACTAACGGATGTGCTGTGGTCTCGCTTTTTTCAGGTTCGCTTCCGAAAGTAGGTTTTATATTAACCAAAGGTTTTTGATCTTGTAACAAATGCGACATGACTTGCGCCTTTAAGTTTTCAACTTCTGCTTCTCTATTCGATAAGCGCTTAACCAAGTTCTTAATATTATTGCTGTTTTGCGAAAGCATTTCTTCGTGCCGTTTTTGCGTATAATTGAGCATTTCGATAATATTAGCGTGTTTTATTGTCTCAAGTCCGCTGTTTGGAACGGAATTAAGCAAAGAGCGACAAAAAGCGGTTGCCCTTTCTTCGACTTTTTGCTGAGAATCTGTCAGTTCAGTAACTACGCCCTTAAGATGCCTTACCCTTTCCGATAAAGAGAGGTTCATCAGTTCACAACGTTTTAGTTCCTGCTCGCACTTAAATAACTGCCCAAGTTTTTGCTTTTTGTCGAACATAATAACTCCTTTTTTTTATCATTTCACCCGTTCTTTTAAATGCAATTTCCTTAAAAACAACTTTAGGTAATTTTTTTGCTATATAATCTTTTATCCATGGTTCGGGATTGTAATATATCTCTATCTCTTCTTCATCAACATAGCCTCTTTGAAGCATTTCGTTGAGAAACTCCTCTTCTGTCTCGAATTCAGTTTTATGTATTGCGCGTTCTCTTTCCTGCTCATCTATAAACCAAACGGATTCGAAATTGTCTTCGGTTTCTACAATCAGAGTGTCTTTTTCGCAATAAGTTACTATGCGAGGACCCCTGAACGAAAGGGAGTATACTCCGTCCCATTCACTACCGCTTAAGATTACCTGATATAAAATGTTAAGTTTCCCTGACGCGATATGTTTGACATAAACGTCATGTCCTTCGATATTGTAAAGCAGCCACCTGTCTAATAAAATCGAGGCCAATTCGAGCTTTTGGGTGTCTTTTATGTGTATTATGGAGCTGTAAATGTTTTTTAGCGCCTTCTTGCTAATCCCGCCTATTTTCATAAATTCGCTTAGTTTAGATGGATATATGGCGTCGTCATTTATCTTTTTATCCTTAAGAAAGCCTACTATTTCGTGCATTTGCAACCTCCTGCTTTTTTTATTGTTTATAGATTTCTGCCTCTATAATAGCACTCATATTGTTTCATGTCAATATTTATATATCATTTCTTTTAATATTTTTAATAATGTGTCGTGTTTTGCAAAGATTGAATTTTCTTTTTGTTTTTGCTATAGTAATTGAGGCAAAAGGAAATTTCTTAGACTCGAAAGGAGAAACAAAATGAGAACTGAAGTTGAGGCTACTGTCATGTTGCGAGAACTTATGACAATTTTTAATCCTTGTAAGGAGATCCCTAAAATGCTAAGGGTGACAAGAGGTTTTAATGTCAAACATAAGGATATGTTTGCATTTTCTGTAATTGCCATGATAACCTTGATGTGGGCGACGGGGACGGGAGTCTCTACTTCCACATTGCTTAAAAGCTTTAATATTAAACGCCTTATAAATATCAAAAAAGCGATCATAAAAAATGACAAATACGTTGTCAGGACAATGGATGAGATCGTTGATCTTGTTACAGGAATGCGTTCGAAGCATGAAATTACAATATTACTAGACGACATGAAAAAAGCTGCCGGCATAGATCTTGACCATACCGATCTTCTCAAATTTCATCATTCGTTAACGCCGGCCCTTAGAGACGAACGGAATCTTTGCTGTTTTATCGTTAGCGCGTTGAGCTGGTTGTTATGCGAAATCGAAACAGAGAAATTTAAATCAAAAAGTTTTTTAGGTATCGAGTGCTTAAAAGAAGAAATCGCAAAAATAAAGCCATAAACAAAAAGACTGGGTGGTCTTGTTCAGACGCCCAGTTTTACTGTTTGCAAAAATTGACCTGCGATTATTCTTCTTCGTTACTGTTTCCTTTTTCCATGCCCTGTAATCGTCTGTTTCTGACGATTATGCACGCTAAGCCGATAACAGCCAATGCCGCTGCAATCCCGCCTAAAAAAAACAAGCCCATCACAAAATCCGAAACCATAGCTCTCACCCTTTCTTGTTAAGCTGTAATATGAAAATTACCAGACACGTTGGCATTTTCATGTATCCACGCCTCTCCTGCTGCGACAATAAACCCTGATACGCGAGCATTTCCTGCTACAACCGCTTTATCGGCAACAACAGCATAACCGGAAATCTCAGCGTTGCCGGAAATCGTGGCCTGTCCGAATATTCTGGCGCGACCTCGTATTTTTGCTTTACCTCTAACCTCAGCGGACTCCTTAACAATAGAGTTTTCACAAACAACAGCGTTTCCAGAAATAACAGCACGCCCTTCAATTTTGGCGTTATCGCAAACCAAAGCGCTCTCCGAAACGACCGCATAGCCGGTTACAGTTGCGTCGCCACTTATATGTGCGCTGCTTTCAATGTAAGCATTGTCTGCAACATAGGCGGATCCTGACACCTTGGCGTCACCGTAGATGAGAGCGGAATCGCAAACCTGAGCGTTTTGCATTACCTGCGCATTGTTTACAACTCGCGCCTTTCCACTAACTTGCGCTTCGTCACTTATCCACGCATTACCTGAATGACTTAGGTTTTTTTCGGACTCAATCCAGCCTCCCAAATCCCCTTCAGAGACGTTGGCAAACGATCGTAGCGCACGTATTCTGTGCAAAATGGTGCCGTTTTCTGTTTTTTCCGTGTTATTTTTCAGCAATTCGTATTTTTCCATCTGTTACCTCCTTAAATTAATCTTTATAAATTCGATCAGTAATTTTTAAACAAAAAGCCCATGGTAATGCAAGACAATATTGCGCTATCTGCAAAACTTGAAAATGGTAAAACTTGTGGTAAAATGAAATTGTAAAACATTTTGCGGAACAGGAGTGATAAGAGTGAACGACGGTTTGAATTTGGCTATTATTATAACTACATTTTTCATGGCGTTACCGATAGCCCGTTATGTGGTTAAGACAAAATTACATTTATTTATCGAATTCAATAGCGGTTATTTGTTAAAGAAGGCGATTGGCAAGAAAATAAAAAAGAAAGATCTGTTTGAAAATACCGTTATAAAGGACTTTAAAGCGCCCTGTTTTTCCGAAAAAACATTGATTGAAAACCTTATGCAAGAGATAAAAGATCATCACGACCAGCTAGTAAACGAATTTTGGAAAACAGAATCCTTTATTATCAATGAAAAAAAGAACTTTTTAGCGAGGCGTAAACAAAACGTTGAGCTTAAGAATGATCTTGAGTTTATCTTAAAGGATTTCGAAAAATTTATCGAATCTGAATTGGCGGATCCCTATTTAGAGAGTAATGTTCTAGCCGCATATAAAAGAAACGAGGAACTTACATTTCCCGCGGAAGTTTTTTATATAAAATACATCGGCAATAAAATGGAGGAAGGGAAATGTGTTATACAAAACCTTTCACGAGCCAACAGTATAATACTGGTAAATCTTTTAAGCCTTTATTGCAGCCATACGCTCTTAAAAAAGGGTATTTCTCTTCCTTATCCTTCACAAAGAAAACGTCGCTTACCTAAAGAGGAGCAAACCTTGATTTTCTTAAACAAGAAGGATTTAGATGATGTTCCAGCTCTATGAAATCGTGGCAATTTTTTTATGCGTAATCGCTGCGGCATTTTTTACTAAATGGGGGGTGCCTGCGATTATAAATATTGTTGAAGTCCGAGGCAAAGATTTTTCGAAAAAGCTAACGAACAAAAACTTAACACATGATAATTTTGTTGCGGGTACTGTTATTGAAGAGTTTAACACTTCATGTGTAAAAAACGAAGCGTTGCAAAACAAACTGTTACAAAGCTTAAATAGCCACCAAAAATATTTGTTTAAGAAGTTTTGGAATAAAAAGGCTTTTATTACTGAAGTAGGGAGGGCTATTGCTAAAGACAAATTATTCGTAAAAGACGTGGAGTTTTTTATGAAAGATTTTGAACAATTTCTAAATTTTCTTTTAGAAGATCCGCGATTAGAAGAACGCATCAATTTGTATTGCGAGCAAAACGAACATGCTTTTTATCCCGAAAAAATATTGCGTTTTATGTATGTCGGTACGCTGAAGCGCAGAGACATTCCTTTGTCGATGCGGCTTATCAAAATAATCGCCTGTTCTTTGCCCTCTTTTTTTATTAGTCACAAGCTTTCGGAAAAGGGAATTGTATTGACGTGTCGGACACAAAAAGCAGGTGCTATGCAAATAAATTCACAAGCATAATTCACCCAAATACTCAATCATCAAGAACATAATATAAAGGCCAGACGTTAAGTCCGGCCTTTATGTTTACGCCCCCGTTATTCCGAAACCTGTTGGTCTTCTATTGGCCCCTCGTCTTGTATACCAATTCTTTTCCAAGGAATGCGCCCA
>Ga0209616_1000502_pt1 | contig 10644 bp, 5 predicted proteins | sample FlocCalmetaG_FD_184153 | JGI IMG/M metagenome (GOLD analysis project Ga0209616, IMG submission 184153) | Freshwater bacterial and archeal communities from Indian Creek, Illinois, USA - Floc-Cal metaG (SPAdes) (version 2) | ecosystem: Environmental > Aquatic > Freshwater > Unclassified ...
GAAGATGAGGGAAGAGATGAATAATGCGAGTGAAGATATCTATAGGCTAGAACCTTGGTATCATTCGTTTGAGAGTTTTGGAGTAAGAGTTCAGCAGTGCGAAGGGCATTATGCTATTAATCAGAAGTGCAAGGAAGGCATAATACTCGCATATCTACAGCTTGCAATCGAAAAAAGCAAGTCTTTTTGCACAGATAGCCCGTCAGTCTTGGAGCTTTTCTGCGCTGATGGGTACTACGCAGCACATGCCAAACGGATGGGAGCAGGTATAGTGACTGGTGTTGACTTGGATGAGAAAGCCATTGAACAGGCTAAAGCAATGCATAGAAAACTGTTTGACCAACCAGGGAACTTCTTAGTGAGTGATATAAATACTTATGAAACGATTGAGTCGTATGATGTAGTTCTTTGCTGTGGCGGGCTATACCATCTATCTGACCCTCAGCGTGTTATTGAATTTTCTCATAAATTATCAAAGAGATTTCTCATAGTACAATCAGTGGTTAGCCTTGAGAATGAAAGTGAAGATTATTTTATTAGTCCTGCCCCTGGGTGGAAGCATGGATCGAGGTTTAGTGCTGCATTTCTTAGAAAATTATTGCAGCAAGCAGGCTGGCATATCGTTGACGAACACTACAACGAACTTGAAGGTAATAATCGTCCTTGCGATCGTGGTTCTGCTTACTTTATATGCACAAATTTGGAGAGCACACAGTTTGAAAAATTACAGCATAAGGAAAGAATAGTAACCACAAATGGTAACAAGTTATATGACACTCCTAACAAATACGCACCTCCTGCACAGCTTGAATTTAACGGGAATGAAGCACACGTAGATGGCTATCAGGGATTTGTTTTAACCAGAGAGTCTCTAATCCCTCTGCAGCCTGATTCTCCACTGGGGATTAAGCATCGTCTTCTGTCCCAGCTATTTCATCCGACCTATTTCAACCGTAGGACAGTACTCGATTTAGGAGCAAATGCCGGTTTTTTCTCATTTCTCGCATTACAGCACGGAGCTGATAGAGCAATAGCAATTGAAATGGACAATGACTACATCAAAATTATGGAGGATATTAAGAAAACGCTGGGATTTTCAAATTTAAGCATTGTGAATGCGAATGTTGAGAATTGGCATTCTCAAGCGGATGTAGTATTTGCCTTTGCCTTAGTCCATTGGCTCTACAGCTGTACGGCAGCATTCGGAAGTTTGGATAGTATCATCGAAAAATTTTCAAGACTTTCAAATTATATGTTAATTGTGGAATGGGTTGACCCAAGTGATCCGGCTATATCGTTTTTTCACCACTTAGATTGGAACAAAGAATTTGTTAAAGAGCCGTATACCAGAGAAGCATTCGAAGTAGCGCTTGGTCGCCATTTTGCGCGTTTTGATTACATTGCGGACATTTCGCCTTCCAGGCGACTATATGTTGCGTTTCGAATGCGTCATGAGATAGATTTATCATGTCCTTTACCTTTGCTCGCAGATAAACAACTAATCATATCATGCAGACTATTGATAACATGGGACAAAATGAATTATTGGAGTTGCGTCTATGACGTTGGTAACGCAATTCTAAAGCAAGCTACCCTAGATCTAGCGGAGCGAGAGGCATATTTTTTAAGGCAACTTAAAGGGCACTATTTTCCGAAGGTCATTAATATGAGAAAGATGGGTGAGTATTCAACAATTACTATTGAAAAGATTCCTGGTATTCACTTGCGTGATAGAATGCTCTCTGAAATTGACACTCCTTCGAAGTTCTATGAATTTGTAGTCCATTGTCTTAACATACTTGGATTACTCCGTGAGAAAGCTATTCTACACCGTGATATCCGCATTGATAATATGTTTATGTGCGAAGGAATGCCCATTCTGATTGATTTCGGATGGGCTGTATCACCTGAACGGCAATACTTTAGCCCACTACCGTTAGGTGGTTCTGAACGCCCTCCCGACGGTAGCTTTTGTGATGTCTATTCTATGGGCAAAGTGATGGAACAGGTTAATGCTGGACGATTTTCGGAATTTGATAATGTTATTAACTTGATGACACAAACAGTACCCGCCATGAGGTTAACGGATATTTGTTTGTTAAGAGTTTGCTTTGAAGTAATTGCAAAAAGTTTTGACTTGGAGGAATTTTAGATGTCAGTGCTTAGAGACGAAAATATACGTCCTGCATATTCGGAAAACGATGATTCTGCTATAACAATATTGCTAGATCATATAGCTAGACGGGATCGGAGAATCCGATTTTTAGAGAATACTGAGAGTCTTTTTTTGCAACAAATACTGGAGAAAGATAAGATTCTTCAGGATCTTTCCACAAGGCTTTCCAATGAACATAGTCATTTCATGCAACAGTTGACAGATCAAGCTTCACATGTTGAATTGCTTAATCAGGCAATCACCGAAAAAGAGCATCAATCTTTATCTTTTAACCAGCTATTAGCTGAACGAGATGAGCAGATCTCATCACTCAACCAGAAAATATCAGATCAAGCTTCACATGTTGAATTGCTTAATCAGGCAATCACCGAAAAAGAGCATCAATCTTTATCTTTTAACCAGCTATTAGCTGAACGAGATGAGCAGATCTCATCACTCAACCAGAAAATATCAGATCAAGCTTCACATGTTGAATTGCTTAATCAGGCAATCACCGAAAAAGAGCATCAATCTTTATCTTTTAACCAGCTATTAGCTGAACGAGATGAGCAGATCTCTAAAATCACAAGTTCAACAAGTTGGCGTTTAACCAAGCCCATGAGACTGGTCGGTGATCTTCTTAGGCAAATGAGAAGGTGGGTCATATTCTCATTACGTTCTGTTCTATTCGCTCCTAAACTATTTGATTCAGAATGGTATTTAGTTCAGAATCCTGATGTTGCAAAGAATGGCATGGATTCTTATAGGCATTATATACTTTTTGGCAAAACTGAAGGTCGCAAGTCAGCACCGGAAGTCCCAGTGTCACACAACAATAAAAGTAGCATTTATCATATGTTGAGAATCGCACCGCAAGTCTTTTCTCGAAAAAAAGGCATATGGCAGACATGTGTGGCCGGATTCCGTATATATCGCCACGAAGGCATAGTTGGTATCAAGAAGCGAATTAAACAGAATAGGACGGATTTCCAAGAGAAGTCTGGCAATGTGGATTGCTCTCTCCGGACTAGCGATGCTGGCGAGCGTCTTAACTCACATGTTTCATTGCCAGCAAATTTTAATCCTACTACTTATTTAGAGTTAAACCCTGATGTTCGAATTGCAGACATAGATCCAGTGAATCACTATCTTCAACATGGTTATCTGGAAGGTCGTCAGTATGCTTACCCCAAGATAGTCTGTTTACGACCTTATGCCCAGCCTACTAAGCAAAAAACTATCCTCGTGATTTGTCACGAGGCTTCACGTAGCGGTGCACCAATTGTCGGTCTTAATCTGATTCAGCAACTATCCGATACACATGATGTAATAGCTTTATTATTAGGTGAGGGACCACTCTTAGATGAGTTTATTAATGCGTCTACAGTTGGGGCATACTTGTGTGCGGATTTGCGTTTTTATGCGAGTGAGGCAGCTGCCATGGCAGTAGTCGCAGAATTATGCAGACAATTCAAGTTGGATGCTGCCATAGTAAACAGTGTCGAGTGCCATTCAATTGTTCAATCTCTTCATCGCCAAAACATATCTACAATATCACTCTTGCATGAGTTTGCTGCCTATACTCGACCGCTTTACGCCTTCCCAAGAGCTTTATTCTGGTCAGTGAGTGCTGTATTCTCTACAAGTGTTACTAGAGATGATGTTCTCCGCAGATTGGAACTTCGTGATGCCACTAATCTTATTATCTTACCGCAGGGAAAGTCAAGATATAACTCTCCATGTATAAATACTTCATTGATAAAAGATATGCCGTTGCTAACCTTTCCCAGAGCGACTGAGGCTGTATATATTCTTGGTGTGGGTACAGTACAGTATAGGAAAGGCGTTGACCTTTATGTTGAGTGTGCACGTAAAATGAAGGCAAGTGATAAATACACTCCATATCACTTCTATTGGGTTGGAGGTGGATATCAGCCTGACAGTGACATGAATTATTCAGTCTACATAGCTGACCAAGTCCAGCGAGCTGGACTTTCTAATCACTTCACATTTTTGGGTGAGAGTGATCAGCTTGAATCAATCTATTCGAAGACCGATTTGTTCTTGCTGACATCTCGACTTGATCCCTTGCCAAACGTTGCAATCGATGCGGCTGTGAGAGGTCTTCCTATTCTTTGTTTCGCTGAGACTACTGGAATCGCTGACTTCCTAGTAAACATAAAATTGAGCGAGTACCTTGTTGCTGACTACCTAGACACTTCAAGTATGGCTGACAAGGCAATAGCCATTGTTCAATCGCCTGACCTGTGGAAAAATATAAGTGACACTCTACGCTCACAAGCAGAGAAGACTTTCTCAATGTCAACTTATGTTACAAGGCTAAGAAGTATGCTGGATAATGTGATTGATCTCCGTCGCCAAGAAGAGGATGATGATATTGCTGATATACGAATGTCAGGCGCATTAAGAACGGATTTTTGCATTCACCCATCTCATGCAGAATTAACTGAAAACGTTGATGGTGAGGAGAACATTACTCGTATCTATGTACGCTCTTGGGCAACCGGTCTTTATAGACGCAAGCCTTTTCCTGGATTTCACCCGGGCATGTACGCTCACATGAACAGGATCTCAGAGAGGGATCCTTTTGCACATTACTTGCGTGCTGGATGTCCGGCAGGTCCTTGGAAATGGCAAGTGATCACGCCAAGAGATCCAGTGGCTAAAAAAGTTGCATTGAGTTGTGTGCGAGTGGCACTACACATCCATTGTTATTATGTTGAATTGATTGACCAAATACTTCAACGATTGACTTTGAATACAGTGCGCCCTGATTTGTTCATTACTACTAACAGCGAGGCATCCCTCTTGCAAGTAAAGGAGAAGATACGAAATTACAGCGGTCGCATTATGCGGCTAGAGATCGTTCCTAATCGCGGCCGCAATATCGGTCCTTTATTAACTATGATGGATAGTGATATTTTGTCAGATTATGACATTGTGGGACACCTTCATACCAAGAAAAGCGTGTCAGTGAGTGACGCAGCAGTTGGTAGCAACTGGTATGTTTTTCTTCTTGAGAATCTACTAGGTGGGGAGAATGGAAGAATGCTTGATCGTATCATTACAGCCATGATTGAATCTCCTGTGCTGGAAATGATCTATCCTGACGACCCCTATGTCTTTGGTGACGAGTCCAATCGAGCTATTCTTGAACGCATTGCAGCTCGTGTGGGCTGGCCTACACCACCTCAATACCACGGATTTCCAGTCGGGTGCATGTTTTGGGCTAGACCAAAAGCTCTGAGACCGCTGTTTAGCCTAAATATGGGATTGGAAGACTGGCCACCTGAGCCTTTACCTTATGACGGTACTATACTACATGCACTTGAACGTGCGTTTGGATTGGGAACATGTGGTCATCCTGATACCTTTGCGGTAACCAATGTTCCTGGGGTGACGCGATGAACGTTTTAGTGTTGGGCGGAAGCGGTTTTTTAGGCACTGCCGTTTGCATGCGTTTGCTTGAGCAAGCGCACGCTGTACGTATGTTCTGCCGTTGCGGAGCTGAATTTGAACACCCGTTATCTGGTCATGTCGATTGGGTGTGCGGCAATTTTTCTGAGGAAATGGATTTGAGCGGTGTCCTTATCGGCATGGATGCCGTGGTGCATCTCATCTCGACCACCGTACCAAAGAGCAGCGCTGATAACCCGTTGTTCGATGTTCAGAGCAATCTCTGCAGCACGTTGCGATTGCTTGCGCAACTTAAATCATCACGCGTGAGCAAGCTGGTGTTTATATCTTCTGGTGGAACGATTTATGGTAGAAGTCAATATCTGCCAATCGATGAGCGTCATCCCACTGAGCCGATGGTTTCCTATGGCATTGTCAAACTAGCCATCGAAAAATACCTTCGTCTGTACCGCGAGGTGACCGACGCATCAGTAACCGTACTTCGAGTAGCTAATGTGTATGGAGAGCGACAGACCGTTAAATCAGGGCAAGGCGCAGTAGGAGCGTTCCTACACCAGGCTTTGAACGGACTGCCGATAGAAATCTGGGGAGACGGGAGCATCGTTCGGGATTACATTTACGTAGGCGATGTTGCGAGGGCGATCGTTCAAGCACTTGAGAATCAATCCGCACATTCCGTGTTTAACATTGGTAGTGGTTGCGGGCTAAGTTTGAACCAAGTAGTCGATGAGATTGAAGGAGCTTTAGTCACCAAGTTGACGAAGATTTACCGTCCCACCCGCTCCATTGATGTGCCTGTCAATGTGCTCGACTGCACGCTCGCAGCAAATGAACTTGGCTGGCAGCCAATGGTGGGCTTTCCGGAAGGAATTCGCCGTACGATCGAATGGCTGCGATCAAACACAAAGGTATAATGATGAAAAATTTATTTTACCGAGTTCGTGCGACTGGCGGTTGGCTACAAACAGTTAAAAAAGCAGTCCATATCCTTTACTGCGAAGGGTTTGATGGTTTGCGGCGAAAACTAGCTGTGACTGCTGGGGTATCCTCTTGGAATTATTCATTATGGATTCGACGTTATGACACACTGAACGATGAAACGTGCATGAAGATGCGCCAAATTTCCGAGCGTTTTGCTCATGAACCTTTGATTTCCATAGTAATGCCTTGCTACAACCCTAAACCGGAATGGCTGAAGAAAGCAATCGAATCGGTGCGCCGCCAGATTTACCCCCACTGGGAATTGTGCATTGCTGATGATGCCTCAACTGATCCGTCTATTCGCCTCATCTTGGAGAACTACTCTCGCATTGATGCGCGTATCAAAGTGGTGTTCCGCAAGTTAAACGGTCACATCAGTGCCGCATCCAACAGTGCTTTGGAGCTGACATCCGGGGATTATGTGGCACTGCTTGATCACGATGATGTGCTGGATGAGCATGCATTGTTTTGGATAGTTGAAGCCATCAACCGGTATCCAGATGCTGGGCTGATTTATTCAGATGAAGACAAGATTGACGAGTCTGATAAACGTTTTGACCCGTATTTTAAGTGCGATTGGAACTATGATCTCTTCCTTTCGCAGAATATGATCTGCCATCTAGGTGTGTATAAATCGGAACTCTTGCGTGGGATTGGCGGATTCAGGGAGGGATTTGAAGGATCCCAGGATTACGATCTAGCATTGCGTTGCATTGAAAATCTTATTCCAAGTCAGATTGTCCACATCCCTCGCGTGCTTTACCATTGGCGATCGCACCAAGCCAGCGTTGCCATGTCTATGGAAGCAAAGCCTTGGGCTTACAGTGCTGCGGAAAGTGCTCTTAACGATCACCTTACCCGCAAGGGAGTGGCTGCTCGTGCGGAACAGATTCCCGAGCACAGTTTTTACCGGGTACGTTACTGTCTACCCGAGCAGGTACCATCGGTGACGTTGATTATCCCTACCCGCAACAACCCATACTTACTCCGTCAATGCATTAGGAGTATTTACAGTAAAACTAAGTATTCCAACTATGAAATCCTAGTTCTTGATAATGGTTCTGATGATCCGGAAACATTGGCTTATTTGGATACTATTGGGAAAAATTCGTACATAATCGTCATGCGTGATGACAGCCCCTTTAACTATTCGATACTTAATAACCGCGCGGTGAAAGCAGCGAGGGGTAAATTGGTAGGCCTTATCAATGACGATATCGAAGTTATAAGCAGCGAATGGCTAACTGAGATGGTGAGCATAGCTATTCAGCCGGGGGTAGGTGCTGTGGGTGCGCGGCTGTGGTATCCAGACAACACTTTGCAGCATGGCGGGGTAATCCTTGGTATGGGAGGAATTGCCGGACACAGTCACAAGCATCTCCCTAAAGGGAATCACGGATATTTTGGTCGCGCAATACTTCAACAATCTTTCAGTGCAGTCACAGCTGCCTGCTTGGTGGTGCGACGATCGGTTTACTTGGAAGTGGGAGGCTTTGAGGAAGAAAATCTCAAAGTCGCCTTCGGAGATGTTGATTTCTGTCTTCGGCTTCATGAGGCAGGCTACCGCAACGTCTGGACGCCTTATGCGGAAGCTTATCACCACGAATCAGCCACTCGCGGCTATGAAGACACTCCAGAGAAGCAGGCGAGATTTGCTAGCGAAGTTCGATATATGCAGGAACGTTGGGGTAGCCTGTTACTGAACGACCCAGCTTACAGCCCTAACCTTACTCTTGAACGCGAGGACTTTTCCTATGCTTGGCCGCCAAGAGTTGCGACACTTGAACAAATAGAAACTGAATTTCTGACAAAAGCCGGAAAACGTCTAGCAAATAATTCATAGCAAGGAGTCGAAAAGTTGATACTATGAATCACCATCAGGGCAATCGTATAAAAAATGTGAAACGGCCAACAGCAGCGGCGAAGAACGCAAAGAACCGGAGCAGACGGCAATGGCAAACATTATTTGTAACGGTAATTGCAGGCAAAGGTGCAAAAAGGCGCAGCAGGCCAGAGGTTGATCTGCTTTAAAAATCGACCTGCGTTTACTTAAAATATGAAGATGTGAGAGCTATTTGCCGGCACCCGGAACGACTTCAAAGAGCAGCCTGCATATAGCGTTCGGATTATTACGGTAGTATATTTGTTTCGCCCTCACAGACATATTTTGAACATCGCTATCAAGTTTTAACAGATTGTATACGATTTTTCGCATCAGGCCAATGTTTTCTGTTGCGTGACCTTTTCTTGCCGTACAGCGGTCTTCCCGCAATGCGTCATCCAAAACCCAGTGCAGTCCGTTCTCAATCGTCCAGTGGCGTCTTGAAAAGCACGCAAATTCTTCAGCATTCATTCGCCTGCTGATGATATAGCTTTCTGTTTCTACCGTGGGTTTTTCATTTATCATCTCTCCGTCTTCGCCACGATGGATGACAAGGCGTTCTCTCACGACCATTCCAACAGCAGCTACATCCGGCCATTCATCTTTGAAGACACAAGAGGCGTCATTCCAAACATAATATGTTCGGCGCTCTATCCGAGAATGACATTTATCAAATTCCTGATGAATTCCTAACATATCGGTGAGCGGCATCGCAATTTTAATTCCTTTTTTCGCATATTCCTTAGCTACCGATTCTTCGAGTTGTTGTTGGGCAATAATCGTGTCCATCTCCAACTTGATATCTTTGTGCAAGTTCGCCTGATTATCCTTTACCGGCAAAACAAAGTCTGCGCCTTTGCCAAGAAGAATTTTGGTAATATCCTTTTGGCATCCGATGGCGTCTGTGGTGACAACTGCACCTCTCAGATCCAACCAGTCCAGCAAATCAGGAATCCCCTTGATTTCATTTGTCTTTGCATCCACTCTCAGTTGTCCGATGCAGATGCCCGTGTCTACCATAAGCGCATTGATCAGCATGGGTACTTTTTTGCGGTATACTTTTTCGCAGGCGGCGCGAATTGCTTTCCCGTCAATCGCCACATGCTTCCCCTGGGGGCGTGTCAAGTCGGCGATCCATTGAATAAAGCATTCGAGGAACTCTGCCGGATTGATGATACTGAAGGCTGCGCTGAATGTGTCATGCGACGGAATACCGTTTTCAAGCCCCAGTAACTCGGTGAAATACGCCTCGTGGTATTTCAGGTCAATCACCATATTCGTGAAATCGGTATGCCCCCATAAAAGACCGAACACAGTCATTATGAAGATGTCCAGCAGTTTATGACGCTTCCCCCGATTATCACGCGGATCCTCTATGCTACCCAATATTGCAGCCAACGTGTTGAGCGGCTCAAATTTATACTGCATGGATCTTAACCCCCAGTCTTTCTAATATTTCGCTCATTTCAGATGTGACTTCCGACAACATATCGCATTCCTTTGTCTCAACCAGATACAATTCTGACAGTGGCCGTAGATCTTCTATGGATATCCCCGTAAGTCGCTCATATCTCTTAAGTTGCACATTCAAGTTGATATGTAAGTCGGACAAAGATGGTAGATCCGTATTCCTCAAAAGATAACTTTTCTGGGAAACGTGCCTCACAATGTGCAAGAAGGCAAAACGCAGGGTTTCCTTATCGTGACAGTTGATCAAAAATGCCTTCGGAAGCAGTGATTGCAGCACAAAAGACATCCCATACTCGTAGACCTTTACTCTGTCCGTGGATATTTTCCTTACATGAGTCTTTATCACCCCTTCCCTAGTTATTGTTCCGATGTACTCTTGCACAGGCTGCGGATATTTCTTTCCTGGGACCCGCCTTGAAGTGGAACGATACAAGTAGTACTCATTACCGACCTTCTTTACGGATGTCCCTTTTTCCTTGAATTCGTTCACCCAATCCGGATAATTTGACATACAACCCCTCCTTAAATATGTATATTACATTATACTATACATTTAAGGGAAAAGCGATAGGGAATCGCATTCAATCTGCAATTCCCTATACATAGTTTTACTTGCTATCGTTGGCTTTTCATTTTTTCAATTTTCTTTTATGCGATTGCCCTGAATCACCATACATACGAGTTTATTATTTTAGGTGCTGGAATTTATGGTTTATAT
>Ga0209616_1000505_pt1 | contig 10627 bp, 10 predicted proteins | sample FlocCalmetaG_FD_184153 | JGI IMG/M metagenome (GOLD analysis project Ga0209616, IMG submission 184153) | Freshwater bacterial and archeal communities from Indian Creek, Illinois, USA - Floc-Cal metaG (SPAdes) (version 2) | ecosystem: Environmental > Aquatic > Freshwater > Unclassified ...
GCAAATGCGCGCACATCTAAAACAGCCCGTACATTTTTCAGTATCGCTTATAGCGGCGATGCGAAAACCGCTTCGGTTAATTGTATCAGACATAATGACTATGTTAACCGGACAGACTTTAGTGCATAGTTCGCATCCCTTGCATCTGTTCTCAGTAAAAATGACTTTAAACATACCTGTACTCCTATAAAAGTTTATTTTTTTATCAAGTACTCAGAGAAAGCTGCGGATTAGCCGATTGTAATGAAATTATCTACTCATAAATAAGAGCTTCTTCATCGCCATCAAGCACCCTTAACGCTCCCTCGCACATAGCCTGCATCTCGTCCTCACCCGGTATTACCGCAACGTTTGCGATAAATTTAACGGCGTTTGTTATCCACGGGACGAGGTATTTTCCTTCGGCGGCAAGGCCTCCCGTAAGAATTACGGCGTCCACTTCGCCTTCCAGCACTGCCGCCATAGCGCCTATTTCTTTTGCCACCTGATAAGCCATCGCTTTGAAAACAAGAGTCGCCTGCTGATCATTTTGCTCAATGCGCTTTAAAACCTCATGGCCGTCATTTGTGCCAAGATAGGCAACAATCCCGCCCTGTCCCGTGATCATTTTCCTAATCTCACTTTCAGTAAAACGCCCGCTAAAGCATAAACGCACAAGTTCGCCAGCCGGCAATCCGCCGCTTCGCTCCGGAGAAAACGGGCCGTCGCCGTCTAGGGCATTGTTTACATCGACAACTTTGCCCTTTTTGTGCGCCCCGACAGATATGCCGCCGCCCATATGCGCAACTATGAGGTTTAACTCGTCATAAGCGGAATTTTTTGCCTTTGCGTATCTTCCGGCAACAGCTTTCTGATTAAGCGCATGGAAAAAACTGCGTCTTTCAATTGTCGGATGGCCGGAAAATCGTGCCTCAGAATGCATTTCGTCCACGACGACAGGATCGACAATAAATGCCGGCAAGTTTTCTTTTGATGCCAAATCAAAAGCCAGGATAGCGCCTAAATTTGAGGCGTGTTCTCCATATTCCCCATTTTTTAAATCATTTATCATTTTATCGTTAACAAGATATGTACCGCAAGGTAAAGGTTTTAAAAGTCCTCCTATAGCAGCTACTGCTGAAAACTTTGACACAGGAAACTTTATTTTACTAAGAAAGTCGGTGATTACGCCCAATCTTAAAGGATACTGTTGAGCTATGCGGCCATATTGCCTAAGCTCGAGAGCCGTATGTCTTAATTTTTCATCAAAACGTAGCATATCGTTTTCAAAAACAGCAACTTTAGTGGAAGTTGAACCGGGATTTAAGCATAATATGAATCTGCCTGACATATTACCTACTTTCATGCGACAATGCTCGCACATGCTATCGATAACAATTTTGATTCGGAAGAATCGGAGCGTGAAGTCAAAACAATAGGCGCGGCAGCTCCTGAGATAAGACCTGCCACTTTGGCGTTAGCAAGATATACCAAAGCTTTGTAAAGCGCGTTGCCCGTTTCTATGTTAGGCACTATGAGCACATCTACATCTCCCGTAACTTGCGACTCAACATTCTTGTGCCTTGCCGCTTTTGCGCTTATAGCGCAGTCAAACGCTAACGGCCCATGAATTATGCAGTCGGTGATTTCACCGCGCAAAGACATCTTTTGCAACTCAAAAGCGTCAACCGTTGAGGGCATTTTGGGATTTACCAGCTCAAGTGCGGTTATAATCGCTACTTTGGGCGTCTTAACGCCTAAAGCCTTAGCAATATCCACGGCGTTTTGCGTAATCATAGCTTTCTGCTTAAGGTCAGGAGCGATATTTTGACCGCCGTCGCTCAAAAAAAGCAGCTTATGGTATGTCGGAACTTCAAGTATCGCTATATGGCTTAAAAGCTTGCCGGTTCGCAGTCCTTGATCCTTATCGAGCACAGCACGCAAAACGTCCGCCGTTGCTATCTTCCCCTTCATGAGGATTTGCGCCTTTTTCTCCCTGACTAACGTTACCGCTATTTTTGCTGCGTGAATATTGTCCGGCTCGTTGATAATTTCCGCTTTGCTCAAATCAAAACCAATGTCTTCAGCATGTTTTTTTATTTTTCCGTAATCGCCTATTAAGATAGCATCTGCAATACCATGAGTTTGCGCATCTTTTATAGCGGATAACACATAAGCATCGTCAGCGGCCGCAACGGCAATAGTGCGCCTGTGAGCTCTTTTTGCGGCATCAAGAATTTCGTTAAAATTTACCGGCATGAGTTCATAATTCTCCTCTAACACTAATCTTATCATTTCTTAACATGATTTTTCGCATGATTTTTCTCCATTTGTTATTGCTCCGTAATTTCACCTTTTTAGAATACCTTAATATTAAAAAACAAACCCGTTCTTAATTAAAACGGGGTGTATCACAAAACCGATCTGATTATGTTGATTCCCAGATCAATTGTCCTTTTCTCGCCTAAAAAATCAAAAATAACTTTCGCTCTGCCTTTACGAGTGTCTATTGACTGTATATACCCTTCCAAAGACAATAGCGGCCCTTCTATCACCTTAATAGCGTTTCCTTGTGCCAGCACCGTAGAATAGCCAATCAAATCGTCATTCGTTATAAGTTTGTTTATCACCTCTACTTCGCTGTGCGCTATCTCAGCAAGTTCATGCCCGTTGCGCAATATGCGGACGAGACCGGTTATGTCCCTAAACCGCCGAGACCAGTCGGTGCTCTCGCTGGAATTTATCAAGACATAGCCCGGAAAAAGCGTCCGCTCAACTTCAATCCAAGCCCCATTCTTTCGTTCTCTTAATTTGCGCTTAGGAACGAAGAGCCTTAAATCTGTAATATTATCGTAAGTCAAACGGTAATTAATCTGCTTTTTTATGTAATCTTCCCGCCCTGTATATACAAAGAGCGCATGCCAGTTTTCATATGTCAAATGATGGTTCCTATAAACCGCTTCCAACAATCTCACCTCATTTCCGAGTATGAAGTTATGCCTGCAGTTTTTTCTGCTCCTAATTTTTTTACATCTCCCATCGCGACAACATATTAAAAACTATTATATACGACTATTATAATTTACCATAGAGTAAAATAAAAAATTGCATTTCAAACAAAACCTCCCACCGACATATTGACAAATTCGGTTAAATATCATATTATCATAATATATTGATAGTTTAATGTTTAACGAAAAGGAGGAAGAATCATGTCATTAAAGATTTGCATAGTTGGAGGCGTTGCGGGAGGAGCGACAGCTGCCGCAAGACTTCGCAGACTTGATGAAGAAGCTGAGATCATTATGTTTGAACGCGGCGAGTACGTATCGTTCGCTAACTGCGGGTTGCCTTACTATATCGGCGGTGTTATTACTGAAAAAGACGACCTGCTGGTTCAAACGCCGGAAAAGATGAAAGACAGATTCAATATCGACGTCAGGACATATTCTGAGGTAACAAAAATTTTCCCTGATAAAAAGATAATCGAAGTGCTAAACTTAAGCGACGGGAAAACATACACGGAAAACTATGACAGGCTTCTGCTTTCGCCCGGAGCCGAACCGGTAAAACCGAATATCCCCGGAATTAATTCCGAAAGAATTTTTACACTGCGAAACATACCTGACACATTCAAGATCAAGGACTTCGTAGACGAAAAAATGCCTAAAAGGGCAGTAGTTGTGGGCGCGGGCTTTATAGGCCTTGAAGTTGCCGAGAACCTTTATTTGCGTGGTATCAAAACGACACTTGTCGAATTGGCCGATCATGTCATAGGACCGCTTGATTACGATATGGCGGCTATAGTACATCAGCACATGAAATCTATGGGGATTGAATTTTACTTAAAAGACGCTGTTAAATCATTTTCCCCTAACGACACGAATATTGAAGTTCATCTAACAAGCGGCAGAACACTTAAGGCTGATATGGTCGTCGTTGCGATCGGAGTTAAACCTGAAGTTAAGTTGTCGGTCGATGCCGGGCTAAAGCTTGGCACAACAGGCGGAATTATGACTGATAAGCATATGCGCACTTCCGATCCGTTCATCTACGCCGTAGGTGATGCTATTGAAGTAGCCGATTATATAAGCGGTAAACCCGCTTTAATACCGCTTGCCGGCCCTGCCAATAAGCAGGCAAGAATCGCCGCAGCCAACATGCTCGGAGCAAGTGAGGAATATAACGGAACGCAGGGAACATCCATAGTAAAAGTATTTGACTTAACCGTGGCGATAACTGGTAACAATGAAAAAATCCATACTAAAAACTGTGTTGAATTCGAAAAATCCTTTACCCATTCCCCTTCTCACGCCGGATATTATCCAAACGCCGCTTCAATGTCTATAAAGATCTTGTTTTCAAAACCTGACGGTAAAGTGCTGGGTGCTCAAATAGTAGGCTTTGAAGGTGTTGACAAAAGGATTGATATCATCGCAACCGCAATAAGGGCAGGCATGACCGTTCACGATCTCGAAAAATTGGAACTCGCCTATGCTCCCCCTTATTCATCAGCCAAAGACCCTGTTAATATAGCCGGCTTTACCGCCTCAAACATATTGAAAGGACACAATCAAGTTTTCCACTGGAACCAAATCCCTTCCTTTGAGCCGCAAAACACTCTTTTTATCGACGTGCGCACGAAAGAAGAATACGATTTGGGGACTATTAACGGCGCAGTGAATATACCTTTGGATGAATTGCGCGCAAGACTTGATGAAATCCCAAAAGACAAAAATATTTACGTATTTTGTCAGGTCGGATTAAGAGCCTATGTCGCTTTGAGAATCTTATCGCAAAAAGGCTATAAAAATGTCGCCAATTTGAGCGGCGGTTATAAAACATATGAATTGGCCGTACAGGATCAATCAAACATAGACCTTTACGAATACGATTTAATCCTGAAAGACGATGAGATAAGGCCTGCCAAATCCCAAAGCGATAGTATCAATACCGAAAGTATGATCTGCGTTGACGCATGCGGCTTACAATGTCCCGAGCCCATTATAAGGACCTACAAGGCCGTAAATTCCTTAAATTACGGAGAAAGCCTGACGGTAAAATCCACAGATCCCGCTTTTGACAAAGATATCAGGACATGGTGCGATAAAACCGGCAACAAATTGCTTGAAATAAAGTTTGATCAAGGAATATACAGCGCTGTTATTCAAAAAGAAAGGCAGGATAAAATTGTGTCCGCTCTAAAAGCTAACGATTCAAAAACAATGGTCATTTTTAGCAACGACCTTGACAAAGCAATAGCATCGTTTATAATCGCAAATGGAGCTGCGGCAATGGGCAGAAAAGTCACAATGTTTTTTACATTCTGGGGCTTGAATATATTGAGAAAATCCGGCAGTGCCAAGGTAAAAAAAGACCTCTTCGGCAAAATGTTCGGATTCATGATGCCAAGAGGCTCACGTAAACTATCTCTATCAAAGATGAATATGGGCGGAATGGGCGCTGCGATGATAAGATTTATAATGAAAAAGAAAAATGTCACCTCACTTGAGGATCTTATCTCTCAGGCGCAATCAAGCGGAATTGAGCTTATCGCCTGCAATATGTCCATGGATATTATGGGGATCAAAAAGGAAGAATTAATTGAAGGAGTACAGATCGGGGGAGTGGCGTCATTCTTAGGCTCAGCCGAGGAATCTGACATGACCTTGTTTATATGAGAAATATTATGGACATGAGAATTTATGAAATAAAAGCCGAAAAGCTTAAGGCGATGGCACATCCTTATCGGTTTTGCATTCTTAAAGGGTTAGCGGAAAACAAGTGCAACGTGAGCAAAATTCAAGACTGCCTGGGGATCCCCCAGTCTACCATTTCGCAACACCTAGCGAAACTAAGAGCAGCGGGTTTGATTAAAGGCGAGAGAACCGGGCAAGAGATCTGTTACAAAGTGGTGGACGAAGAGGTCATACGCATAATAAACGCAATGGGAACGGAGACTGGCGCTTTCTAAGCCTGATCTCCATCCCCGATGCGTTCGAACTTTCCCGTTTCCTTTGAAAACATCGTGACTTTTTTCTCCGCGTCATCCAATTTGTCGCGGCAATAAACCAGCAATGTCATCCCCTCTTGGTATAGCGCAAGCGCTTCTTCCAACGGACAGTCGCTTTTCTCAAGACATGCAATCACATTTTCAAGCCTTTTTAGCGCCTGCTCAAAAGAAAGCGTTAATTTCTTCGGGTGTGTAAGCATCATTTATCCCCCTCCTAATGCGTTTTTATAACTCGCGCGCCCACAATTCCCTGATGCAGCCGAATATTTAGAGCATCACCATCATTTAGGCTATCCGCGTCTCTTATCACAGTACCGGCCGCATCAAGACAGATAGCGAATCCCCTTGCCAAAACGGCTTCGGGACTTAAAGCCTCCAGTTTTCCATCCAAATAGTTTAACCTAGCGGCACATCCCTGCAGCACATATGCAAGTCTGTCTCCAAGACGAGTATCAATATTATCTAAAACCTGCCGGTATTGATCGATACGCACATTAGGTCTGGTGATCTCCCTTGCGTTGGCCAAACTCTCCAGATAGCGACGGTTATTATCAAGCTTTGCCTGCATCATCATAAGCATCCGCTTCCCTGCCACATTCAAAAACTGGAGCAGTTCACGTTTGTCCGGTACGACTTGCTCCGCCGCCGCAGTGGGAGTAGCCGCTCTAACGTCGGCCACGAAATCTGAGATTGTAAAGTCGGTCTCGTGACCCACCGCGGATACTACCGGAATGCGTGAATTAAATATAGCATGGGCAACCACCTCTTCGTTAAAAGCCCATAACTCCTCAATTGAGCCTCCGCCCCGCCCTATTATCAATACATCCACATCAGAAAGCGTATTAAAAAAATTGATTGCTTCCGCAATTTGTGCCGCCGCTTCAGTTCCCTGGACAAGAACGGGCACTATCCTTACTTCCGATTGAGGAAACCTGCGCGATAAAGTGGCAAGGATGTCCTTTAATGCCGCACCGGTCGGAGAAGTAACAACACCGATACATCGGGGAAAGCGCGGCAGCTTAACCTTTGCTCCTTGCGCAAACAGTCCTTGTGCCTCCAAACGCTTTTTCAACACCTCAAATGCGGTAAAAAGGCTACCCACTCCATCCGGCATCATTGATTCCACATACATCTGATATTGTCCATCCCGCTCATATACGGATAATCGTCCGCCAAGCACTACTCTGAATCCATCGGCCGGACGAAACGCAAGACGTTCGTTAGCGCTTTTGAACATAACGCAGCGTAAAGAAGCGGATGCATCTTTTAATGTAAAATACATATGGCCGGAAGTATGATATTTAAAATTCGAAATTTCACCGCTGACACGCAGCTTATTTAGCATAGTATCTGCAGCAAACAAATCTTTAATATACGTGGTCAACTGTCCGACTGTAATGACAGCTTCAAAGTTATTCTGCTCAGCTAAAATTCTCATCAATTATTCTCCAAAACTAAATCAAACGTTCTATTAGGTTAATCCCCCTCCAGCACTTCAAAAGACTCAATTTCAATTACAGATATATATTCACCGTATAGTGCGTAAATATGCGGTGGATTATTTTCTTTTTGCATGAAATATTTTAACATGATACATGTTCCATAACAATTCTTCAATTAACTCTAATTTAAATGATATCACACCATGTAAAAAACGGCAATAAACTCATACGAAAAGATATAGAATACCACATCTTGCAGCAGTTGGTACCAAATTGTTTTTCTATCTACACCCAAAAATAAAAACCTGATTGTATTATAAAATCTGGCGTGATATCATATTTTCGGTGATAATGAAACCGCTTATACGCGCTACCGAATAATTATCAGGATGATGAACTCTTACCCTACTCCGAGGGGGCTTCCGAAAGATATCTAAACAGGATAGTTTACGATATAACCGCAAAGCCGCCTTCCACAATCAAGTGAGAGTAATGCTATGAAAGGCGGGGCGCTCCTTACGCAGGATGCAAATCAAAGTGAAACGAATAATAATCACAATTTTATCAATTATTGTTTTATTTTTATCAGGCATAGGGGCATATGTGTTTGTTTTACTGGAGCAAATTCCTCGTTCGTACCCCGAAAACATTGTCCCTGTTGAAGATCCTCAGATTTTTCCCGAAGAGGGAAAAAAACCCATACAACTAAACGAGGCGAATCCGCCTAATGAAAATCCAAATATTTCTGGTGTTGTAAATATTTTGTTGCTCGGTTTAGACGAGCATCAAGACGTCAACAGAGGACGATCTGATGCGATAATGATTGCTACTGTTGACAAAAGCCGAGGCCAACTAAAATTAACTTCGCTTATGCGGGATATGTATTTGCCAATACCTGGGCAGCGTGATAATCGCTTGAATGCGGCGTATGCTTTTGGCGGAACTTCACTTGTGATGCGAACAATAAATGAGAATTTCGGGTTGGATTTGAAGCAGTATGTGGTTGTTGATTTTCTTGCGTTCGAGAAAATCATTGATATTATCGGTGGAATACCAATAGAGATTAGCGCTTCAGAGGTGCGCGCCCTTAGTACAAGTTTAGAAATCGTAGAGAAGGGATTGCAGACTTTAAATGGCAGGCAGGCATTGGCGTATGCCAGACTTCGCAGTGTAGGAAGGGATGATTTTGACAGGGTTGATCGACAGCAAAAAGTCATAGCAAAGCTTTTTGAAAAAGTCAGTACGATGAATTTTTTGAGGTTTCCGGGGATTTTATCGACAATACTTCCCTATGTCAGAACCAACATTTCAACTCTTGAGATACTGAGCATTGGAACTACAGTTCTTGGGTTTGAAGACAGAAAAATCAACAGATTCAGATTGCCCTTTGAAGGTACATATAATCCGGCAACCATCCGGGAGATGATGGTGCTTGTTCCGGACATAGCAGAAAACACCAGGCTACTGCACGAGTTTCTTTACGAAGAATAATACGGAGGTAAGCTTATGAATTCAAGTTTTAAATCAATAGAACTAAGTAAAATTGCTCTCGAATTGTTAAAAAGATGGTGGATATTAGTCTTTTCTATAATCTTTTTTTCAGTGATATCATATTATATTTCTGTTAATGTTATGACGCAGGTTTACAGAGCCTCGTCTACAGTATTTATCGGGCGAGAAGGCGCTGCTCAAGACACTTTAACCATAGCAGATATAACACTTGGCCAACGTCTTGCAATTGATTTTCGTCAGTTGATTATGACAAGCCTCGTTCTCGAAGAAGTTACCTCAAGACTTCCTGCAGACTACAGAAACATATCGATTATTCCTAACTTACTCATAACAGTAGTGCCGGATTCTAGATTTTTACATATATCCTTTGATGACCCTCTTCCAGAAAGAGCTACACAATTTGTTAACACTCTCTCTGAAGTACTTGAAGAAAAATCAGTTCAGATTTTCGGTGTTGAAAACATGCATATTATAGATTATGCTCGTATTCCAATTTCTCCCGTCAGGCCTAATGTGTTAAACAATACAATATTAGCTGGATTCCTTGGTTTTCTACTTTCTGCAATGTTATTATCCTTACAACTTGTATATTATGAACCAATTCGAAAGCAAGAAGATGTTGAAGGGGAGCTTGGGCTGCCTGTATTAGGTATTATCCCGGAAAATAAAGAACAAAAAACTAAAGTTAAACAGTGGAATATTGAATCCGCATTAACCGCTAATCCGTTTCTTAAGGATAGTTTTCGCCTTGTTCAAGCTAATTTAATGTTTATGAACATTGACAAGAAAATTAAAGTTATTATGTTTACCAGCCCTTGGCCTGCAGAAGGTAAGACCAACACAATCTCCGGCATGGCATTAATCCTTGCATCTTCAGGCAAAAGAGTTCTTTTGATAGACTGTGATTTGCGCAGAGGTAAGGTTCACACTATGTTTAATATCAACAGGACATCAGGTTTAACCAATTGTCTGGCAGAAGGAACGGATTGCTCTGTTAACTTCAACAGTTTTTCAACCTTCACAAACCTTAGTATACTTACGACAGGCGTCTTGCCTCCTAATCCAATAGATGTTATAGCAACTACTGCTTTTGAGAACTTCATTAATGATACAAAAGGGCAATTTGATTATGTTCTGATTGATACGCCTCCTGTTATGCTTTTTGCTGATGCGGCACTCATTTCAAAGGTTTCAGATGGTATCGTTTTAATCGCTGCTTCCGGTAAAACAAAGAAAACAGATTTAGCAAAAGCCAAAACTTTGCTTAATAGAGCAGGCTCACGTATAATGGGCGTGTTAATAACTAAAGACAAAATATCCCTTCAACGCAAGTACTACGCATATCATGAAAAAAAATAATATTATCATCGTTTTAAGACATAAACTCAAAAAATATTTTTAAAACACTATTGACTTTCTTAAATTTATGTGGTAAAAGAAAGTTAGTGACTTTTCACGATAAAAGCAAACCAGTTGCAAGACTGGGACGCAAAGCTAAAGGGCCTTTTCATTAGGAAGTGGCAGCCAGCTACCGAAAGGAGAGTTTTTCTTGTTTTATAACAAATTTTTAAAATCGTGTTTTCTGAAAAATGTCATTTCTTCGATTCTAGTCTTAGCACTTGTTGCTTTTCTAACTTTTTCTACCGTTCAAACAGCTTATTCAAACGGAAATATATCTGAT
>Ga0209616_1000508_pt1 | contig 10607 bp, 5 predicted proteins | sample FlocCalmetaG_FD_184153 | JGI IMG/M metagenome (GOLD analysis project Ga0209616, IMG submission 184153) | Freshwater bacterial and archeal communities from Indian Creek, Illinois, USA - Floc-Cal metaG (SPAdes) (version 2) | ecosystem: Environmental > Aquatic > Freshwater > Unclassified ...
GCGCTTTGGAATCCTAGATGATGTGACAATTCACCTTATGGACATCAGGCAGGAAGCCCTTGATGTGAGTCGCGCTTTTTGCGAGAAACTGGCACGAAAGATAGGTAAAAGAGTTAAACTTGAGTCATCGACGGATCTGCGCAGAGCTGTAAGTGGTGCTGATTTCGTGATAACCGCCATAGAAGTAGACCGTTATCACTATTGGTCAATGGATTTCCACATTCCACGCAGGTACGGGTTTCGTCAGGTTTATGGAGAAAATGGTGGTCCGGGCGGTATGTTCCATACACTGCGCAATTTGCCACCTATGTTAGCTATTGCCCAAGCAATGGAAAAAGAGTGTCCCGATGCATTGCTGCTAAACTATACAAATCCCGAAGCGAAGCTTGTAGAAGGTATATCGAAGTTGACTAAGGCAAAAGCAGTAGGTCTTTGCCATGGAGTTCAGATGGGTATCGACCAGTTGGCTATGTTTTTGAATATGCCCAGAGAGCGAATTGGGACATCAGCTGTCGGGCTGAATCACTTTGGTTGGTTTACAAGGATATGGGATAAAGAAACAGGAAAGGATTTGTATCCTAAGCTTCGCGAACAGGAGAAAAATGTCCATTGGCTTGCACATTGGGATGAGTATGGTTTAACAAGAATGATGTTAAGAACATATGGGCTTTGGTCTTATCCCGGCACTAATCACATAGGGGAGTACATCGCATGGAGCGATGAGTTCCTCGCTAGTGCAAAAATACAATTTTTCTTTGATCCGGCATCGGAACATCCGTGGGAAACTAAAAAGATACCTGATTTTGTATATTCGTTTTCTGGAAATCCAACCGCACGTGAACTTTTTCCTGAGGAGAAGATATTCGTTGGAGATCCGGGATTTATTCAAAGTTTTGATGCGGATAACGAAGATTACACATATTCAAGAGAGTACGGAATTCCGATTGCTGAAGCCGTTTTCTTCGATATCCCTACAGATTTTGACGCACTTAATCTGCTTAATAAGGGGTATGCGCCTAATCTTCCTGAGAACATGGCAATTGAAATACCGGCGATGGTTGATGGAAGAGGCATTCATCCAAAGCAGGCCGATCCGCTTCCTACAGCTATAGCGTCAATGATCTCAACGCAAGGAGCCATACATCAGCTTGTGATTGATGCATATGTTGAAAAGTCTCGTAATAAGCTTTTGCAAGCTGTGTTACTTGATCCGACAGTATCAAATTATAATAATGCTGTCGCAATGATAAACGAAATGTGTGAACGTCAGAAAGATATTCTTCCGGAGATGTTTTGGTGATAATTTGTCACGAAAGGCGTGTTAGTTATGGAAATTCATATTGTTGAATCACCGGATGTCATGGCAAAAAGGGTTGCTTTATCGATCGCCATGCTAATAAAAGAGAATCCAGGAAAGTTAGTGTGTTTTGCGGCAGGGGATACTCCTTTGGGAATGCTTCGTGAACTCGTAAGACTTCAACAAAATGGTATCTGCGACCTTAATACCATGTACTATGTCGGTCTTGATGAATGGGTAGGACTTGGTTATCCTGATAAAGGTTCATGCGCTCAGGTATTGATAGATAATTTCTATGCTCCTGCAGGTATAACTATGGAGAGAGTTCGTCTTTTCAATGGACTTGCTAAGGACATAGCTTTAGAATGCAATAGGATGAATGATTGGATCGCGATGCACAAAGCTATATTTCTCACAGTTCTAGGCGTCGGATTAAACGGGCATGTAGGATTTAATGAACCTTATACTCCTGAAACAGAGGGATGCATAGCTGTAAAGCTTGATAACACAACTATCTCGGTTAGTGATAAGTATTTTGGCACAAAGATAGAGGTGACTTCGGGAATCACTATTGGCATAAAAACGCTTCTTAAGACTGAAAATCTATTTGTTTTAGCATCCGGAAAGCATAAAGCGTGCATTGTAAAGAAAGCGTTTAGTGAAAAGCCCTCTGATGCCATACCTGCATCGCTTTTACAAAGTCATACAAACCTCATAGTTGTTTTAGATAATGATGCTTCTTCGGTTCACCCGCATTTTGAAAATCCGCAGTTTCTGCAAACGAGGCATCCGCTCTCGTGACTGACTGCGCTTCCGCAATCGGGGCAGTTTCCGCTTTTAATTTCCTTTTGAAATTCACTTATTACCTGAGCCGGGTTGTCTTGGATGTCAAGTTTTGGCTTTACGGTTTTCTCGCCGTTTTTTAGTTTGATCATCCTTTCAAGCACTTTGCCTATCGCATCCGGACAGGATAGTACTTTTAGACCCTCTTTATGCCTTAAAGTAGAGTGGCAGCGTATGCCTTTTAGTTGTTCGACCATGACTTCCACATCAATACCAGATCGCAATGCCATTGACACAAGGCGGCTTGTTGCTTCTGATTGGGAAGGGCAGCCGCCTGCGCGTCCTAAATTGGTAAACACCTCGCATATGCCGTTTTCGTCATAATTGACAGTGATGTAGAGATTACCGCATCCTATCTTGACTTTTTCTGTAATTCCCATAGTCACATCCGGCCGCTGACGGGGCGTTACTTTTGCCGTGGTTCTGCTTGCCTGAGATGTTGTTGCTATATCGGATGTCTTCTCAACGGTTTCACCATCGCCTTTATTCTCGTCATGCCTTATACTTAAAACCTGAGCCTGACGGCTTTGATCACGATATATGGTTACTCCCTTGCAGCCTGTCTGATACGCCATCGCGAAGACATTTGCCACATCCTCCCTAGTTGCCTCTTTTGGGAAATTTACTGTCTTTGAAACGGCATTGTCGGTATATCCTTGAAATGCCGCTTGCATTAGCAGATGATACTCAGGCGATATGTCGTGCGCTGTGACGAAAATATGTCTTAAGTCCTCGGGGATAAGTTCAATATTCTTAACTGTGCCGTTTGCGGCGATTTGCTGCATGAGCTGATCGGAATAAAGACCTCTGTCTTGCATAACTTTTGTAAAATAGGGATGTACCTCAACTAGGCGATCATTGTCCATTACATTTCTTTCAAATGATAGCGCGAAAAGAGGCTCAATACCGCTTGAAGCGCCGCATATAATGCTTATAGTTCCTGTCGGCGCTATGGTCGTGGTCGTAGCATTTCTCATAAGTCTGCCATCTTTAAGAGTACTGTTGTGGAAATTAGGAAAAGCTCCTCTCAATTTTGCCAGCTCATGGGATTTATCTTTAGACGAGTCTTGTATTGTTTTCATAATCTTACGTGCTATGGATATACCTTCTTCTGAATCGTATGGCACTCCCAGCATAAACAGCAAATCGGCAAACCCCATCACCCCAAGTCCGATCTTCCGATTAGCTTTGGTGTTTTCATCAATCTCCGGAATAGGGTATTTGTTTATGTCGATTATGTTGTCAAGAAAGTGAACTGCGCTATGCACTGCCTTTTTTAGTTTATTATAATCAATTTCGTATTTTCCATGGGATTGCCTTATCATCACTGATAAATTGATTGAGCCTAAATTGCAGCTTTCATAAGGCAGAAGGGGTTGTTCGCCGCAGTTATGCACATAAATTCCGTTTGCATCAAACGCATTAATTCCTGGAATTTGAACATCATAAACTTGGCACTCACCGGCATTGACTATATCTGTTACTTCGGTTACGAAATGCTCTCTGTTAAGATTGCGTTTGTATTTGTTTAATAAGGTTTTAAGCATTGACATTTTCCTCATGTTGTTAAAACCTACAATTTCAGCAAAATAAAACAGATTATCCTGTGATATGACCAACTCATGACCGGATTGCACGAAACAGGCTAAAAGCCCTCCTTTTCCGTCAGGCATCTGCTTTATGCCGCTTTTTTTACGGCTTTTATAAATAGTCGCAGCTATTCCTAACCTTTGGAGCATACGTTGTGCGATTCTAAGACATTCCAAGTCGTGCTGCCATAGCCTGACTGACACACCCTTTCGCTGAGAACCGATTACTGTTCCATCTGAATCGAATAGTCCTTTTAAGTAACCGACATGAAAATCATAGCTCGTCTTTTCTAGAAAAATTGTAGCCTTTTTGTTTCCGGGGAAAATACGGTACTCGGCTGCCAGATCTCTTAAAGAGGCAAGATGTAGGCGGTTTTCGAGTCTGTTGGAGATAATGCTTTGAAAGCCTTTGAAATCCCTTCTGTGAGGTAAAGTATGAGCAGCGCCACAAACAGCCTTCATTAGAATCTCAGCTTCCTCATCGTCACCCCAAACGGATATTATCCCGCCTTCCTTTTTTAGCGTTCCATCGCCCGTCAACATTCCCAGCAAATAGCCATCATCATGTGTGCCTGTGCCTTCCCATTTTAGGCCTCTGTTATTTGAAAGTACAATTTTATCACCTGATTTTAAATCACCCGCCGATCTCCATTCTGAATCGATTCTGAAACGAGTGACATTTGTTGCGCACATTATTTTATGATCAGGCGTCAGAGTGAGATTATAGCCTCTGTCGGTACGAATTTCTATTACATGTTTTACGCCGGTTTCGAAAAAGCCTTTTTCGTTGGTTTTATGAAACTTACCGTTTAAGGCAATGTATTCTTCTTTTCCAAGGATTTCGCAGACTTGTTTAGGACCTGACTTTGTTACTATCCAAGAATCGCCCGTTATGCACGGATTAGTGCTTTCGATCATCCCCATCTCGGGCGTTACATTGTCCCTATTCATGCGGTCTATGAATACGATTCCCGGCTCTCCATTGTTCCAGGCGTTTCCTACTATCATGTCAAATATTTCACGGGCGTTTTCCTGGCGAATGGCTTGTTTTGTCTTAGGATCTATAAGATCATAGAGAGTATCTAAATTGACCGCTTCCATAAAAGCATCAGTAACTGCTACACTAATATTGAAATTCGTTATATCTTCATTATCTTTCTTGCAAGTTATGAATTCGCGTATATCGGGGTGATCCACACGGAGTATCCCCATATTTGCGCCTCTTCTGGTTCCGCCCTGCTTGACCGCTTCGGTTGCGGCGTTGAACACTTTCATGAAACTCACAGGACCGCTTGCTACTCCGCCTGTCGACTTCACTGTCGAGCCTTTTGATCTTAAGCGGGAAAAACTAAAACCAGTACCGCCTCCGCTTTTGTGGATTAAAGCAGCGTTTTTTACTGCATCAAATATGCCTTCCATGCTATCAGGCACAGGCAGTACAAAGCATGCGGATAATTGCCCAAGCGGTCTGCCCGCATTCATGAGTGTAGGGGAGTTGGGCATAAACTCAAGATGTGTCATCATACGGTAGAATTCATCTTCAAGAGCCTTTATGTCCGCAGTCTTGTCATAAAGCGTTTCTGCGAAAGCCGCATGCTTTGCGACTCTGCGAAACATATCTTCAGGCGTTTCTGTGAGATTTCCCGATTCATCCCTTGTAAGGTATCTTTTTTCTAAAACTTTTATCGCATTTGGTGTAAGCATAACTCCTCCTAATATTGGGGACGGTTCTCGTGATTGCGAAATATTTATCAATCGTAAAAATTGCTTCCTTGGTCTTTGCATAAAGCAATGGAACTTCTTTTGTTAATCAGCTTTTCGATTGGAAAGGATGCGAAAAACAATAATGAAGCCACGATGCTTAAAATCATACCCCAAAAATACATGGGGCTTAATCCGAAGTTATCAATAAACCAACCGCCGCCAAAACTGCCTATAATCCCGCTCAAACCAAAAGATAATGAAGCAGCCATTGTTTGGGCAGTTGATTTAAGCTCCGCAGGAGCCAGAGAGTAAATATAGTAAACCATTCCGGATAAGTAGAGTGCAAACGATGGACCTTGAGTAAGCTGAATCAATATAACATGGAAAGGTGTTGTAGCAAGGAAGTAGAATGTTTGCCTTAAAACGAAGAATAAAGTGGATGCGATAATTAAATGAATTGGTTTAAACCTTGTGTTAAGCTTTGCAGATATAAGAAACATCGGGATTTCGCTTATGGCAACAAGTGAAAATAACATTCCCACCTGTTCTTTTTGTCCACCAACCGATTCGATGATGTTTGGCAGAAAGATAAAAGTAGCTCTGTGTGGAATCATAATGAGAGTCGCAAAAACTATTAATAGTATATATCTAGGGTTTTTAAACAATCTAGCAGGCTTAAGCTCTCTGAAAGACAAAGAGTTTAATGGTTCTTCGGATGAAGTGCGTAAAAGTAAAATTACCGCCAAAAAAGCCATGGCTCCATAGAATGGAAATACGATTGAAACAGAGGTTTCTTGTATCAATAACGTAAAAACATAAACCATAAGAGCATAACCTATTGAACCCCAAACTCTGATGCTGCCGTAATTAATTCTTATAGGGCTATCATTTATGCCGCGTACTACCCAGGCGTCGAGAAGAGGAGCCAGAGTGCTTTCAAAAAAAGTTAGTAAGGACAACAAAAGACCAATAAGTAACATTGACTGAAGAAAGGGCAGAGTCAATAGCAACAGTGAAGCTATCGAAATACACATTATAAAAACTTTACGCACAGATCTTGTCCAATCGCTAACAATTCCCCAGAATATCGGAGAAAAGATTACAATAAATGAATTTATCGCTACGATTGTTCCGATTGTCGTGTTATTAAATCCCAAAGTCTGCATAAACAAGACAATAAATGGGTAATATGCGGCACACGCTCCGAAAAACAAGAACTCAAGCATAGAAAACTTCAATCTTACTTGGGAAATATTCGAAATGGCAGTAATGATGCCTTTCAATTGCTCCTCCTGTGTTTGTGATCCTTTCGACATTCTAACACAAAGAGGGTTATCTGTCACGGAGGTATGGATAAACGGTTTTTTGTTATAAAATCATTTAAAATGCTTGTAAAATAAAGGTTTTATGGTAAGATATGTTCAACAAAATCTACGATATGTGAGTGATTTATAAATGTTTCTTTGCTGAAATACTTGACAACAAATAAACCTTAAAATGAGCCAGCTACGCAAAGGCTTGTCGGATTTTACCTGAAAATTCTGTTTAGCATTAATGTACCAATGAGATATAGAAAGGTTGGGAATGTATATTGTTCAGAGAAATGAAGCGGATTACGCAGATACTGTCTGAGGAGGACACAAACCGCATCATGATGACTGCTTCTTCAGGAGTTCTTGCTTTGACAGGAGATGGAGGTTATACATATGCTGTTCCGTTAAGTTTTGCTTATGAAGATAGCAGGATATATTTTCATTGCGCAAAAGAAGGACACAAAATAGATGCCCTAAATAACAATAATAAGGTATCCTTTTGTGTCATAGATAAAGACGAAGTGATTCCGGAAGCTTTCAATACAATTTACAGAAGCGTGATAGCTTTTGGCAGAGCGAGAATTCTTGATGATGACAGGGAGCGTATGGAAGCTTTGGAGAGTTTGATACGAAAATACTCGCCTGCATATGCATCACAAGGAAAAAAGGAGATAGAAAAGTACTGGGACAAGGTATGTCTTGTAGAAATTTATGTTGAGCATATCACAGGGAAAGCTTCCAGAGATTTTTTAAGCGGCAGTTGAAAAAAGAGAATATTCATTTCATTTAGCATTTAGTAGAGGGTATAGCTAATTGAATGTGAAATACTATTGCGATGAAATATGAAAGGAGTTCCTATGAAACACTTATACCGTTTTCAAGACTCATCTCTTTCTTTTGAAGAAAGGGCGAAAGATCTGGTTTCTCACCTGACACGGGAAGAAAAGATAGGGATGGTTACTTCAAATTTGGATGATGTGCCCCGCTTGGGCATCAAAAAAACTCACTTTGGTGTTGAAGTTGCTCGGGGCTTGGTTCAACGTGACAATAAGCGGGAGACCACCATACTACCGCAGCCTTGGGGAATGGCAGCTACGTTTGATGTGGCACTAATGGAAAAACTAGGTGATGTTGTCGGAGATGAGGTGCGCATCAGTAGTCAGTTTAAAGAAAGACCCAGTTCTTTGGTGCTTTTTGGTCCGACTGTTGATATGGAAAGGGATCCGCGATGGGGGCGTAATGAAGAAGCTTATGGGGAAGATCCCTGTCTCACTGGGGAAATGACGATAGCTTATACGAAGGGTTTAGCTGGCAATGATCCTAAATATTTGAAATCTGCGCCTTTGCTTAAGCATTTTTATGCAAATAACTATGAAAATGAACGTCAGACTACCAATGCGAATATCACTCCGCGTTTAAAATACGAATATTATCTTAAGGCGTTTGAACCTGCGATCCGTGAAGGTGGGGCGGTTGGGCTGATGACTGCTTATAATTTGATAAACGGTTTGGAAGGTCTCAATAATCCGGATGTATCTGAAATCTGCAAAAAGAAGTGGGGTATGATCTTCGCTGTCGCTGATGGCGGTGATTTTGGACAAAATGTTACAGCTCACCGCACTTATGAGAATCATGCAAGATCTATTGCAGAGGTTTTGGGCGTAGGTGCTGATATGATGCTGGATAGCCGTGACATGGTAGATCCCGCAGTGCGTGAAGCATTAAACAAGGGATATCTTTCCGAAGTTAATCTGGACAAAGCTTTGATCGATATGTTTAAGATCCGCTTCATGCTTGGAGATTTCGATCCAGAGCTAAATCCTTATGCGCATATGGATCCTTCCCGACTTGCTTGCGCTGAGCATAAACATCTAGCGGTCAGAGCGGCGGAGGAGTCGATGATATTATTAGAAAACAAAGGACTGTTGCCTCTTATAGACGACGGCAAGAGCAAAGTGGCAGTTCTCGGCCCGCTTTCAGATAAAAACTATACGTGCTGGTATTGCGGATATGCTCCGCACCAGATTTCCGTGGTTAAGGGATTACAGGAAATGTTGGGAGAGGACAGAATTCTTTTTGATGAAGGATTTGATCGCGTGATCCTTAAATCACGGCGAACCGAAAAATATGTCCGTCTCGGTGAGAATGGAGAGCTTATCGCAGATGCAGCGGCAGAAACGGCTGAGGTATTTGAACGCAGTGACTGGGATTTCGGTTCCTGGACACTTCGCTCTTTGAACACCAGAAAATATGTCACAGAAGGTGGTGGGTTTGCGAATATTCTCAATAGAAGCAAAGAGAATAGAAGGTCAGCGATTTCTCTCAATCCTGGTATGAACTGTGTCGCGGAAGAAGCCTTTGGTTGGTTCGTCATGGAGTTAATTAAGGTTCGGGAAGAAAACGGTGTACTATATCTTACTTCTTGGCAGGGCAGAGATATAATTGCTGACGATACAGGACATATTGTTGCTGCTTCGGTCACCGGGACAGGCTGCGAAAAAGAATTTGAAGTGGAGGTTGTGTCTTTAGGTAGGGACAGAGCGGCAAAATTAGCATCAGAAGCAGAGTATGTTATTCTATGCGCGGGTAATCATCCGCTTATTAACGCTCGAGAAGAATACGATCGCTCTAATATAAGATTACCTTTGACACAGAGCGAGCTTTTAGATGCTGTAAGTAATGCAAATGAAAATACTTTACTGTATTTGATTACTGGGTATCCTTTTTCTATCGTAAACGAGAGGCAAAAAGCGAAAGCGATTCTTTGTTCAACACATCTCGGTCCCAGTCTCGGGCGAGTAGCGGCAGATACGATTTTTGGAAAAAATAATCCTGCCGGGCGAACTCCGACAACTTGGTATCGTTCCATCAGAGATTTGCCCGCCATTGATGATTATGATATCATGAAAAACAAAACCACTTACCTGTATTTTAATGGGAAGCCTCTTTATCCCTTCGGTTATGGACTGAGTTACAGTAAATTTGCTTATTCGAATGCGAAAGCGGGAAGCAAAATTTACGGAGAGAACGAGACAGTCACGGTCTCTTGCACCGTTGAAAATATAGGTTCTTATGACGGGGACGAAGTGCCACAACTCTATGTAGTTTCTCCTAAGTCTGTATATACTAAGCCGCGTAAGATGCTGAAAGCCTTCAGTCGCGTTTTTGTGCAAAAGAATCAGTCTGTTTGCGTTGATCTTTCGTTTCGGGTTTCTGATTTGGCATTTTGGTGTACCGATACAGATAGTTATGTCGTGGAGAAGGGGGATTATCTTCTGCAGATTGGTTCTTCTTCTGAGGATATTAAATGTGAGGTAACGGTTCATGTGAATGGTTCGGTGATAACAGGGCGTGATGCTCAGAAAATGCGTAGCGCCATCGATGTAGATGATTACCGCGGAGTACAATTTTTAACGGACAGAAAAGACGGTATGAACTATCTGGAAGCTAAGGACTTTCGAAGCTTTGCTGTGTACAAGGGGCTGGAAATGAAGGGATTCGATGCGTTTGAGGCGTTGATTTCCTCGCCTGCAGGACAAACGGATATTATTCTGGCGGATAATAACAGCGGGGAGATCATCGGTACCTGCAATGCCTCAGGCACCGGAGGAATGACCTTTTTCACGCCTGTATCCTGTAAAGTGCTACCGCATAACGGGCTTTTTGATTTACGCATTTGCTTTACGAAACATACTTCACTAAAATCTTTTAGGTTTTATTATTCTGGGAATCGAGCGACAGTATAAATATGATTCTATTGCATTAGGTGATATTACTGCAAAATTATAAGGAGATGACCTCTATGAAATTCACTCATGGCTACTGGCTGACAAAAGAAGGTGTCAGTATGAACACTCCTGT
>Ga0209616_1000513_pt1 | contig 10564 bp, 9 predicted proteins | sample FlocCalmetaG_FD_184153 | JGI IMG/M metagenome (GOLD analysis project Ga0209616, IMG submission 184153) | Freshwater bacterial and archeal communities from Indian Creek, Illinois, USA - Floc-Cal metaG (SPAdes) (version 2) | ecosystem: Environmental > Aquatic > Freshwater > Unclassified ...
CTTGCTGTGCCCTGGCAGATATAGCCCGAGAGCGCATCCTCACGGCCGAAGTCGACATCTATGCGAACAGAACGAAGAAATTGACGCGAGATTGTGACGACGTCAGAAAGCAGCCGCTTTTCAGTGTTTTCAGTGGGAGGCTGCTTACGCATAGGCACTTTCTAGGAGCTTGTATTTGCAATCGGCAAGGCTCTTGAGTGCCATGTCCTTGCGGGTAACCTGTCGAATGCCCGCTTGCTCTGTCCATTGAATTTGCCCTCGAGTCAGGTCCTCAAGGGCCATCAGTCGGTCCGCCACCGCGTTCTCATCGAGCTTGAAGACGCGTCCCGGTGAGCCGTAGTCGTATGCAACACGGTCGAATGCCATCACAGCACCAGCGTGAGGCATTCGCTCCCAGTAATCCAGCAAGGCATAGGCAAAGACGCCGTCAGGCAGAGACCGCTTAGAACCACGGCGGAACTCGAATGAACCCTTGGCGTTTTGCTGAATCAAGCCAAGTTCGCCCAGCAAGGGCTCACTCATCTCTTCAGGAGAGTCACCTCCGAGCCGAGGCACGTAGCTGCGGATGCAACATTCGACGTCTCTCTTTAACGTCGCCATTGAAATTCGCAGTTTGTGCTCGGAGAGTAGGCCCGAAAGAGAATTTACGATGAACTCGCGGTCAAAGACCTGCTGCACCACGTGATTGAAGAGAAACCACCACGTTGTTGTCTTCTCGTGAGTACTCGCAACTTGCCAATGCATCAACCAAGTAGTTGCAGGGCGTTCGCAATACTCATCTAGACCGTTCTTTTGATTAAACAAAAGTGAGCCTAGGCGAGTAGGAAAATATCCACCTTTATCTTCGATAATTCCGCAGGCGGTCGCCCAAAAGCGAATAGACATAGCCATGTTTTTGCCGACACCGAAGCGCACAATGGCTTCTTCGTCGGCGAAAACGGTCCGGGGCGCAGGCCCATCATATTCAGCAACCGCATCGTAGGCCTTACGTAGCCAGAGCTGTCGCAGCGGAAAAGTTTCATGCCCTGAGAACTGAGGCGGGGCTTCGGAAGGTAGATGAATCATTTGGTAGCTAGTTTAACTGGACGAGGTCGCCAGTCCGGGCAGCGCTCCCCTTACGCTTGGACCGCAGCCACAAAGATGACCATTGAATGTTTAAATCGAAAATATTTAATGTTAAGTTTTTTACAATGATTGATTGGTAGGCATCCTCTCTGAGGGCTATGACTCAGGGTACTGTACAAAACATCAGCAGCCACCACGTGTGATAAAGATTCATAAGAGGATGCCTCTGCTCCGGCTGTAGCGGTCAAGCCGGTTGTTCTTGGCGCTGACCTCGCTCACGCCGGGTATGGTGCTCAGCAAGCGGGCAGCTTGCCGAAACGGCTCGAGCCCTTGGCTCACCTCCTGTTCGATCTCGGCGATGGCCTGATCCAAGGCCTCGATGTGACCCAAATGCAGCTTGAGCATGAAGCGGTGGTGTGGGCTGATGCGCCCGCGCAGCGCTTCGCGCAACTCAGCTTGACTGGCCTTGACACGGGTGGTGATCTGCGCGGCCAAGAAGTCGGGGCTGCTGTGACCGGCGATGATGGCCCGCAACACCGCACGTCCCCCATGGCCCAAGATGTCGCTGATGACGCTGGTGATCTTGAGGTTGGCGTCTTCGAGCACTTTCTCAATGCGCTGCACATGCGCAGCGCGCTCGCGCACGAACTGCTTGCGCGTGCGCGTGAGGGTGCGCAACTCCTGCACTGGGGTGGGCGGCACGAAGCTGGCGCGAATCAAACCATGCGCCAGCAGGTCAGCCAGCCACACCGCGTCGTTGACGTCGGTCTTGCGCCCAGGCACGTTCTTGACGTGCGCCGCGTTGGCCAGCACCAGCTCAAAGTGCCCCTCCAAGATGTGCCAGACGGGCTTCCAGTACACCCCCGTGGCCTCCATGCCCACGTGCTCGATGTGCAAGGACTCCAGCCAGTCCACCAACTCCAGCAACCCCGAGGTGGTGGTGGCAAAGGTGCGCACCTCTTGCAACAGCGGGCCTTGGCCCGCCACGCGTGCACAAGCCACCACGGTCTGCTTGTGCACGTCCAGTCCCGCGCAACGGCGGTAGATTACGTCCATGATCGCCTCCAAGTCGCGGCGACATCAGCGTGCGGCCCACGTCATCGAAGTCTGAAGTGCGTGCTCAGGGGCGCTGGTCCCCAGGCGACAGTGCGGGGTGCTCGTGAGGCCGCGGGTCCAACTGAGAAACGAGCTCGAAGCACCAAGTACGAACCGACCTCTGTGCCGGACGCCGCCCCTCAATTACACACCGGTTTCATGCGTCGCGGGTGCCGCGTTCGCGGAATGGATAACTGAGTGCTTGTTGGATGCGGGGGTTCTGCGACAGAGCGGATTTGGCGAAGCCGCACTCGGCAGCAATCTCCGTGCGCGACAGCTTGCCGCGGGAGACCATGTTTCTGAAGTCGTCGTCCGTTTTGGACTGCGACCAGACGGTGAATCGCCGGACGTTCTCTTCGGCGATTTGCTGACCATTTGCCATCAGTCCTCTCCCTTGGTGCGCTCACGTGGTGGCCGAGGAAGCGGCGCATTGAGCATCATCATCGTGACCCCTTTGCGCTCGGCGTTGTTTGCCCAAGTGACGAACTGCTCTTTGAGCAACATGTTCTCGTTCTTCAGGCGGTCGACGGTCGCCTGCAGGCGCTCCACTTGCTCAAGCGCTGCTCGAACCTTCTCGTCTCTCGGGAGCGATGGCTCGCCTTTGAAAGTGCCGCGCAATGCCTCCTTCTTCAACGTGTACGCATTGGCGATGTCTGGGTACTCGAACAGCGTGAAGCGTGAATAGACGATACCGGTAGCCTTCTCTACCGCTTCAATGAGCAAGGCCCACGTCAGCTTCCCCTTCCAACCGTCGATGGTGGCCAGGATTAGCTCGATACGTTCGGAGGTCAGGTCTGGTGCGCGTGTCTTCTTCATTTCAGTGTCTTCCGGTCGCGGGACCGAATGAATTTGATGGGGCGAACATGGGCATCGGTGATGAGAGCCGCTCCGGTAAAGTCCAAGCGCACGCGAGCGCCCGGAGCCACTTGAGGGTCCTCGAGAATCTTCAGGAGAGCTTCCACACGCTCCAATGTTTGGGTCTGGTGTGCCACCCACGCATCGGCGCCGTATTCCGCCTCGCTGAGGGCCTCCTTCGCGGCTTTCAGCAGAAGTTCCGTCTCGGCTTTGAGACTGCGCAGATTCGCCTCTTTGTGCGCCTCGCCCTTGATGCACACCTGCTCCTCACAGTTGATGCAATCCCGATGCAACTGGCAGGGCTCGCTGGCGAAGTCGTGCATGCACCAGCCGTACTCCGTCGTGTGCGCGGCGGTGCCGGCCGAGAGTTGGAAGTTGCTGCGGCGGATGAGCGGCCTGGTTCTGGCGGGCTCAGGAGCGACCAAATTGCCGTTCATGCCAGCTTGTAGCGCTCGACTGATTGGCTCCTGCACCTCGTCAGAGGTCATGTGGTCGTAGGCTCGATTCTGCGAGACATCTTTACGTCCCGAGAACAGTGCAATTTCAGCGCTGCTCATGCCACCCATCTGGGCCAGCATATTCAGGTAGTGCCGGAGGCTGTGGCTGTTCAACTCGATTGGGCTACCGTCATCTTCCTGATAGTCGAAATCGTCGAAGATGCTTGGACGCCCGTCGTGGCGTACCAATGGCTGAGCAATGTCTCCGTAGGCGACGTACTTGAACATGCACAGGTGCGTGCTCCTTGAGTCATGCGTCTCGTTGATTCGGATTACCCCCAGTGCATCCTCAAGGCGCAAGTCTGGTGCGCCAGGCACGTAAGGGAACGTTTTAGGAAGCATGGAGAGCACAGCTGTCTCCACATCTGTAAAGCGATAGCCGATGCGTCGTCCTCCGAGGGGGACGGGCTCCAGCTTGCACGTCTTCGTGGCCCAGGTATTCGCTGAATTCCTTACCTCTGGGTCATCTCTTCCCCACAAGATAAGGCCGATATCTACGTTTGAGAGCACTTCGCGACCACGCAGATGTTCTGCACCTTCATGCAGATACAGCTTGTCGGGATTGCGTGTGTACCACTTGACCAGTTCGTGAGCAGGCGACGTCAATTTGAGCAAGGTCTTGACGGCTTGCTCAGCGACCGGTGCCATCTCGGTTGGAAACCACTTTGTGGTGTCCTCCGCACCCTTCGACCCTGGCCATCTCAGCCCGAGCTTTCCAGCGAATCGACCGTCTCCGTGAACAAAACAGTTTCGCTTCAGCCTAAGAACCTCGTTAATACGCTCCGGAGCACTGGTCATGAGCGCCGTGTAGCTCGTGACCAGGACGTCACGTGGTTTTGTGGCCTGCTGGAAGATTCCGCCCAAGGCTCGAAGCGCCGCTGCCGACGGCAACTTCTTCTGGCGAGCCTCCAGCGCCTCCTTCGAGATTCGAGAGCCGAGCTCGCTAGGCTTTTTCAGGCCGTGCACCCAAGCCTGGCGCATTGAGATAAAGCCCTTCTCGCGCATCAAGTCAGCGATGAGGACCAGCTGCCCTGCGACTCGGTAGGCAACTCCTGGCCCATTGCTCTCCCGAGCCAGTTCGACAGCGCGGTCAAGGACCTCGGTGTTCACCGCGGTGGGACGGGAGCCCTTGTTCGACTCGCGAAGCGCTGCTTCCAGGACGCGGAACGCGGCGACCCGGACTGACTGCGAGACCACCGGACGCTGGTCATGCAAATACACCAAGGCCGCCTTGCTGAAACTCAGGAACGGCTCCGGTAAGAGCGGCTCGTCAGAACGGCTAGAAGCGGCCTCCATCGTGCTGAAAATGGCGCGATGGGTTTTGTTGTGCCCCTTGAGATGGCCAATCTCCCACGATGATTGCTCAAACTGTCGTTTGGCCCCGAGGACTTCGGACTCTCGGCAAAGCTGCACAAAGGCCTCCAAGTTCGCTTGGGGGCCGAGTTCTGCCTTCGGAGTGAAGTGGAGAATGGTTGAGCTCACGCGCCCCCTCCCGTGGCCTGTTGCGCCCTCGCCAGAGAGCATTCGGCAATCACCTCCCGAACAGCTTCGATGGCGTCGTCATTGATGGCGGCGATTCGCTCATCCTTCCCTAACTGGTCCCGCTCGGCCTCGAGGCGCTTCAGCACGAGCTCGTGCGGACCATCCAGCCACGGTTCGAACTTGAAGCAGGTGTAGCATGCAACCGGCTTGTTGAACCCGCATGCCTTTGCTGACCCGCTGCAACTCGCGAGCGGCTTGTTGGAGACGCGAAAGTCGATAATGCGGCTGCCAGGTGCTCCCTTGTTGGTCGAGTGCTCCTCGTCCTCCACGAGTCGTCCTCTGAAAGCGCGCGCGAGCGGGGCGAGCTGCCGGCCCATGGCTTTATCGATGCTGTCGACAATGGCAGGTGACGCCTCAAAGTACACGTCCACGTTTTGGAGGTCGGCGTGGCCGAGGCGCTCGGCGATTTCTGCCCGACTTGCCCCCTCCTCCGCCAAGCGAGTTCCGAATGTCGAGCGGAAGCGCTTGGGAGTGACGGGCATCGGTGCATAGTCCAAGCGTGCAGTCGGCGGTGCCAGTTCGCTCATTGCGTCCCTAAAAGCCTGAGACAGCGCATCTCGAGTGCAATGGCCTTTGAAGGGGTCTCCTTCGGAGTAGGCGTCCAGTTTCTCGCCACGCTTGAGCACTACGCTTTCCGGGAACATCGGCGAGTTCCCCGTGCCTTGCAGTTGCTCTAGATGGTCGGCGAGAAGCCTCCCAGTCTGCGGGCTCAAACGGAACTCAAGGAATGAAGCGCGCGCATGTGCCAGGCCGGTCTTTGCCTGCGGGAGATTGAGCACGAAGTGGCCGCCTTCGTTACTGAAATCCATCGCCTTCAGAGAGGCATACTGGGAAACACGGCCACCACAGGCAAAGAGCAGACGAGCCAGCAAGGCCACCCACATCGGAATCTCGCCCGCCCCATACGCCGCGTCCACTGCCTTGTACAGCGCTGTGTATTCATCTTCGCTAAAGGGGCCTTCCTCTGGGTCGCGCCGCCTTACGGCTGCTCCCTTCACGTTCCCCGGCTTGCGCCGATGCCGCAGATACCGCGCGCACTCAACGTCAACTCCCTCGAGGCCGAGGGAGACCCATTTCTGCAAGAGAACGTTCAAAGTTCCGATGCGCCCCCGATGGCCACCCCAAACTGCCCCACTTATGGCCGGTCAAACTGCTCCAGGCAGGACGATTCGATTATGACGCTTCGGGGCTGATGGCGATGCGTGCGGCGGCCTCCTTGAGTCGGTAGCTCTTGCCCTCGAACTCCAGCATCGCGCAGCGGTGCATGAGTCGATCCAGGATGGTGGTGGCCATGGTGGCGTCGCCCAGATATTTGCCCCAGTCCTGCACCACGCGGTTGGAGGTGATGACGATGGAGCGGCGCAGCTTGTAGCGCTGGTGCACGATGGCCTGCAGCACCTCGGCGGCGTGTTCACTGATGCGCCGCGCCAGGAACAGGTCATCGAGGATGATCAAGTCCGGTGTGACCCAGTCCTTGAGCAGATCGGTGCGCTCTGAGTCGCTGGCCAACGCGTAGCGGCCAAACTCGGTGTCGGCTTCCAGGTAACGCGCGTCATAGCCCTGCAGCGTGGCCTGGTAGGCCACGGCCTTGGCCACATGGCTTTTGCCGGTGCCGGGCTTGCCGATGATCAGCGCATTGGCGCCCTCGCCGATGAACTTCAGGGTGTGCAACTCAAAGCAGGCCGCACGCGGCAGCTTGGCGTTGAAACGCCAGTCCAAGTCAGCCAGGGAGGGCCGCTCATCTAGGCCCGAGCGCTTGAAGCGGCGCTCGGTCAGACGCGAGCGGCGCCGGTCCATCTCGTCTTGGAGCATGGCGGCGAAGGTCTCCAGGAAAGGCTGCTGGGCGGCCTGGGCCTGCATCACGCGGGTCGACAGGGTCTCGGCAATGCCGGACAGACGCAGCTCGCGCAGCGCGCGTTCGATCTCGACCATGTTCATGCCGGGCTCCTGTGTGCGGTGGTGGTAGCGGCGGCGTGTGCGAAGAGATCGCCATACTCATCGGCATCCCGGATCAGCTCGTGCTGCTGGGTCAACGCTGGTGTCGTGGCTGCTTCGTGGTGTTCGCTGGTGGCATGGGCCTGGATGGCTTTGAGCGCATCGGCAAAGAGGCCCTCGGTCAAAGCCTGCACGCGCCTGTAGCTGTAAACCCCTTGCTCCAAGGCCTGGGCGCAGGCGGCGTTGACGCAGTGCGCGGGGAAGCGCCGGGCCAAGCTGACGATGCCCCAGAGCTTGCGCTGGCCCACCCGGCCCTCGATGGCAAAGAGCAGCTCACACAGCCGACTGGCGTGTTCACCGATCTCGCCGGCTTGACGCAGGATCAGACGGGTCTCGCGCGACGGATTGAACACCCGCTCCTCCATGGGCAGCACCACTGTACCAGGACGCTCGGCCTTGGCATGGGTGCGCAGCAAGCCGCCGGTTTGCACGTCGCGAATCTCGATGCGCTGGGCGTAGATGCGCACCAACACCTTGGAGCCGATGCCCGCCGGGCGCGCGGCGTAGCTGCTGTGATCCACTCGCACACAGCTGTCGTCGCAGACCGTGCGCACCGCCTCCTCGAAATACTGCATGCCCAGCAGCGGCAGGGGTTTGAGATGGCTGCGCTCCTCCTCGAACATGGCCTGCACCTGGCGGCGCTCGGTGCCGTGGATGCGCTTGGCCGCCCAGCTCTGCTCCCAGTGCGCCAGGAACTCGTTCTGGGCCTCAATGGACTCAAAGCGCCGGCCCTTCAAGGCCGTGGCCTGGGTGTGGCCAATGGCATGCTCGACCGTGCCCTTGCGGTTGGGGTCGCGCACCCGTGCCGGGTCGGCGACCACACCGTAGTGCGCTAGGGTGGCGGCATAAACCTTGTTGAGCTCGGGCTCGTACAGGTCGGGCGTGATGACGCCTTCCTTGAGGTTGTCCAGCACCACGTACTGCGGGCAGCCGCCGAAGTACCGGAATGCCCGCTCATGCAGCTCGGCCCAGACCTGCTGACTGGACTTGCAGACCACGCAGCGAAAGCTCGCCCTTGAATAACGCAACGTGGCCACGAACAGGCGCGGTTTGCGCCAGCGCTCGGTACCTGGCACGCGGGTGGGCGCACCTTCTCCGTAGTCGACCTGCATCTCTTCCCCGGGCAGGAAGGACAGGCGATCGAACTGCTCGGGCTGCTTGTGGCGCAGCTTGGCACAGAAGCGCTTGACCGAGTTGTACTGCCCAGCAAAGCCGTGCTGGTCGACCAGGTCCTGGTAGATGGCCATGGCGTTGCGCTTCAGACGCAGTTGGGCTTGGATGAATTCGCGCTGGGGTTCGCACAGGGAGGTGGCCAGCGGTACCGGCTCAGCAGCACGAGCCGGTGGCCGGGGTGGGGGAGTTTGAGATTCAGAGCCGGTGGCCACCCCGGGGCAGTTTGATCGCTCAGCAGCAAAGCGCTGCTGGTAGGCGCGGATGGTGTGACGGGAAATGCCCGTGACCCGCTCAATCTCTCGCTGACTGGCGTTGGCCTCCAGTAGCGTCTGTATGGTTGTTTGCAAGTGTGGTTTCAAGACGTTCACTCCAGTGGCCCCCTCGTTGGTGAGGGGGTGAAAGTAACGTCCTGCCTGTCGGCCTTTCGGTGACCAACGACGCAAGTTCAATACGTCATGTCACCCTGGCCGGGTGGAGCAGTTTGGGTGGCCATAAGTGGAGCACTTTGGGTGGCCGCCGGGGGCGCCACGACTCGTGGGCACTGAGACTGGCGGCGAAGTTCCCTGCCTCCTGCGCCGTAATCACGTTCAGAGGTGTTTCTCGGTCGCGTTGCCGAAGGAAGTGAACGAACGACTCAAACAGGTTAGTCAGGTGAGATGCCGAGCTTCGCTTGGCGAATACGTGCAAGACGTACTTGAGAGAGAAGAGGGGTACCGTCGGCGGCAAGGTGACGCGGGCAAAGTCGATGTGCACCTGGAAAGGCCCATCTCGCCAATGCCACACTTGCTCACCCGGACGAAAGGCAACGCCGCTGCGCGTGAACGCTACTTCCGGCAGTGTGCGTGCACTAACACCCGGTGCATCTACGTCGACTTCAAGTAAGTGAGCCATCAAGCTTCTCCTGCAGCTTCAACGCGATTTCCTGCCCTTTCCGAGCAGCGTGACGTCTCGTGTAGGTAGCACCCATCTTCGAGTCGTCTGCCCAACCCTGCTGGGTATTGCGTGCTCTCTGTTCAGTGACTTCGGACAAGCCCATGGCATCTGCCGCTTCAGAGAAGCGCTCATTCCAGGTATGCCGCATCACATGGCTCGTTAACGTCACTGGAAGGCCTGGGCAGGCCACGCGCAGCTCCCTGAATATCTTGTCGAGGGTCTTCTCGGACAGGGCATTACCCTCGTCGGACACGAAGACCTGCGGGATGACCCGCGCCGCCTTGATGCTTCGGCGTTCGACCAGGTACTCCTGGAGTTTGCGCATGATTGACTCGCGGAGCTCAATCTCGCGGTCATGGGTCTTGGCATTGGGCTGCACGATGCGGCGGTCCTCGATGTCGTCTGCGCGGCGCACGATGCGTAGCTTCGACTGATTGGTCGAAAGGTCACGAACCTGCAGCCCGAGCAACTCACCTCGCCTCATGCCAGTGGCAAGCAACAGCACGACGATGAGCCAATTGCGGCGCCTCACGAATCCCCGCTTCCAAGGGTTGCTCGTTGAGTCCGGGTGGACAAGCGCTACGACCCGCGCCTGCTCCTCCTCACTCAGGCCAACCCGTGCTCCCAGCTTCGCCCGTTTCGATACTCTGGGAATGTGCTCCTTGAATGCCATAAGCGCGCGCTCCGCTTCCGCTTCAAGCGCGGTCCGTTGCGGCGGGGGCAAAGTTGCAGCGACATAGGTGGAGAAGAACTTCAGAAAGCCGGCGATGTACCGCAGCCTCGACGCTTGCGTCTGCGCGTCCACAGGGCGCCTCTCTTCAACCTGCTTGACCCTGCGCATGGCCACGCGGTTGATGCTGATGACGTTTGAGCCGCCCGACGCCACGGCATCCTCGTCCAAGTCGTCAATGCGGTACTGAGCGGCCGCGGCCAACCGGTCGAGTTCTTGGCTTGTCAGGAAGCGCCCTTGTTCGAATCGCTTCAGCAGGTCAACCCGCGCAGCTGCGAGTTCGCGATAAAGCAGGGCGAGTGATGTGCAGACGAAGTGAATCGTGTTCGCCGCTCGACCCTTCGTGCGGTAGCGGCCTAGGTACAGCGTGACCTCGTGTACCGGAAGGCCGTTGGAGAGCTGAAGAACCGAGTGCCTCTCTCCGTTTTGGAAGCGGATGCGCTGAGCAACATACTTACCCATTTACCAACACTTTCTAAACTGGTAGGGATTACAAAAACCAGTGTAGCACGGCAATAAATATTGTGGGTTAAAAAAAGAGGCCCGTTCCCTGGGGGGGCGGGCCTCTACCAACAAAAATCAGGTTTAGTGGTAATTAGAACGGGATTTCCTGAAAGACCTCCAATTTCACGCCAAACTCGTTCTCGTTGCGACTAGCGACTTCAAGGCGGCGCTGTAT
>Ga0209616_1000525_pt1 | contig 10369 bp, 6 predicted proteins | sample FlocCalmetaG_FD_184153 | JGI IMG/M metagenome (GOLD analysis project Ga0209616, IMG submission 184153) | Freshwater bacterial and archeal communities from Indian Creek, Illinois, USA - Floc-Cal metaG (SPAdes) (version 2) | ecosystem: Environmental > Aquatic > Freshwater > Unclassified ...
TTTTTTCCATCACAATAAGGGCATTTCTCGGGTTGTTTATCGCTTATAATTATGCCGTCTTTATCGCGACATTTTTTATTTAACTTATCAACGCAATACCAAACAGGGATTCTAATTCCCCAAACAATTTGACGAGAGATATTCCAGTCGCGTAGATTTGCAAGCCAGTGCGTTAATATTTTTTCATAACGCACGGGAATAATTTTAATCTTTTTAGATTTAATAGCTTTTGTGGTGAGATCTCGTAAAGACTGTTGCTTCTTCCCTGATTTTTCCGTCATTTTGATAAACCATTGCATCATAACGCGTGGCTCTATAATGGATTCGCATTTATAACAAGCGGAGACTTGGTGAGTATAATCTTCTACTTTAACAAAATTACCATTTGCGATAAGTAGCTCTACCGATTTATCCCTCGCCTCTTTTATTTTTAATCCTGCTAATTCTTTTCCCGCGCTTTCTGTGAGTTTGCCGTATCGGTCTATTACAGAAATTGGCACATCTGCAATTATTGATTTATGTTTTTCCCAAATAGCAAAGTCTGATGAGTCGTGATAAGGCGTAATTTTTAAAGCGCCAGAACCAAAATCAGGGTCAACTGAAACATCGGATATCACAGGCATAAGCTTTTTAGTTAATGGATTTATAACTTTTTTGCCCACGAATTTTTTAAAACGCGATTTTGGATGTACTGCAAGAGCTACATCTGCAGGGATAGTTTCAGGCCTTACGGTTGCAATCTCAATAAAATCTTCGCTATTTTCTAAAGCGTATTTGATGTAATAAAGCTTGTCAGCGCGTTCTATGTGTTTAATTTCTAAATCAGAAAGAGTTGTTTGATGCTTTATACACCAATTAACTGGTCGTTCGGCGCGATAAACAAGTCCGTCTTTATATAATTTTTCAAAAGTTTCATAAACTACGCTACGAATATCTTCATCAAGAGTGAATTTTGCTCTAGACCAATCGCAACTCGCTCCAAGTTTTCGCAACTGTCCTTCCATATATTTTTTATTAGTCAAAGTAAACTCTTTTATCTCGTCATAAAGCTGGGTTTTTGGCATTTCCCAAAAAGAGCGCCCTTCTTTTTCTAATTTTTTGTTGTAAACAACTTGGGTTTCAAATCCAGCATGGTCAGCTCCCGGCAACCAAAGAGCTTTGCGACCACGCATACGCCAATAGCGAATCATAATGTCTTCTAGGGTTACAAAAAGAGCATGTCCAATATGCAGTGACCCATTTGCGTTTGGAGGGGGCATAATGATAGTAAAAGGCTTGCCTTTGCCCGGTAGATTGTCAGGATTAAAAAATCCAGACTTTTCCCAGTCTTCGTAGATTTTATTTTCAGCAACTTGATGCTCATATCGCGTATTCATTTGGTTTTAATTTTGCTTTATTTAAGGCTATATCACAAGGTTTCCGTCGGCCTCAAGCTTGCGATTTACGCCCATCAAATTTTCTATATAACTAGAAGAGGCAATCATAGCGGCATTATCAGTGCTAAACTGTTGCTCTGGAGCAAGAAAGCGAATTTTTTGTTTTTTAGCCATTCGCGCACATTCTTTCCGAAGAAGCTTATTTGCAGACACGCCTCCAGAAATAACAAGCGAGCGACATTTATATTTTTCTACTGCTCTAAAAGATTTAACAACAAGGCAGTCCACAATGGCTTTCTCAAAACTTGCAGCAACATCAGCTCGCATTTTAGGAGCAAGATTTTTAGATATATTAGAAACAGCTCTTTGATTTATATCTCTCCAGTTTGCTTTATTACTATTTTTTAATTGATAAAGGAGAGCGGTTTTAAGTCCAGAAAAACTAAAGTCATAATTTTTTTGATTTATCATCGGCCGAGGAAAATCAAAAGCTTTATCGTTTCCTTCTTCGGCAACGCGTGATAGTTCTGGTCCTCCCGGATAGGGGAGACCTAAAAGTCGCGCCCCTTTATCAAAAGCTTCGCCAGCAGCATCATCTCTTGTTTCTCCAAGTTTTATTATAGTACTGATATTTTCCAGCAAAAAAAGAATTGTATGCCCTCCGCTTGCGACAAGAGCAACTAGCGGAAACATGTTTTTTAGATTTCTGGGATTAGAAAGCAAAAAGCTATAAAGATGTCCCTTAATATGATTTGCGGCAAAAACTTTTTTATTGGTTCTTTTTCCAAGCTCTTTAGCGAACTCAATGCCTGCCCAGAGTGCTGGCGTAAGGCCGGGGCCAATTGTTACGGCAATCATCTCGGCTTTTTGAAACGAGGGAAGGTTTTCAAATGATTTAATCATTTCTGGTAAAGCCTTGCCATGTTCTCTTTTTGCGATATTAGGCACTACTCCGCCAAACTCTTTATGTGTCGCTATCTGCGATAATACCGCGCTTTTGATAAGTTTAAAGCGTGGAGACGCTAATCCTCCACGCGCCTCAACTAGAGCCATAGCTGTTTCGTCACAGCTAGTCTCTGTAGCAAAAATAATAGTTTTTTGATTTTTAGTGAAGGAGATCATATATTTAAGATATAATCGCTTAAAATATGCACGCTGGCAACAAGATAAACTCGAAAAGCATTCAATTTGCCGCTTAGTGAAAAAATAAAAGTTCGTGGAATAAATAATCAATAATTTATAGCTAGCAATGAATCAAAAAAAAGTTTATATGGATTATGCGGCGACAACTCCTGTGGACCAAGATGTTTTACAAGATATGTTGCCTTATTTTTCGGAACATTTTGGCAATTCGTCTTCTATACATAGTTTTGGAGAAGATGCGCAAAAAGGAGTGTCGGAGGCAAGACAACAAGTGTCTGATTTTTTAGGAAGTAGTCCTGCTGAAATTATATTTACAAGCGGAGCCACTGAAGGAAATAATATGGTAATTAAAGGAATCGCTGTGTCTAAAAAGATACGCGAAGAATATGGAAATAAACCACATATAATAATTAGTGAAATAGAGCATAGTTGTGTTATTGAATCAGTAAAAAGAATTGTAAAAGATGGCCTTGCTGAAGTTTCATTTATTCCGGTTGATAAAAATGGCATAGTTAGCATAGAGACTATCAAAAACCTTATTCGCCCAGAGACTGCTTTAATTTCAGTAATGTATGCCAATAATGAAGTGGGGACCATACAGCCAATAGCAGAAATAGGCGCATTGGTTACAGAATTAAACACCGTAAAGAAAAAAAAGATCTTTTTTCATACTGATGCCGCACAGGCGATAAACTATCTTGATTGTAATGTGGGCAATCTTGGCGTAGATATGCTTACCATCTCTGCTCATAAAATTTATGGACCAAAAGGAGTGGGCGCGCTTTATATTAAAAAAGGCACACCTCTTGCGAGGCTGATAGATGGAGGAGGACAAGAGCTTAAACTTAGAGCCGGGACATTAAATGTTACTGGTATCGTGGGATTAGGTAGCGCTATTTCGAAAATCAAAGAACATGCTGTTAAAAATGAAGATGTCAAAAAATTAAGAAACAAATTGATAGATGGGATACTTTCATCGATTTCGCGCTCGTCCTTAAATGGAGACAAAGAATACAGATTGCCAAATAATGCGAATATAAGCTTTGAAGGAGCAGAAGGGGAAGCAATACTTATAATGTTAAATCAACAAGGAGTATCGGTGTCTACTGGGTCCGCGTGCGCAGCAGAAAACCTAACTCCATCGCATGTCTTAAAAGCAATGGGCATTACTGATTTTGGTGCCCATAGCTCTATAAGATTTTCTTTAGGTAGACAAACAACTACAGAAGAAGTAAATTATGTAGTGTCTATAATGCCAGGGATTATAGAAAAACTACGAAAGGTCAGTGGTAGCCTTAGGTAAAAAATAATTAATAAATTACATCAATATGTACTCAAAAGAAGTAATGGATCATTTTCAAGACCCTAAAAATATGGGATTTATTTCAGACCACACAGCTGTTGGAGAAATTGGCAACCCTGCCTGCGGGGACATGATGACAATATATCTAAAAATTTCAGACGATGAAGTAATTGAAGATATTAGTTTTGAAACCTTAGGATGTGTTGCAGCAATAGCTACTTCTTCAATGATAACTGAATTAGCTAAGGGAAAAACCCTAAAAGAGGCGGAAGCAATAGAATTTGAAGATGTTAAGAAGGCACTTGGAACACTTCCTCCTATTAAGGTTCATTGTGCTCATCTATCAGTAGAGGCTTTGCGTAAAGCGATAAATAAATATAAGGAAACAAAATAAATATTTTTATAAAGAAATTTGTCTTGCTAGTTGCTAAACAAGATTTTTTTTGGCACAATTATTTATAACTTATTTAAAAATGGCCCTATCGTCTAGCGGTTAGGACGCCAGGTTTTCATCCTGGTAACAGGGGTTCGATTCCCCTTGGGGCCGCCAATATACTCTAGCTTAGGGGAATCGAACGCCGGACTGAAGGCTTTTCAGTAGAAAAGCCGAAGGAGGCGAGGGCCGGAGACCTTTTGCAAGCGACGGCGAGCAAAAGAGTCGATGGGATTATTTTTAGAGCTGCAATGTATTTGTTCTGCGCTTACTCCAAATGAAACTGCTTTCTTAAAGCGTCTAATTTGGATTTTAGCGGGGCAAACTCTTCAAAACGCAATCCTTTTTTCATTACAAGATCTACCGCGTTAAGACTCGCTTTAATAAGCTCTTTGTCTTGCAACGCCTTCATTGTAATATCAGGCATTCCTGTTTGGCTATGTCCTAAAAGCTCTCCTGGTCCTCGTAAAACTAAATCTTTTTCAGCAAGACCAAGCCCGTTTTTTGCTTCAAGTAAAGCCGTTAAACGATTTTTAGCTATGCCTGATGGAGTGTTAGAAAAAAGCAAACAATATGATTGATGTTCTCCCCGCCCTACTCGTCCCTTAAATTGATAAAGTTGCGCAAGCCCAAAACGCTCAGCATCTTCTATCATCATTATCGTAGCGTTTGGAACATCTATTCCTACTTCCACAACAGATGTGCTTACAAGCACAGATATTTCGTTTGATTGAAATTCTTTCATAGTTTTTTCTTTTTCCTTGGCAGACATTTTACCGTGGAGCATTCCAATTTTACTGCCTGGAAATACGAGAGATGAAAGTTTTTCATATTCTTCTTTAACGCTCTTTACATCGTCCCAAGTAGTATAGGATCCTGGTGCTATTTCTTCATCACTTAATTCGCGACTTTCTATTTTTGGACAGAGAACAAAAGCCTGTCTGCCTTTAGCTATTTCTCCTCTTATAAAAGCGTAAGCCTTGCTTCTGTTTTCAGGAGAAACCCATTTAGTGATTATTTTTTTTCTTCCCTGCGGAAGCTCGCTGATAAAAGATATATCTAAGTCCCCAAAAAGAGCAATCGCCATAGTCCGAGGAATAGGAGTGGCTGACATACTTAAAAAATGAGGCATAGCGTCAGCGTTAGTTTTTGTAAGAGATTCGCGTTGAGATACTCCAAATCGGTGCTGTTCATCAACAATTACTAATCCTAAATGTTTTGGATCTAAAATATTTCCTTTTTTTCTTTTAGCAATAAGAGCGTGCGTACCGATAATAATGTCTATTTTTTTGCGAGAAATAATATCGCTTATTTCAGATTTTTTAATTTCTGATTCTAATCCTTCGCTTAAAAATATTTTTGTTGTCCCCGAGGTCAAAAGTCCAAGCTTAATATCAGAAAAAGAAAATAGCTTTTTAATAGTTTCATAGTGCTGAAAGGCAAGTATTTCAGTTGGCGCCATTATAGCAGACTGAAAGCCGTTTTTTGCCGTCATAATAGCCGCAATCGCGGCAACTACTGTTTTTCCAGAACCGACATCTCCTTGAAGGAGTCTATTCATCGGACGACCAGAAGACATATCACGCAATATTTCTAAAAGTGATTTTTTTTGAGAAAAAGTAAGCTCAAACGGCAAAGAGGACAGTATATTTTTAACCTCATCTGTATTAAGCGGGATATTAGGCGCTTTCATCTCCATCAACTTTTCTCGACTTATGCGATTTAATAGTTGAATAAGAAAAATAGTTTCAAAAGAGAAGCGTCGTTTAGCATCTGTGCCATCTTTTATATTTTCTGGAAAATGCGCCTTACGAATACAGGCGTTAATTTTAGGTAGTTTTTCTGCGACAAGAACGCTTTCGGGCAAAAACTCTGGCAAGCTGTTCGCAAGATTAATTATTTTACCCGCTATACGCTGTATCATCGCTGAGCTTACGCCTCTTGGTCGGGTATAAACTGGCACGATACAACCTATTTTTATAGAGCCTTCTTTACCAACTATCTCATACACAGGATTAAAAAGAACAACATTTTTTTGTCGTTCTACTATCTTGCCAGAAGCAACTATCTCATCTCCTGTGGCAAATCCATATTTAACATACGGCTGATTAAACCAGACGGCTTTAATCTTGCCGTTTTCGTGAATCAACTCAGCCTCTGTAATAGATAATTTTTTTTGCCAAATTCTTTTAGTAAAAGATTTTCCGACACGAGCTTTTAATACAACATTTTGACCGATAGAAAATCTGCTTGGAAAAACAGGATTTGCCCAGTCCTCATATCTTATTGGGAAGTGCCACAATAAATCGCCAGCGGTCTTTAGTCCAATATTTTCTAGCTTTTTTGCTGTCCCCAGTGGAACACCTTTTATAGATTTAAGCGGAGTGTTAATGTTTAAAACATCAATCATTATTATTTATTTTACTCTGTGTGACCGATAACAAACAACAGACAAAAGAACATAGTTTAGCTGCGTTAGACAAAATACATAATTTCTAATTTTGAATTTTGATTCAATTTTAAAATTAGAATTTTGAAACATTGCTTCAAAGTATAAAAATTTAATTTGAAAAAACCTTTTTAGGCGAGTATTATCAAAATAAGATTTACGGGTTTTTTCCGATGGATCGCTAGCTCAATCGGCAGAGCAGACGCCTCTTAAGCGTAAGGTTCTGGGTTCGATTCCCAGGCGGTCCACAAAAAATAAAAAGATAAAAAGATATTTTTGTCGTCTGGGAATCGAACGCCGGACTGAAGGCTTTTCAGCAGAAAAGCCGAAGGAGGCGAGGGCCGGAGGGCGCGTTTTTCGCGACGGCGGAAAACCGACCCGATGGGATTCCCAAGCGGTCTACTGAAAGAGAATTTTGCCTAAAATAAAAAAAAGTATCATAGTTAAAGAGTGCGCGCCCTCGTGGTGAAACGGATATCACGCTTGGCTTCGAACCAAGTATTTTAGGTTCAAATCCTGACGAGGGCACAATTAAGAACAAATGGACATTAGTCAAAAAATTCCAATAGAAGTAAAAGACATTATTAACGCTTTACAAAAAGAAGGTTATTCCGCTTACGCGGTTGGTGGCGCTGTGAGAGATATTATTATGGGACGCGAGCCACAAGATTGGGATGTAGCGACTCTAGCCAAGCCAGATGAAATAATAAAAATTTTTCCAGACAATGTATATGAAAATCAGTTTGGGACGGTGGGGGTTAAAACTCGTTCTGAAGATAAAAAAGTTGCCGTCGTGGAAGTTACAACTCTTAGGGAAGAGGGGCGCTATTCTGATTATCGTCGTCCTGATGAAATAAAGTTTTCTGACAATATACAAAATGATCTCTCTCGCCGAGACTTTACAATAAACGCAATGGCCGTATCTATTGAGGGCAAAATTATTGACTTATTCGGTGGACAAGAAGATATAAAAAATAAAATAATAAAAACCGTTGGAGATCCAGAAGTAAGATTTGGAGAAGACGCGCTTCGTCTTATGCGCGCTGTGCGTTTTGCCGCCGAGCTTAACTTTAATATTGAGCCAGAGACTTTTAGGGCAATTATCGCAAGCGCTGATTTGCTTTCTAAAATCGCAACAGAAAGAATAAGGGACGAGTTTATTAAAATAATAGCAAGCGAAGACAGCGGTCCAGCTTGGGGAATAGTCCAAATGGAAAAAATGGGGCTTTTGAAATATGTTGTGCCGGAATTACTGGAGGGAGTGGGAGTAACTCAAAATAAACATCACATATACACGGTATGGGAACATAATTTAAGAGCGCTTGATTATGCGGCGAAAGATAACGCTTCATTTGAAGTGCGGTTAGCGGCATTGCTTCACGATGTGGGGAAGCCTAAATCAAAATCTGGAGAAGGCGCTGACTCCACTTTTCACGCTCACGAAATAATCGGAGCTAGAATGGCAAAAAAAATAATGGAGAGGCTAAAGTTTAGCAGAGAAATAATTGACAAAGTTGCCCATCTCGTAAGACACCATCTTTTTTATTACAATGTTGGCGAAGTTACGGAAGCAGGTGTAAGAAGGTTTATAAACAGAGTTGGAGTAGACAATATAGATGATCTACTTAAAATCCGCGAAGCAGACAGGATAGGGTCAGGCGTGCCAAAAGCGGTGCCATATAAAACAAGGCATTTGCGCTTTATGATAGATAAAGTAAGAAGAGACCCTATAAGCCCTAAAATGCTTAAGATAAACGGGACAAATCTTATGGAATATTTACATATTACACCTGGACCAAGAGTTGGAATGATACTTGGAATTATTTTAGAAGAAGTTCTTGATGATCCTAAAAAGAACGAAGAGAATATTCTTCTTCAAAGAGCGCAAGAATTAAACAATTTAGACGAAAATGAACTTATAGAAATGGCAAAAAAAGCAAAAATAACTAAACAAGAATTTGAAGTAGGGGCGGAAAAAGAAATTAAGCAGAAACATAAAGTATAAAATATTCAAAATTGAAAGAGGGTAAGTAAAAGACTATAATGCGTCTTGAGAATAAATAATTTTTAATCGGGCTGTAGTATACCGGTAGTACATGCGCTTCGGGTGCGTAAAGACCGAGTTCGATTCTCGGCAGCCCGACTAATAGAGGCGCTTGAAATATAATTTATATTAACCAGCATCAGTAATAAATATGACTTTTATTAAAAATAAAGAAAACTTTGTTTGTGAAAATTGTGGCGAGCAGATTCAAGGCAACGGATATACTAACCATTGCTCTAAATGTCTTTGGAGTAAGCATATAGATATAAATCCTGGAGATAGAGCGGCTGACTGTGGTGGGATGATGGAGCCAATATTTTTAAATTCTTCTAGTGATAAATTTTCTATAACACATAAATGCGTGAAGTGCGGATACGAAAAAAGAAACATAGCGTCTAACGAAGATGATACGGACATACTTATAGATTTAGGCAAGTATTAATTACTATAAAGATATAAAAAAGAAAACCCGCCACTCGCTAATAGGCGCATGGCGGATTTTTACACATCACTAACATAAGCGCTATTTCTTTTTAGCTTTTTTAGTGACTTTTGCTTTCTTTTTTGCTGGCATTGGATCGTAATTATTTTATGACCTTTCTTATAACTGAATTATACATCATGAAATTTTATTTAGGGTGTGTATAACTTTTTTTGACACAAGCTATGCATCGCAATTTTTTTTGTCGCACGAGATTTTATAAAATAAAACGAGTCTAAAGTAAAAATTTTTTTAGTACACAGAATTATATAAGAGGCTTGAGTTTATATTTTTTGAAGAAAAGTAAAAATAAGTTATAATATAAAACATATGCAAAATATAATTTGGTTCAAGGATCTATCTATTAAAAATGTGCCGGAGGTCGGGGGGAAGAATGCTTCTTTAGGAGAGATGTATAACACTCTCACAAAAAAACAGGTCAATATTCCAAACGGATTTGCGATTACAGCAGGCGCTTACATAAGATTCTTAGAAGAAAATAAGTTGACGAAAAAAATGCACGCTGTTTTAAAAGGATTAGACACTCATGATATTGACAATCTTCAAAAACGCGGTAAGGCAATAAGAGAAATGATGCTTGCAGCAGATATTCCCGCAGATATTAAAAAAGATATCGCGTTAGCATATAAAAAACTTTCTGAAGAATGTGGTATGAAAAACGCGGACGTTGCTGTGCGGTCATCAGCGACGGCAGAAGATTTACCAAATGCAAGTTTTGCTGGACAGCAAGAAACATATCTGAATATCTCTGGTGAAAAAGCAACTCTTGAGGCGGTTAAAAAATGTTTTGCTTCGCTTTTTACTGATAGAGCTATTTCATATAGAGAAGATAAGGGTTTTAGGCATATGACCACTTATCTTTCCGTAGGGGTGCAAAAAATGGTGCGATCTGATAAAGCGTCATCAGGCGTAATGTTCACGATAGACCCAGAAACTGGCTTTAGTGAAGCGGTTATTATAAATGGTTCTTGGGGACTTGGAGATTTAATAGTGCAAGGACAAGTAATACCGGACGAATATAAAGTTTTTCAACCAGCCCTAAAAGAAGGATATAGACCAATAATATCAAAAGTTCTCGGCACAAAAGAAAAAACAATGATTTATGGCTCAAGTAAGTCG
>Ga0209616_1000530_pt1 | contig 10195 bp, 9 predicted proteins | sample FlocCalmetaG_FD_184153 | JGI IMG/M metagenome (GOLD analysis project Ga0209616, IMG submission 184153) | Freshwater bacterial and archeal communities from Indian Creek, Illinois, USA - Floc-Cal metaG (SPAdes) (version 2) | ecosystem: Environmental > Aquatic > Freshwater > Unclassified ...
ACTTAATTATTGGTAGTCGATAAAAACTCTCTTACGCAAGATTAAAATAATAATTGACTGTGTTCTTATAGCCCTGATACAATACAAAATATGAATATCAATATTAAAAATACGTTAGGCATAGCGCTTATATTAGCTGCTGTGGGAATAGTGGGAAGTTTAGCATCACTTGCTAATTCTTATTCTAGGTCTGTTGAGCCATCTACATTTAGAAGCTTTACTGTTTCTGCTGAGGGAGAAGCGATTGGCATTCCTGATGTTGCTTTGTTTTCGGCAGGAGTTATTACTGAAGGAGGGAAAAATATAGCTGATCTACAAGCAGAGAATACTAGAAAAACGAATGATATTATTGCCTTTGCTAAAGAAAGCGGTGTAGAAGAAAAAGATATTAAGACAATTAGCTACAGTATTTCTCCAAGATATGAGGCTTGCAATAATAGATTTGGCAGAATTTGTCCTCCTCCTAGAATTATTGGTTATACTATAAACTCTGTTATTGAGATTCGGGTGCGTGATTTTGCTAAAGCGGGCGATATTTTATCAGGAGTTGTAGATAAAGGAGCTAATACAGTTTCTGGTCTTTCTTTTGAAATAGATAATCAGGACGCTGTCTTAAAAATTGCGCGAGACGAAGCTATAGCTGAAGCAAAAGTAAAAGCGCAAGAAATTGCCGCTTCCGCCGGGTTTAGGATTGGCAGATTGCTTTCTATACAAGAGAGTCACATGACTCCTTTTCAATTTAGAGCAGAACCAATGCGTGAAATGATGACAGATGCTGTCGCTGTTCCTCGTCCAGCTGTTACAATTGAGCCTGGCTCACAAGAACTTTCCGTTTCAATTACATTAACTTACGAGATTAGATAGTTTTTAAGTAAGTAATAAGCTAAGTTAACTTAAGAAAGAAGTAATCTATTTGTAACAAAAGCAATGCGTTGCAAATAGATTGCTTCTATTAAAAAAGAAATATTTTTTATGAAACTTCATCGTTTTATAGGCGATTTTAATTTGGCGGAAAAAACTTTGTTCTCTGAAGAAAAAGAACTTATTCATCAATTAAAATCAGTTTTAAAGATTAGACAAGGAGAAAAAATTATCCTTTGCGATGGCAAAGGCGAAGAAGCTTTTTTTACCGCAACGCCACAAAAACGAGGGTTTGTTTTTTATCGCGAAGGAGATATTGTGCCCGCGTGGATGCCGTTAAAAAAATTAACTCTCTGTCTTGCCATATTAAAAAAAGAAAATTTTGAACTTGTGGCGCAAAAAGCTACAGAGCTTGGTATTTCAAGAATTATTCCTATAATTTCTACCCGCACAGTTAAGACTGGGCTTAATATGGCACGTATTACAAAAATTGCGAAAGAAGCAGCAGAACAATCTGGAAGAGGAGATGTGCCTGAAATATCGGGAATATCCTCGTTTAAGGAATGCTTGGCTCTTGAGGGCAATAAAGTTATATTACATCCTGCTTGTAAAAATAAGAGCATCATTAATTCAAGCGCAGAAATTATTTTTGTTGGACCCGAAGGGGGATGGACCGACGAAGAAATATTATCTGCTAAACAAGTTGGCTCCTCTTGCGCTAGTTTAGGGCCGATGATAATGCGCGCCGAAACAGCAGCCATAATCGCTTCTTTTGCATTTTCGCAATCATTAAATAATTATTAAATATATGTTTTCGAACATTAAACTGGCGTTAGTAATTACTATTATTTTTGTAGCGACTGTTTTGTATGTATGGATGGAAGTTAATGTTCCTGCTGTGCGTAAAGTTAATATTCCTCTTGTGGGTTTTCCCGAAGAAATAAAAATCGTTCATATAACTGATGCTCATGGTCTTGGTATGCCAAATGATGGACGACTTATGCGGGCTATTCGTTCTTTCGCGCCAGACGTTATTGCTCTTACGGGCGACATGATTGATGAAGCGACTACTGATTTTACGCCAGTTTTAACTGCGGTTACAGACTTATCTGCTATAGCTCCAGTTTTATTTGTCCCTGGAAATCACGAGCGAGCCAATCTAAAAGGAGAGGTATTTATTAGATCGCTTTCTACTGCTGGTGCTACTGTTCTTTTAAATGACGCGTCTCTTATTAATGGGCTTTCTGTTTGCGGAGTAGATGATATTAATTTTTCTCTGCATGATATTCCCGCCGCTTTAGCGGTATTTGGTCGCTGTGATATTTTACTTTCACATTCTCCGGAAATTTATAAATATATTTACAATACCAACATTCCGTTAGTACTTGCTGGGCATACTCATGGCGGGCAAGTCAGGCTTCCTATAATAGGCGCAATATTTATGCCGGGAGGGGATATCCCGAAGCACTTAATACGAGGACTTACTAAAGATGGTGATACGACTTTTTATGTTTCAGTGGGGCTTGGCACAAGGCTTGTACCAATAAGATTTATGAGCCGCGCGGAAATTAGTCTTATTACGGTTGCGTCGGAATAAAATAAATTACAAATGATAACTGAAGGGATTCATGTTTTTTGGAAGCCAAAAGGAGTCTCGTCAAATGGTTTTTTAAAACAAATTAGAAAAAAAACCGGTATAAGAAAAGTTGGACACGCTGGCACGCTTGACCCTCTCGCAGAAGGAATTTTAGTTGTCGGTATTGGTAAAGGAACAAAATTACTTACTGAAATAACAGGCGCAGAAAAAGAATATTTATGCGTCGCGCGCCTTGGAGTTATAAGCGAAACAGACGATGAAGAAGGAGTCAAAACAGAAACAAAAGTTGCTGTAATACCGTCGCGCGCGGATGTTTTATGTGCTTTATCTTCATTCCAAAACGAGACCGAACAAGTCCCTCCGAGCTACAGTGCAATCAAAATAAAGGGACAAGAGGCATATAAGCTTGTTCGCGCGGGGGTCAATATCACAATGAAATCACGTCCTGCTCAAATTAAAGAAATAGAGCTTATCTCTTATGAGTGGCCTTTTGTGTCTTTTCGTATTGTGACGGGCAAAGGAGTTTACATAAGAGCTGTTGCTCGTGATCTTGGCGCGAAGCTTAGTGTAGGCGGATATTTGGCGTCTCTCAAGCGAACAAGAGTTGGTGTATGGACAAAAAGTGACATCACATACTTAGAAAAGTTATAATAAGTTTATGTTAGATAATATATTGATAGCTGGGACTGCGTTATTTTCAATGTTAATTGTTTTGATTTTTATTTGGTCGCTTGTTTGGAAGGGAATTGCTCTCTGGAAAGCGGCGAGAGCAGGAAGTAAAAATTGGTTTGTGGCACTTCTTATAATCAACACGCTTGGCATTTTAGAAATGCTTTATATTTTTATATTTAGTAAAAAAGAAAAACCGTGTGTTTGTCATTCCTGCGAAAACAAAAACCTAGGACCTTCTTCGCGAGAAAGTTTAAAAGTGGAAAAGTCTAATGATTAAAAAAATATCTATTATTGGCGGAGGCGAAATTGGTGGAGCGATTTCCTATATCGCCACTCATGCAGGTATTAGTTATTCTATTTGGGATAAAAATCCGACGAAGTCTTCTACATCTTCTTCTGAGGAATGTTTGAGAGATGCTGGCGTTGTGTTTTTCTGCCTTCCTTCTTCAGCGCTGCGTGCCTCTCTTGCAGAACTGTCGCTAGTTTTGCCTCCCGCGATTCCCCTTGTCTTTGTTTCTAAAGGACTTGAGAAAGATACTGGCTTTACGGCGCCTGAAATTGCAGCTGAATTTGTAGAGCAAGAAAGAATTGTTTTTATGGGAGGGCCAATGATTGCTGAAGAAATAATAGCTGGCAAAGGTGGCTGTGTTGTACTAGGAGGGGAAATGAAAACCACGTCTCTTGTTGCACAGATATTTAACAATTGCGGTATTTATATTGAAACAGAACAAAATGCTTTTTCTATTGCTCTTTTAGGCGTTTTAAAAAATATATATGCTATAGCATTTGGAGTGGCAGAGGGGGCGGGGAAAGGCGATAATATTAAGGCTTTTTTATTTGCGAAGTCGGTATATGAAATGGATATAGCGTCTCGCGCGCTTGGTGGCAAAGTAAATGTGATGAGTTCTGCTGGCATTGGAGATTTTTTAGCTACTAGCATTTCTGGCGGCTCAAGCAATCGGAGAGCGGGTTTTGATTTTGCCTCAGGTGTTTTGCCTGTTAAAATAAGCGAAGGAATGAGTTCGGTCGCGACCCTTATAACTCGACTTAAAACTAATATGCCAAGTGATAAACTCGCTTTATTACCAGTAACACTATTTGTTCGTGATATTGTGATAAACAAATCGATAAACGCAGAAGATTGGAATAAAATATTAAAATAAAAAACCAAATGGAAAAATTAGTTATAAGAGGAGGAGTTAAATTAACAGGAGCCGTTAAAATTAAAGGCGCAAAAAATGCTATTGGCAAAATGCTTATGGCTAGTCTTTTAACCGAAGAAAAAGTAGTGCTAAAAAATGTTCCTCTAAACCAAGAAACAGATATAGCTATAGAAATCTGTCGCCATATAGGCTCGGAAATTAGTATAAGCGGAGACATAATTACTGCTTATACACCTAAAATTAAAAATTATCGTGTTACAGAATTATCTCGTCGTAACAGAATCCCTATTTTAGCGCTTGGTCCATTACTTCATCGCGCTGGAGAAGGAGAGGTGCCTATGGTTGGCGGTGATAAAATTGGGCCACGACCAATTAATTTTCATACCGCTTCTTTAGAGAAGCTTGGTGCTGAAGTAGAAATTAAAGAATCTACTATTATAGCTAAAGCTACTAAACTCAAAGGAGCTTTAATTAGCTTGCCTTATCCATCAGTCGGAGCAACTGAAAATACTATTCTCACTGCTGTTCTTGCTGAAGGGAATACAACAATTAAAAATGCTGCTAAAGAACCAGAGATAGTGGACTTAATAAAACTTTTGCAAAAAATGGGAGCTATTATTGAATTTGGAGCAAATAGAGAAATATATATTGAAGGAGTTAAAAAACTATACGGAACGGAACATTCTCTTTTGCCTGACAAGATAGAGGCGGTTTCTTTTGCTTTTATGGCTCTTGCAACTGACGGTAATATTCTTGTGGAAGGAGCAGACCAAGATCATTTAATTACTTTTTTAAATACCGTGCGGCGACTTGGGGGAGAATACAAAGTTGAAGAAAACGGTATCAGATTTTTTCGTGTCGGTAACTTAAAAGCAATTCATATAGAAACTGATACTTATCCAGGGTTCGCTACCGATTGGCAACAACCACTTGCTGTGCTTTTAACTCAAGCTAAGGGTAATTCAATTGTTCACGAAACAGTATATGAAGACCGATTTGGTTATACTGATGATTTACGGAGAATGGGAGCTGAAATAGATGTTGTTACAAAGTGTTTAGGAAATATTCCTTGTCGTTTCCAAGGAGAGGGACATTATCACAGCGCTATTATTCACGGACCCACAAAACTTAAAGGAGCTAAACTGGAGATGAAAGATATCCGGGCGGGTATGGCGCACATAATAGCCGCGCTTGTTGCTGAAGGAGAATCAGAAATTATAGGAGTAGAGCATATTGACCGTGGATATGAAGACATAGACGGCAGAATTAAAAATCTTGGCGCTGATATTCAGAGGAAAACTTAAGAACTTAAAGCTTAAAGTTTAAGAGTTTAAAGGATTGAAGAACGTATAAAACAAACTTTAAAAGTCTAAAAATGCTTAATTGTCAAACAAGCAGGGGCGAACAATTAAAAATAATAAGAGATGAAGTTTGGAACTTAAAGACTTCGTCTCTTTACGCGGAGCGAATCAAGAATAAAGCATTTGCCGTGATAGGGGAAGGTGACCATTACGCAAAAATAATGTTTGTGGGAGAAGCTCCAGGAAAAAATGAAGCGGAGACTGGCAGGCCTTTTTGCGGAACATCAGGCAAGGTGCTTGACGAGTTATTTAAATCAGTTGATATAAAAAGACAATCAGTTTACATAACAAATATTGTTAAAGATCGCCCGCCGGGAAATCGGGACCCGCTTCCCGAGGAGATAGCGATTTATGCTCCGTTTATTGATAGACAAATAGCTATTATTCAGCCATTACTAATAGCAACGCTTGGGCGATTTTCTATGGATTATATAATGCGTAAATTTGGATTAGTAAAACAGATAGGGCCGATAAGCCGGATACACGGACAAGTGTTTAGAGCAATGACAGAATATGGCGAGATAAAGATATTTCCTTTATATCATCCGGCAGTCGCGGTTTATGACAGAACAAAGTTTAAAATTTTAGCAGCAGATTTTTGTCGCTTATATCAGGAAATTACGTAGCTGAGATTAATAGTGAGTGAAGTAGCCACTTGTTGTAACTTATAAATTACTAATGTTATAATAAAATAAATTAGAAAGGTCGGGTAATAAAAATAAATATATATATGTTAGTTCAAAACTGGGTAGATGTGATTATGCATTCGTTAATGAGTATGTTGGACAACATCATTGGTTTTGTTCCTAATCTTGTCGGGGCAATTTTATTGCTCATTGTCGGTATCGCGATAGCTAAAGTTCTTGAGTTTGCGATTGAGCAAACAATATCTATCGTGAAACTGGATAGTGTTTTAAAGAAAATAGGGGTTGACCGCTATCTTCAAAGAGCGGGCATAGCTTTAAATTCTGGCAAATTTTTTGGAACAATCACCTATTGGATTATTCTTATCATTTTTGTTGTGATCATAACCGATATACTTGGCCTTCTTACTCTTTCCGTTTTTATCACCTCCGCTCTTCAGTGGGTGTTTACGAGCCTTATCGCCGCTATCTTAATTCTGTTTGTCACCGCGTTTCTTGCGCAGACTTTAAAGCAGATTGTTAATGCGTCAGTGAAAGGGGCAAGGCTTCATTCGGCTAAGTTTCTTGGTTCTGCAACTTGGTGGATAGTAATGATCTTCGGTGCTACTACTGCCCTAAGACAACTCGGTGTTGAGACTACTCTCTTAGATGGCGCCTTGATGAGTATAGTTGTTACTGTTCCTATTGCTGTTGGGCTTGCTGTTGGGCTTGCGTTTGGTCTTGGAGGAAAAAAACAAGCCGAACAGATTTTGGAACGATTGGAAGACAGATTAGAAAATCGTTAAAGACGATTTTTACCATTTATTCGCAAACAGCCCCCTTGACAGGGGCTGTTTGATTTAGATAGTATATTTTTACTAGATGTTTAGATTGAAAAAGATAAGGAACGGTCTAATTTAAGCGTGGGTTTTCCCTCGCTAAAAAAAAGAGAAAAGACCGCTCCGAGAGCGGTTTTTATATTCTGACTAAAGATAGCGCTGACAGATATTTGAAAAAATGAAAAGCAGTGCAGTGTACAGCAAATCTCATTGGGTAGTACCAATGAGTTAAATAAGCTTCTAAATGATCGGTTTATTCATATAAATTAAGGGCGTACGGTGGATGCCTTGACATGAAATGGCGATGAAGGACGCTGTGTAGCGGCGATATTCTCGGCGAGGTGTGTAATAACCTTTGACCCGGGAGTTTCCGAATGGGGCAACCCGATTAGGCAAACCCTAATCATCTTCGCGCGTAAGACGCGAAGGAGCTAACCCGCTGAAGTGAAACATCTCAGTAAGCGGAGGAAAAGAGAACGAAGTTATTCCCCTAGTAGCGGCGAGCGAAAAGGGAAGAGCCCAAACCCATTAGTGCTTCGCACTGGAAACACGAAATCTAAGTATCGTAAGTTGAGACAATATCAAAATCCAAATGGCTAAATCTAAGAAATGTTGTAAAACGTATTCTGGATTTTTTCGTTTAAAGTTTTGAGTTTGCTTGAGATTTAGAATTTGGAAATTCGTGTTTCCAATGCGGAGCAGTGATTGGGTGTAGTAAGATAGAAACGTTCTTTCCATAAAGCTTTAATCTGACGGATTCCGTCAGGTCATAGCCTTGTGGAGTAGAAGGAAAGTTACAAATTGATTTGTTAGCAAAACAGACTGGAAAGTCTGGCCAAAGAGAGTGAAAGCCTCGTATGCGAAAACGAATCAACTTTCTTGTTTTTAATCTTGAGTACTTCGAGGAATGAAAATCTCGGAGGAAACATCCCGAACTATCGGGAAAGGCTAAATACATTTCATGATCGATAGTGAACTAGTACCGTGAGGGAAAGGTGAAAAGCAGCCCGGGAGGGCAGTGAAATAGAACTGAAACCGTATGCTTACAAGGAGGCGGGGCTCTATCATATCGCTTGCGATATGAGGAGTGACGCCGTGCCTATTGAAGAATGAGCCAACGACTTATTGTCGGTTGCTTAGGTTAACCCCTCCCCAGTTTTAGGAAACATGTTTTTTAACATGTTCTCGTCAAATATTCTTTATTTGACGTTCGTGAAACTGGGGAGGGGGAAGCCGCAGGGAAACCAAGTGTTAATAGCGCGTGTCTCGCAAGAGACAGGTATCCGACAATAGACCCGAAGCCAAGCGAGCTTGCCCTGGCCAGGATGAACTCCGCGGAAACGCGGCGGGAGGTCCGTACCGGTTGGTTGTTCAAAACCTTCGGATGAGCTGGGGTAAGAAGTGAAAAGCTAATCGAGCTTGGTAATAGCTGGTTCTCTCCGAAATAGTTTTACGACTAGCGCTGGATACAATCTTTATGGGGGTAGAGCTACTGGTTTGGCGGTAAAGGGCGCAAGCTCGGCCGCCGATTCAAACTCCGAATACCGTAAAGTGAAACTCCGGTAGTTAGACTGTGGGGGCTAAGCTCCATAGTCAAAAGGGAAACAGCCCAGACCGCAATCTAAGGTCCCTAAGTCTTCGCTAAGTGTGAAAGGCAGTGTCAGGCCGCTGACAGATAGGAGGTTGGCTCAGAGGTAGCCATCCTTTAAAAAGTGTGTAACAACTTACTATTCGATGGCATGACGCGCCGAAAATGTATCGGGGCTAAAGCGAGGCACCGACGATGCGGATTGTCTTATCTTATGATAAGGCAGTGGTAGGAGAGCATTTAGATCGCGCTGAAGGTTGACCTGTGAGGGCGACTGGAGCGGTCTGAAGAGATAATGTTGGTATGAGTAACCCACTTATTTAGTGAGAAACTAGATCCCCAAAAATCCAAGGTTTCCGTAGCAATGGCAATCAACTACGGGTTAGGCGGCCCTAAGCGAATGGCGAAAGCCGCACGCGATGGACAGCTGGTTAATATTCCAGCCCTTCCGTACATTTCGATGGAGGGACGAAGCACAGTAGGTTAGGCTCCTTAATGGTTTGGAGTCTTTGGCTTTCAGAAAGGCAGTATAGGCAAATCCTATATTGCTATCCGCTTTAAGCGGAACTTTTAAGAGCAGAAGCGAGGCGGAGGTTTTCCTCTGTCAAGTTAACTGAGCGCGCTTCCGAGAAAATCTTCTAAGATTAGATGTACGGAATCCGTACCGGAAACCGACACAGGTGGATAGGGCGAGTAGCCCACGGGGTACGAGTGATTTCTCCTTAAGGAACTCGGCAAAACAGCGACCGTAAGTTAGCGATAAGGTCTGCCCAACGTAAGTTGGGCCGCAGCTAAAGAATCTCTGGCGACTGTTTATTAAAGACACAGCTCCCTGCGAACTCGTAAGAGGATGTATAGGGGGTGACGCCTGACCGATGCGAGAAGGTCAAGCTTGGAGGTGTATTTCTGTCGCAAGACAGGGATATGCTTACTGAGTTAAGCCCTCGTCAATGTCCGCGGTAACTATAACCGTGTTAAAGTAGCGCAATTCCTTTTCGGGTAAGTTCCGAAGCGCATGAATGGCGTAACGATCAGAGAACTGTCTCAAGGAGAAGCTCGGTGAAAATGCGATTCCAGTGAAGACGCTGGATACCTGCAGCTAGACAAAAAGACCCCAGGAGCTTTACTGTAGCTTGGTATTGGCTCTATGGCTTGGATGCGTAGCGTAGTGACGAGAGGTTGAAGCATTACTTTCGGGTTTTGTGGACTCGACAATGAAACAGTCATCTTCCAAGTTTTAGAATCTAACCTTAGAGGCAAAAACTATAGGGAACAGTGCCTGGTGGGCAGTTTTTCTGGGGCGGAATCCTCCTAAAAAGTAACGGAGGAATTTATTAAGGTCGGCTAGAACCGGATGGAAATCGGTTCGATTGTGTAAAGGCATAAGCCGGCTTAACTGCAAGACTCACAAGTCGAGCAGATGCGAAAGCAGAACTTAGTGACCCGACGGCTCTTTATAGAAAGGCCGGAGACAATGGATAAAAGCTACCC